>FLNY01004998.1_pt1 | contig 51370 bp, 44 predicted proteins | sample 1140381 | NCBI WGS metagenome assembly FLNY01 (sample SAMEA3878172, study PRJEB12797) | bioreactor metagenome | biome: Moose rumen | place: Sweden | collected 2011-10
ACGTATGCCCACAAGGATATAGCGTGACACAGGGACAGGTAACTGTCACACGACCGGGCAAAAAGGCAATAAGACAAGAAACAAAGACGTTATTGAAATATAGGAAAACTAGATATGAATAGTGAAGAACTAATCAAAAAGATACGCTGCGGCGAGACGAGCAGGGTGCAGTTTAAGCAGCAGTTTACTACGCAGAAGGAGATTGCTGCCGATATGGTGGCTTTCGCGAACTGCGAGGGTGGCGAGCTGCTGTTTGGCGTTGTAGATAAGACGGGAGAGATTGTCGGTCTCGACTACAATGCCATTCAAGAGACGAGCAGGGACTTGGGGAACACGGCCAACGAGCACGTGCGCCCGACTATCTACATCCAAACGGACGTGGTGGAGGTGGAAGGTAAAATGATATTGGTGGCGACGGTTCAGCGGGGACGCAACAAGCCCTATAAGGACTTGGCCGGGCATATCTGGGTGAAACAGGGCGCAGACAAAAGGCGTGTGACGGAGAACAGCGAGATACTAAGCCTGTTCCAGGACTCTGGCGAATATCAGGCGGACGAAGCCCCGGTGAACGGCACGTCGGAAAAGGACATTGACACGCTGGCACTCGACAGTTTCTTTGAAAGAGTCTATGGCAAGACGATAACGGAGTTCGATGTGCCTCGCGACCAATTGCTCCGCAATCTTCATATCACCGACAGCGACGGACGACTCACCACAGCAGGGCTGCTCTTTTTTGGCCAGCGTCCGCAGCAGTTCAAACCGATGTTTGTTATCAAGGCTGTGTGGTTCTATGGCAACAGCATTGCCGGGACAGAGTATCGCGACAGCCGAGACATAGAGGGGACTATCCCTGAGATGTTTGAACAAGCGAAGATGTGGCTGAAGTCGTGTCTGCGCAGGACGCAGGACGGGCAGAGCTTCAACTCGATAGGAAAACTGGAGATTCCCGAGACGGTGCTGGAGGAGCTGTTGCAGAACGCTCTGGTACATATCGACCTGCTGAAGACGGCTGCTATCCGTCTGCTGGTGTTCGATAATCGTGTGGAGATTGTCAATCCGGGCTGCGTGATGGGTGGACACACGGTTGAGGAAGTGAAGCTGGGCAACTCTTTCGCCCGTAACCCGCTGTTGGCCAACTTCGGTTCAAAGACGATGCCCTACCGTGGGCTGGGTTCTGGCATACCGCGTGTACTGGCCGAAAACTGCCCGGTGGAGTTTATCGACAGCAAGGAGGGGAACCAGTTTACGGTGCGTGTCGGCAGACTACTTTCTGCTAATAAGACAGCAAGTGGCAGCAAGCAGGCAATAAGTGATGTCCTACAAGATGTCCCCAGTGGTGCCATAGGAGAACTGACTGAGCGACAGAGACTTATCTTGAAACGCATGGAGGAGACCGGGCAAAGGAATGCCCTAGAAAATGCCCTAGAAAATGTCCTAGAAACATCTGTCACCCTTGCAGCGTTTTTGGGAGTTGACGCTAGAACTATTCGTCGTGACCTGAGTACGCTCCAAACTAAGGGACTGATACGTCATGATGGGCCGGACAAAGGTGGTCGCTGGATAGTATTGGTATAATGAAGGAGAATTGACAAATGCCACAGGGACAGGTCAATGACATCAACCAGATCAACAGAACAAAGAACAAAACGTTTTGGCATTTCAGAAACAACACAAAGTAGTCAGCCGTTTGTCCGAAATCTTGGACTTGAACCTTTAGAGACCTGTTTTTCGGTAAATTCCGAGCCCAATTTACCAAGCGTTTACCAATATTTTACCATTTCGGGAATCCAGCCTTCGGGTTGGATTTTTTCGTTTGTAAAATGGAGCCGTCGTGGACAAAATCAACGGGGGAAATTTTTCCCTCGTTACCCACAAGGAAGCCAAAGGTGAGGACTTCCGACACCTGGTACGACGATCAGGGTGTGCCCCACTATCACGTCGGCAACCTCGTCTCGGCGGCGCTTTAATATTGAGGGAAGAAAAAATCAGTAGTCGTTGCGTTTGGGATTTTTGGGGAACCAGCCTTTGCGGACGCGTTCGCGCTGCTGGAAGACTTCGAGGATGCTCCACAGACAGGAGCAACCCACCACGCCGAGGATGGCGCTGACGATGACAGAGGAGACGCAGAGGCTGGCAGCCAGGAAGAGGAGGCCGGACACAAGGAACCACCACCAACAGCGAACCCCGAAATAATATTCTGCCTTGATGACGATGGGATGGAACAATCCAATGGTGAAGAATGTCGCTACAGCAATCAGAAGGCCGCTCCACTGAAAACTCATAGGGAGGCGTTGGAGTTAAGTTCGTTGAGTTCATAACGGCGCATCACTTCAGTGAGACGCTGCATGTCGGAAGCCCGCATGATGGCCTGGGAGAGTCCTTTGTATTGGAAAGCATAGAGGAACTCGAGACTGACACCGTTGTCGTTGAGCCAGCGAAGCACTTTGCTCATCGAGCCGCGTTCGTTGGGGACATTGAGGCTGTAAACATCGGTGAGTTCGACAGCAACAGCGGTCGAAACGAGGGCCTCCTGAGCCAAGTGGACATCATCGACGATAAGCCGCAACACACCGTGCCCGCGATAGTCGTTGATGCTGTAGGAAAGTATGTTCACGCCGGCGTTGGCAAGCAGCTGGAAAACCTGCCAGGCTGCGCCGGTCTGATCCTGAAGTGCGATGCTTAATTGTTTGATAATCATAAGCCTTTGTGTATTATATTAATATGGAGTTGTTCAACTCTGACTTTGCTGCCTCCGTAACGGTCGGAAAATGATGCCGGAAACCGAAAAGTCGGGGCAAAGATAAGAAAAAAATCAGAGAGATGCAAGTTTTTTGCCGAAATTTTTCGCATTTCCGAAAATATTCCTTATCTTTGCACCCAAACAAACCCTTTTAAGCAATGAAAAATCTTTCAGTTCTGACCCTGACGGGGGTCGCCTTATTGGCACTTGCCTCGTGCGGCACACACAAGAACGCCGCCTCGAAGGCCTACACTTGGTATGAGGGCAAAACCTGGCAACAGGGTTTCCCGGTGGAAGGCTATGAGGCGATGGATGTGGCCACTTTTTACGACCAATATCAGAAGGCTCCGGCCATGTATGACAGCATTTTTGCCTGGCTGGCATCTGTCCACTCCCAAGCCGCCGCTCTGCCGGCCCAAAAGAATGTGATGACGTGGAGCCACGCAACCGCCCATATCCAGGACTTGGAATTGAGGCCGATAGACAAATGCAAGTTTGAACAGCACCGCGAACACATCGACCTGCAGTGGGACGTGACCGGTGCCGAACGCTATGGAATGGTGCGCGACACGACGCTGCTGGAGCCCATCAACGAGTACAGCGAAAAGAAGGACGTACAGAATTTCCGCCTGCGCGAGTCTGAGAAGGACAACTACTATCAGGCCAACTCGACACCCGGACGTTTCTTCCTCTTCTTCCCGGGTGACATCCACAGACCCTGCCAGATAGGCAACCGACCCGAAACGGTGAGAAAAATCGTAGTGAAAATCGAATATCTGCACTGAAACGGACGTTTTTTTGCCCTTGAAACGAAAAAAGACCTGCGGGATTTGGATATGTCGGAAGAAACATGTATCTTTGCAACATAATTCTTTTAAGCTTAAAAAAATAAATTTACTTCAAGATGAAAAAAATTCTTTATGCAAGCGCATTCTGCGCTACCCTCTTTGCTGCCTACAGCTGTGGCGGCAACAGTGAGAAGGCCGAGACTGCAGAGCCCACGCCCGATGCAGTGGCCTGGACGGACACGATGTACTACGAAGAAGGCTACCTCGGCAAGGAAGACAACAAGAAGTTTGTCGATGTGCAGGGTTATGCTGCCGACGGCAAGCTGGCCGTTGTGGACCAGTATCAGCTGAAGGGCGACAAGTGCGAAAAAGTAGCCCAAACCATCTATAAGGACGGCAAGCCCGTCTATAGCAAAGACCTCGAAGGCGACAAGACCGCAGGTACCGACGTATTCACCTACGATGCCAACGGCAATGTGACCGAGGAAGTGCAGTCTGTCTGGAACAACGAGCGCCAGAAGATAGAGCCCGCCGTGAAGTATGTCTATAGCTACGACGCCAACGGCAACCTGACGGAAATCAAGGAAAGCACCTATGCCAACCTGCGTTGGAATCCCGGCTATGAGTGGACCTACACCTACGACGAACAGGGACGTGTAGCCGACCGCAAGGACTACACCAGCGCTACGGGCGACAGAAGACAGTCCTGCTGGTACAACTACAAGTGGAACGACCAGAACCGCCTCGGTCAGCTCGATTACTACTTCTACGACGTGAAGAAGGGCAAGCTGAAACATGACGCCAAGATGATTTACACCTACAACGAAGCCGGACAGGTGACCGAAGAACTCGTGGTGCGCCACAAGAACTCGACGAAGCGCGAAGACATGCCCTCGCGCAAATATATCAAGGAGTACAACGACAAGGGTCAGATTACCGCCGAAGCCACACAGCGCTTCCGTCAGGGCAACTGGAATCCCGAGAACAACAAGTCTTACACCTACGACGAGCAGGGTCGTCTGACAGAAGCACAGTTCATTTCGGCCATCCAGACCAACAAGGGTCTGCGCATGAACCGCACGAACTACAGCTATCCCGCCGACAGCAAGACGCCCGCCGCTGCTGCAGCTCCCGGAATCGGCACAAAACCCGTTGTGAACCTTCAGGACAAGCACCTCACCGTAGCGGACGACGAAGACTGATGATTGTTGACACGCATTGTCACCTGACAGACAAACCGTTCGACGCAGACCGTGAAAGCTGCGTCGAACGCTGTTTAAGTGCGGGTGTGGAAAGAATCGTGGTAGCCTGCTGCGACGAGACGGAAGCCGAACCCATCCACGCCTTCTGTGCCGCACACCCGGGTTTCGCCTTCCCCTCCATAGGCATCCATCCCGAAAACATGGCGGAGGATGTGGAAGAGCAGTTCCGCGAAATCAGCCGCCTCTACCGCAAGTACGACGACTGGACAGCCATCGGCGAGATAGGCCTCGACCTCCACTGGGACAAGACCCGTCTCGAAGACCAGAAGCGGGTGCTCACACTCCAATGGCAACTGGCAGTGGACGAAGACCTGCCCGTGCTGCTGCATGTGCGCGATGCGATGGGAGAGCTGCTCGCCCTGCTTCCCTCCATGAAACGCTACGCCGACGACAGAGGACGGAGACTGAGAGGCATACTCCACTGCTACAGCGGCACAGCCGGCGAGGCCGACGAAGCCCTCCGTTGGGGAGACTTCCTCTTCGGAATAGGCGGCACATTGACCTACAAACACAGCCAAGTGCCCGACATCGCCCGCCACGTGGGAATCGACCGCATCGTGCTCGAAACCGACGCACCCTACCTCGCCCCTATGCCTTATCGCGGACGCAGGAACGAACCCTCCTACACGGCGCTGACAGCCACCGCTCTGGCCGAAATACTGGGCACAGAACGCGACGAAACAGCACGAATTACCACCCAAAATGCGGCAAAACTCTTCTGTTGGGACTTAAAAGATGTTAAAAACGCAAGTTTTTGACCTTCAGATACAGCAGAGTCGAAAATTTTATGTAACTTTGCAGCATCAATTATTAACCCCTTTATTTATTAACAAATTAACAAAAAGCTCAATGAAAAAATTTTTCATGACGCTGTCAGCTATCGCATTGGCAGCACCCCTTTTCGCTCAGGAGGCTGAGGAAGCAGCAGAAAGCACAAGCTTCCACCACGTCCTCAAAACGTATTTCATCGACGGTGGTCCCGGCTTCATGGCTCTCATCGCCCTCGCTCTCGCTCTCGGTATGGCATTCGTCATCGAGCGTATCATCTACCTGAACCTCGCTGAGGTCAACACCAAGAAGCTCGTTGAGGAAGTTACCTCTGCCGTTGAGCAGGGCAACATCGACGAGGCTCTCGAAATTTCCAAGAAGACCCGCGGCCCCATCGCCGAAGTATTCGCACAGGCTCTCATCCGTACGAAGGACGGTCAGGATCTCGACGCCATCGACAAGGCCATCGCTTCTTACGGCTCGCTGAAGTCTTCCGCCCTTGAGACCAACCTCTCCTGGATTACCCTCTTCATCGCAGCTGCTCCTTCTCTCGGCTTCCTTGGTACAGCCGTAGGTATGGTACAGGCCTTCGATGACATCGTTAAGGCAGGTGACATTTCTCCTACAGTCGTTGCAGCAGGTATGAAGGTGGCCCTTATCACCACTATCGGTGGTATCATTGTAGCCATCCTTCTCCAGATCTTCTACAACTACCTCTTGGCCAAGGTTGAAGGCATCGTGAGCGATATGGAGGAAGCCTCCATCGACCTCGAGGACAGCATCATCCGCTACAAGAGCAAATAAATCCACTCATTTACCCTAAAACAAAGAAACCCTGTTATGCAGAAAAAGAAAATATCTCTTTCCACCATTGCTCTTTGGGTTCTCTTTGCCGTGACTCTCGTTCTCTTCGTCGTCTTCTTCGCAGGACCGAAGGCCGAGTATGCACTTTCAACACAGGGAACCACTGAGACATCGGCCATTCTTGACCCCTATCTCTATTGGGTATATGTTGTGGTAGGCTTGGGCATCCTTCTCCTCATCGTCTTCGCTATCCAGTCGGTTATTCTCGGCTTCCAGCGCGACGCCAAGGGAACGCTCCGCGGCCTGATTACCATCGCTGCTTTCGTTGTACTGTTTGCCGTTTGCTACTTCATCAGCCCCGCAACGGAATACAACAAGATTATCAGCGGTGAAAACGTTCACTACGATGCTTCAGAAATGAAGATGATTGATATGTGGCTGTATTCCATCTACGCCCTTATCGCCGTCACATTCTGTCTCATCATCGGTTTCGGTGTAAAGAACCTCATCAAAAAATAAGACAACACTATGGGAAAAAAGAAAAGAAAAGTGCCGGGCATGAACGCTTCTTCAAGCGCCGACCTCGCCTTCACGCTGCTTATCTTCTTCCTCGTGGTTACGTCAATGGATACCGATGAAGGTTTGACGCGCCTTCTCCCCCGCTGGACGGAGGAACAGACCAATCAGGACATCAAGAAGCGCAACATCCTCAACGTGCTCGTCAACGCCAACAACGACTTGATGATTGGCGACCAGATTGCCGATGTTTCGCAGCTTCGCGAAAAAGCCAAGAACTTCATTACCGCTCAGGGTGAGTTCTCTGGCGAACGCGGTCCCGAAATGAAAGCCGTCGATCCCGAAAAGAGTCCCGAACTTGCTCAGTTCTTCGGAACCAACACCATGATTCCCAAGAACCACGTCATCTCCCTGCAGAGTGACTACGGCACAAGCTACGAAAAGTACATCGCTGTACAGAACGAGCTCGTTGCCGCCTATAACGAACTCCGTCAGGAATTGGCCAAGAGCAAATTCAACAAAGACTACGATGAAGAAGTCCTTACCAAAGAGGAAATGCAAGCCCTCAAGGACTACTACCCGATGAACATCTCAGAAGCTAACGCAAAATATCAATAAAAGGAGTATAAGACTATGGGAAAATTTAATGGCGGACAAAAGAAAGAAATGCCCGAATTGAACACCTCGTCACTCCCCGACTTGGTATTCTCTCTCCTGTTCTTCTTCATGTGCATTACCCACATGCGTGAGGACAATCCGAAGGTGTATGTCAATACGCCCCGTGCCGACCAGGTGGTCAAGCTGGAGAACAAATCTCTCGTTACGACCATCCTCGTGGGCAAGCCCAAAGACAAGAAGTACGGACGCGAGAGCTTGATTCAATTCAACGACGACTTCCTCGATCTCGAGAATGTCGTTCCGAAGATGACTCAGCAGCGTCAGTCCATGAAGGAGGTTGACCAGCCCAAGATGCAGGTTTCGATGAAAATCGACCGCGAGACAAAAATGGGTATCGTCACCGAACTCAAGACCGAGCTTCGCAAAGCGCAGTGCTTGAAGATTAGCTACTCTGCTAAACGATAAAAAGCACCCGAATACAGAAATTAGGAGGGAAATCGCAAGATTTCTCTCCTTTTGTTTTGTAATATCATTTTTTTTTCTTAAATTTGCACCCGAAAATCGACACTTGAACTTTTGGACTTTTAAACTATAAAAAAAAATGTACAAGCGCATATTGCTTAAGCTGAGCGGAGAGTCGCTCATGGGAGAAAAACAATACGGCATCGACGAGAACCGTCTGGCAGCCTACGCCCGCCAAATCAAGGACATCGCCGACCTGGGCGTGCAGATTGGCATCGTGATAGGCGGCGGCAACATCTTCCGGGGTCTGAGCGGTGCCGGCAAAGGGTTCGACCGCGTGAAAGGCGACCAGATGGGCATGTTGGCCACCACCATCAACGCCCTCGCCCTCTCGTCGGCTCTCACCGCAGCAGGTCAGAAAGCCCGCGTCCTGACGGCCATCAACATGTTCCCCGTCGGCGAACAGTACTCCAAGTGGAAAGCCATCGAAGCCCTGCAGGCCGGCGAAATAGCCATCTTGGCCGGCGGAACAGGCTGTCCCTATTTCACCACAGACACGGGTTCGGCCCTGCGCGGCATCGAGATTGAAGCCGACGTGATGCTCAAGGGTACTCGCGTGGACGGCATCTACACAGCCGACCCCGAGAAAGACCCTTCGGCCACAAAATACGACCGCATCACCTACGACGAAATCTACAACAAGGGCTTGAAAATCATGGATCTCACGGCCACTACCCTGTGCCGCGACAACCATCTCCCCATCATTGTCTTCAATATGGACAAAGACGGCAACCTCCTCAAGCTCATGAAAGGCGAGAATATCGGTACTTATGTTTACGAAAAATAAAAACTATGATTGACGTTAAGAAAACTTTGAAAGACGCCGAAGCTAAGATGCAAGGCGCTGTTGACCATCTCGAAGACGCCTTCGCCCACATCCGCGCAGGCCGTGCTTCCGTACGCCTTCTCGATGGCATTCGTGTGGATTACTACGGTTCCCAGATGGAACTCTCGCAGGTAGCCAACTGCTCGACACCCGACGCCAAGAGCATCGTGATAGCTCCTTGGGAGAAATCCATGCTCAAAATCATCGAAAAAGCCATCCTCGACTCGTCGCTCGGCATCACTCCCGAGAACAACGGTGAGGTGATTCGTCTCGGTATTCCTCCCATGACGGAGGAACGTCGCCGTGCACTCGCCAAACAGAGCAAGGGAGAGGCCGAGAGCGCCAAAGTAAGCATTCGCAACGTGCGTCGCGACGTGAACGACCTGCTCAAAAAAGCCATCAAGGACGGTCTCTCCGAAGACATCGAGAAGGACGCTGAAGCCGAACTCCAGAAGATTCACGACCGCCAAATCAAAGCTGTGGACAATCTCTACGCCGAGAAGGAAAAAGAGATCATGATGGTCTGAAATGACAGGATTGGTCATACGCAACACAGGCTCATGGTATATAGTGCGCCCCGACTCCGACGGGTCGGGGTGCGCAGCATCCGGGGATGTGCCCTGCAAGGTGAAGGGCAATTTTCGCCTCAAGGGCATCCGTACGACCAATCCCGTGGCCGTAGGCGACCGCGTGAGCTTCGAAATCAATCAGGAAGGCGTGGCATTCATCAACTCCATCAGCCCGCGCAGGAACTACATCATCCGCAAAGCCTCCAATCTCTCCAAACAAGCCCATATCCTGGCCGCCAATCTCGACCAGGTTTTCCTTATTGTGACGGTGGCCCATCCCGAGACATCGACCACCTTCATCGACCGCTTTCTGGCCACAGCCGAAGCCTATCGTGTGCCGGCCACTCTCCTCATCAACAAAACCGACCTGTACGACGAGGAGCAGCGTCGCTATGCCGACAATCTGGCCTTACTCTACCGCTACATCGGCTATGAGGTGCGCCTCATCTCAGTGGCTACGGGCGAGGGCATCGACGAGTTGAAACTGCGGCTTCAGGATAGCATCACCCTCTTTTCGGGTCACAGCGGTGTGGGCAAGAGTTCACTCATCAACGCCATCCTCCCCGACCGCAACATCCGCACAGAGGCCATCAGCGAGAGCCACGACCAGGGGATGCACACCACTACATTCTCGGAAATGCATGCCCTCCCGGACCAAAAAGGCTACATCATCGACACTCCGGGCATCAAAGGGTTCGGCACGATAGAATTCTCGCGTGAAGAAACCTCCCACTATTTTCCCGAAATTTTCAAATTTGCCAAAGACTGCCGCTTCAACAACTGCACCCACACCCACGAACCCGGATGCGCGGTACGGCAAGCGTTGAACCAACACCTCATCGCACAATCGCGATACCTAAGCTATCTATCCATACTCGACGACGAAGGCGAAAGCAAATACCGTAACGGAGATGCGTAGAATCCTCATCCTCTTCCTCAGCGCGCTGACATTCGCGTCTGCTTCCTCCCACGAAGAGGAGGCCGACCTCCCTCAGCCGACACTGCTCGAGTCGATACTGTCCGCTCTCAACCAACGCTACGATTCCGCCATCACCAGCCTCCCGGCCGAAGCTTCGATTCAAATCTACATTTCCGGCACGTCGGAATGTACCCGCCGAGGACTTCCCTCCCGCCTGTTGCGTCATCTGATGCCCTTTGAATGTTCGGACAAGGTGTCCGTGTTCGAAGGCATCGTACAGACCTCCTATCGCTATCCCTACCAGCTTCGTGCCGAGATTCAGGCATTCCGAGGTTCGCAACGTTACAGCAAAGCCCACCTCCGCGAGGCTTTCCAGGCGGTTCTTCCCCTCTATAATGTGGACCGTCCGCAATCGATGGGCAACCGCAATGCGCTCGTGCCCCCCTTCTCCAAAGACGGTCTCAACGAATATGCCTTCACCCTCACCGACACCCTACGCCAGCACGGAGAACTCTGTGCCTGGATCAATTTCAAACCCCGTCGCAGTCACCATGCCCTCCAGGAAGGCTATATCCTCATTTCAGCCGACGGGCAGCATGTCTATGCGGGCACCCTTCAGTTTCTTGTCGATTTTGCCAAAGCCGAAATCTCTGTTCTCATGGACGACCGGGACGGTGATGTACGCATCCGGCAGAGTCACCTCGAAATCAAATACAAGTACCTCACTGCCGAGGGCATCAACAAATACGACTGCTTCTACACCTACAACCGGCTCACGCGCCTCAAGGATATCAATCCCGACACCCTCTCGCTCGATGTGACCGACTACTACTATTCTCCGCAACTGCCCGACTACGCACTCGACTCCCTGCGTCCCCGCCCTCTGCCCGACTCGCTGGCCTATGCCCTCGAAGCGGCCGAAGAGGAACGTCGCTGGGAAGAAATCCGCCGCCGGAAACGCATCAAGATAGACGAGGAGACCCACGAGGTGATTGACCCCGACGAGAACCGCGGATTCCACGATTGGCTCAAGAAACTCCCCGAACGTCTGGTCGCCACCTCCCACTACGACGTGCTGGGCTCCGACTTCAAGCTCTACGGCCCCTTCGAGCCGTCGGCGTTCGGCTACGACAACCTCAACGGCTTCACGCTGCGTACACGAGCCCGCATCAACCGCCGGTTCCAAGACGGTAAGCGCCTCTATATCTATCCGGAGATAGGTTATGCCTTCGGACGCCGCGAATTGCGCTATGCCCTCGAGACCGAGTTCATCCACCATCCGCGTCAGCTGCAAGGTCTGAGTCTGTCCGTCACCAAGAAGCAAGCCGGTTTCCCGGTCAAATTCAAAGACATCGTCAACGATGCCATCAAAGCCTCCGACACAGCCAATGTGAATTTCGACCGTCTCGGAATCGACTACTACGACCATCACGAATTCAAACTCGAACATTTCTGGGAAATCAAGAACGGGCTCAAGCTCTTCGGCGGTGCGATTTACAACCTGCGCACTCCCCGCAAACACGGCTCGCGAGCCATGACCCGGGAACGTATCGATGCCCTCGTCGATACGCGCTACAGCGACATCTCGCCCTACATGCGCCTCGTCTGGACGCCCCGCCAGTTCTATCGCTACGAGCAGAAGGAGAAACGCTATGTGGAGTCACTCTATCCCACCTTCGAGGCCGAAGTCCTGATGGGGCAGAACCTTCAGGGTAGCCACAGCAATTTCTGGCGCATGGAGTTCGATGTCCATCAGGTGATGCGCCTCGACCCCATACGCTCGTTTTCCTATCATGCCGGCTTCGGCCATTTCTTCCACCAGGAGCACAGCCCCTTCTTCAACTATCGCTATTTCTCGCGCTCGCAGTATCCCAACACATGGGACGAACGCATCGGCGGCACCTTCTCGTTGCTGGACGACTATTGGTTCGGTTCCTCTTCGGCCTACCTCCAGATACACGGGATGTACGAGGCTCCTTTTCTGCTGCTGTACCGTTCATCGCGCCTGTTGTCCAAATACGTCATCAGCGAGCGCATCTATCTCTCCCACCTCATTGCCGACGGCAAGCCCTTCTATACAGAAGCCGGCTACGGATTCGGCAACAATTACCTCTCCATAGCCGGCTTTGTAGGCCTGAACGGATTCCGTTACAACAAGTTCGGAATCAAATTCCAGCTTGTGCTCGGAAAACACATTTGATTACTCAATAGATTCTCTGACGCAACTCCTGTACGCGCTCGTCGGTGATGTAATCATCGTACTCGGTGCGCTTGTCAATGATGCCCTTGGGACCGAGTTCTATCACGCGGTTGCAGATGGTCTGTATGAACTCGTGGTCGTGGCTGGACATCAGAATCACGCCGGGAAACACCCTCAGGTTGTTGTTGAACGCCTGAATGGACTCGAGATCCAGGTGGTTGGTCGGCGAATCGAGTATCAGCGTGTTGGCATTCTTCATCATCATGCGGGCTATCATACAGCGCATCTTCTCGCCACCCGAGAGGACAGACGCCTTCTTCAGGGTCTCCTCGTCACGGAACAGCATTCTTCCCAGCCAGCCCTTGATATTGAGCTCTGTGGTGTCGTTGGTGAACTGCATCAGCCACTCCATCATGTTCATGTCGGTGTTGAAGAACGACGTGTTGTCCAGCGGCAAATAGGCTGTCGTGATGGTCTGTCCCCAGTTGTAGGAACCCTCGAAATGTTTGTCTTCGCCGTTGATGATTTGGAACAGAGCTGTCATCGCACGGGGGTCGTGAGAGATGAAGGCCACCTTGTCGCCCGGCTCTATCTGGAAGTTCACATCGTGGAAGAGCATCGAGCCTTCCACCTCCTTGCCCAGTCCGTGCACCTCGAGAATCTTGGCACCCGTTTCGCGTTCGGGTTTGAAGATGATGCCGGGATAGCGGCGCGTAGAGGGCTGAATCTCTTCGATGTTGAGCTTTTCGAGCATCTTTTTGCGCGAAGTGGTCTGCTTCGACTTGGCCACATTGGCAGCAAACCGGCGGATGAATTCCTCGAGTTCCTTGCGCTTCTCTTCGGCCTTCTTGTTGGCCATCTGCTGTTGTTTGAGGGCAAGCTGTGAACTCTCGTACCAGAAGCTGTAGTTGCCGGCATAGAGCGTACATTTCTTGAAGTCGATATCCACCGTGTGGGTGCAGACCGAGTCGAGGAAATGACGGTCGTGGGAAACCACCAGCACCGTATGTTCGAAATTCGAAAGATAGTTCTCCAACCAGCCTACGGTGTCGAGGTCAAGGTCGTTGGTAGGCTCGTCGAGGAGCAGGTTGTCGGGATTGCCGAAGAGGGCTTTGGCCAACATCACGCGCACTTTCTGCTTGGCGGGAATGTCCTTCATGTTCATGTAGTGGAGCTCCTCCTTGATGCCCAGACCAGAGAGCAGGGCGGCAGCGTCGCTTTCGGCATTCCAGCCGTCCAGTTCGGCAAATTTCTCTTCCAGCTCGGCCAGCATGAGACCGTCTTCGTCGGTCATGTTCTCGGCTTTGTCGTAGAGTGCCTGTTTCTTCTCCATGATGTCGTAGAGCACGTCGTTGCCCCTCAGCACCGTGTCGAGCACCGTATATGGGTCGAACTTGTTGTGGTCCTGCTCCAGAACACTGAGTCTCTCGCCCGGCCCCATCGTCACGTCGCCGTGATTGGGGTCGAGGTCGCCGCTCAACACTCGCAGGAAAGTGGATTTACCGGCGCCGTTTGCACCGATGATACCGTAGCAGTTGCCGGGCGTGAACTTGAGATTTACATCTTGGAATAGCACGCGTTTTCCGAACTGCACTTGCAAATTATTTACTGTTATCATATTCTTTTTGTCAAATTGAGGGTGCAAAGATAGCGAATTTTTCCGACAAATCCAAATTTTTCGGTCAAAAGCTTTGCTATTTCAGAAAAAAGCCGTACATTTGCAGGCATATAATCTTGTCAACATTGCAATTCTAATGGAAACCAAAGACATATCCCGTGTGGCCAGCGAGGCATTTGAGGTCCTCAAGCGGGGCGGCGTCATCCTCTACCCCACCGACACCGTTTGGGGTCTGGGATGCGATGCCACCAACGAGGAGGCTGTGCGCCGCATCTACGACATCAAGCGCCGTTCCGACTCCAAGTCGATGCTGGTGCTCACCGATGCTCCCGGCTCGATAGACTATTACTTCGGGCAGGTTCCTTCCACCGCGTGGGAGATATGGGATGTGGCCACCTCTCCCGTCACCCTCATCCTGCCCCGTGCCCGTCATTTTGCTCCGTCGCTGGTAGCCGAAGACGGCTCCGTGGGTGTACGCATCACCCATGAGGCGGTCTCCCGTGCCATCTGTCAGCGCTTGCGCCGTCCCCTCGTTTCCACTTCGGCCAACATCAGCGGTGAACCCACGGCCAAAACCTTTGCCGCCATCAGCGACGAAATCAAACAGGCCGTCGATTACATCGTTCCCCTGCGTCAGGACGAAACCTCCCTCCCCAAGCCCTCCGGCATCATCTGGGTGGGCGACGGAGGTCTGGTCAAGGTCATCCGTTGATTTGTCATCTCTCCGCAACCCCTTTTCGTCAAATCCCGTCCCCCGTGTTGAGGTATCTCTATAAAACGTGGCTTGAGAGCATCCATTGGATTAAACGTTTCCGCGAGAAACATTTGACCCAACACCAGTTCGTGTGCCTCCTGGCCTTTTTCACCGGCCTGGCGGGTGCTGCGGCGGCTCTCATACTCAAGAACCTCATCCACCTCATCGAGCACGCCCTCACCTACACCTTCACCAACGGTGCCAACTGGCCCTATCTCATCTATCCCGTTGTGGGCATTCTGTTGGCGGGTCTCTTCGTGCGTTATATTATTAAAGATGACATAGGACACGGTGTCACGAAGGTGCTCTACGCCATTTCCCAGCGCAAATCCATCATCAAGTCCCACAATATGTACTCCTCGGTGGTCGCTTCGTCGGTCACCATCGGAATGGGCGGTTCGGTGGGTGCCGAGGCTCCTGTTGTGCTCACGGGTGCGGCCATCGGGTCCAACTTGGGACGTATATTCCGCTTGGACCAGCACACGCTCATGATTTTGCTGGGCTGCGGGGCTGCTGCCGGCATTGCAGGCATCTTCAAAGCCCCCATCGCAGGTCTGCTGTTCACCATCGAGGTGCTGATGCTCGACCTCACGGCCTATTCCATCATGCCGCTTCTCATTTCGTCGGTTACGGCGGCCTCCATCGCCTACATCTTCGAAGGTCCTACGCCTATGTTCAGCTTCAGCCACACGGTCGATTTCACGGTCGAACGTATTCCGTGGGTCATTCTGCTGGGCATCATTTGCGGGTTTGCGTCGCTCTACTTCACACGCTCCACTTTCTGGGCCGAGGACTTCTTCCGCAGGTTCCGTTCTCCCTGGTCCAAATGGGCTGTAGGCGGCATTTTCCTGAGTTTCATCATCTTCATCCTTCCCCCGCTCTACGGCGAAGGGTACTATTTCATCCAGCAGATTTACAACGGTGATTTCCGCCACATTCTCGTAAACTCCATGTTCTACGAACAGGCGGATTCCATCTGGGTCTTCGGACTTTTCATCTTCCTGCTCATCGCCTTCAAGGCTTTTGCCACAGCAGCCACCTGCGGCGGAGGCGGGTGCGGCGGTACGTTTGCGCCCTCCTTGTTTGTGGGCAATTTCGTGGGCTTCCTCTTCGCCGTGATATTCAACAGGCTGGGCTTTGCCTCCTACATCCCCGAGCCGAATTTTGCCGTGATGGGTATGGCTGCCGTGATGTCGGGGGTGATGCACGCTCCCCTCATGGGTGTCTTCCTCAGTGCCGAGCTCACGGGCCGTTTCGACCTCTTCCTCCCCCTGCTCATTGCCTCTACGCTCAGCTACGGTGTGATTCGTCTCTTCGAGCCCTATTCCATCTATACCCACCGTCTGGCGCAGAAGGGCGAACTCATCACCCACCACAAGGACAAAGCGGTGCTCATGCTGCTCCACATCGAGGATTTCGTCAGCCATGAGTATGAGGTCGTTTCGCCGGCCATGGTGCTGGGCGACCTCGTGAAGGTCGTGTCGCGCAGCGAACACAACACCTACCCCGTCTGTGCCCACGACGGTACGTTCCTGGGCATCATCACCATCAACGAGATGCGCAACATCATGTTCCAGCCCCGCCTCTATGAACGGATGCGGGTCTCCGACCTCATGATTGGTCCCCCTGCTGTTGTCTCTCCCGACATGTCTATGGTTCAGGTCATGAACCTCTTCGACACCACCGGCATCTGGAACCTCCCGCTCGTCGATAACTCGGGCCACTATCTCGGCATGCTCCAGAAGACCAAAATCTACACCACCTACCGCCACGTCCTCCAGGATTTCTCCGAGGACTGATTTCCGAGCATACCGAAAAACCCCGGACCGACAGTCCGGGGCGAAGTAAATGAATTAACATGGGACGCTGTCACAGCGTCAAGACAGACAATTTTCTAATGCTTTATCTTTCTTCTACACCGTAGATGTAGTTGATGTTCGGCTGATCGTAGGTGAAGAGTTCGTTGTCCTTGAAGAAACGCTTGATTTCGACCTTGGCATGTTCGAGCGAGTCGCTGGCATGGATAATGTTCTCCTGAAACGACATCGAATAGTCTCCGCGAATCGTACCGGGCTCGGCCTTGCGTCCGTTCGTTGTGCCCGAAAGGGTGCGCACCACCTCCACGGCATCGAAGCCGCTGTAGCAGCACACAATCACTGGAGCCCTGAGCATCGAGTTCTTCACCTGTGAGAAGAAGGGTTTGTCCTTCAGGTGGGCATAATGTTCGTTGAGAAGCGAATCCGTGAGGTTCATCATCTTCATGCCGCAAAGATGAAGACCCTTGAGTTCAAACCTGCGAGTTACCTCGCCTACCAAGCCGCGAATCAAGCAGTCCGGTTTAAGAATAACCAGTGTTTTCTGAATCATAGTTTTTTACCTTTTTATGGGGTTTATAATTACTTTTTTATGAAATCTATTTTACATCTTTTTGCCGTCAAAAATTCCATTTCGACATTGCAAATATAAGAACTCTTCGCGAAATATGCAAATATTCTTCCAAAAAAAATACAAAAACCCCCGTTTTTTCTTCATTTTTTGTATCTTTGCATTCAAAAACAGAGCATTAATGAACAAAATATCCGCATTTTTTCTCGTTCTGCTGACCCTCCTCACCTGTGTCGGATGTGACAACGACCACGCCAATTTTGCCGACCATGTGAAGACAACTTCCTACTCGGTGATGCGCTTTCGCGGCCGGTACTCCAGCTCCCTCGACGGAGTGACTTTGGTCGATACCGTTTGTGTGACCGACTATGTCTTTGCGTCCAATTCCACCTACGGCGATTCCATCGTGATGCACTACGTCCGTCTCGCCGACGGTGCCGAACAGTGGGCCACCTTCGGCCTCCGCAACATCGGCGTTCTCAACGAGCAGCTCTCCATCCGCACCTCCCAGGTCATCCCCTGGATTGTGCGCGGCAACGAGACACTCTACCTCGAGGACCTTCCGGTGAGCGACTTCTCGGGACGCTACCGTCACAACCAGGCCTCCGACTATCAGGATGACTCCCTCATCTTCACCTGCCGCGTGGGCGACTATGTGCTCCGTTTCGAGAGCGGCGAATCGTCCATCCGCCAATAACCCGACGCCCCCTCTCCCGCCCTCTTTCCCCTTCAGAATTCTATTTTTACACTGCTATATGAATCAGAATATTCGCAACATTGCAATTATCGCACACGTTGACCACGGAAAAACCACGTTGGTCGATAAGATGCTTTATGCCGGTAACCTTTTTCGCGAGAACCAGACTACGACCGACCTCATGCTCGACAACAACGAATTGGAGCGCGAGCGCGGTATCACCATTCTTTCCAAGAACGTTTCCATCACCTATAAGGGTACCAAAATCAACATCATCGACACTCCCGGCCACTCCGACTTCGGCGGCGAGGTGGAACGCGTGCTCAACATGGCCGACGGCTGCCTCCTCCTTGTCGATGCTTTCGAGGGACCCATGCCCCAGACACGATTCGTGCTCCAGAAGGCCCTCCAGATAGGACTCAAACCCATCGTGGTGGTCAATAAGGTCGATAAGCCCAACTGCCGCCCCGAGACCGTCCAGGAGATGGTCTTCGACCTCATGTGCAATCTCAACGCCACCGAGGATCAGCTCGACTTCTACACCCTTTTCGGTTCGGCCAAACAGGGCTGGATGAGCGACGACTGGCAGAAGCCCACCGACAATGTCTATCCCCTCCTCGATGCCATCATCAAACATATTCCCGCTCCCCGCGTGCTCGAAGGTCCCTCCCAGATGCTCATCACCTCGTTGGAATACTCTTCCTTCGTGGGACGTATCGCTGTGGGACGCGTCCATCGCGGCTCCATCCGTCAGGGACAGGACATTCTCCTCATGCACCACGACGACAACGCCCCCGAGGGCTACACCGCCAAGAAGTGCCGCATCAAGGAGCTTTTCACCTTCGAAGGCATGGGCAAGAAGAAGGTCGATGAAGTGTTCTCGGGCGACATCTGCGCCATGACCGGCATCGACGGATTCGAGATTGGCGACACCCTCGCCGCTGTCGAGGCTCCCGACATCATGCCCCGCATCACCATCGACGAGCCTACCATGTCGATGCTCTTCACCATCAACGACTCGCCCTTCTTCGGCAAGGACGGCAAATATGTCACCTCGCGCCAGATTCAAGACCGTCTCGCCAAGGAGCTCGAGAAGGATGTGGCTCTGCGTGTGGAACCCGCTCCCGACCGCGATGGTGCCTGGACCGTTTATGGACGCGGTGTGCTCCACCTCTCCATCCTCATCGAGACCATGCGCCGTGAGGGCTATGAGCTCCAGATTGGACAGCCCCAGGTCATCATCAAGGAGATTGACGGACAGAAGTGCGAGCCCATCGAACAGATGACCATCAACTGCCCCGAGGAATATTCGTCCAAGATGATTGATATGGTCACCCGGCGCAAGGGCGACCTCCTCGCCATGGACACCCAGGGCGACCGCATCCACATGGAGTTCCAGATACCCTCGCGCGGCATCATCGGTCTGCGCACCAATGTGCTCACGGCCTCTGCCGGCGAAGCCATCATGGCCCACCAGTTCCTCGAGTTCCAGCCTTGGAAGGGCGAAATCACACGCCGCACCAACGGTTCCATCATCGCGATGGAGGGCGGTACGGCCTTTGCCTATGCCCTCGACAAACTCCAGGACCGCGGCAAGTTCTTCATCTTCCCTCAGGACGAAGTCTATGGCGGACAAGTCGTGGGCGAACACACCAAGGACAAAGACCTCGTGGTCAACGTCACCAAGTCGAAGAAACTCACCAACATGCGTTCCAAGTCCAGCGACGAAAAGGCATCCCTCATTCCCCCCACCATCTTCTCGCTCGAAGAAGCCCTCGAGTACATCAAGGAGGACGAGTATGTGGAAGTGACACCCCACAGCCTGCGTATGCGCAAGGTCATCCTCGATGCCCTCGAACGCAAGCGTCTGGGCAAGGAAGATTCCGACGATTAATCCCTGCCGATGAAAAAACTCGATTGGTATATCATCAAGAAATTCCTCGGGACGTATTTCTTCACGATCCTGTTGATATTGTCTATCGCCGTATCGTTGGACTACAACGAAAAGATGGACAATTTCGCGGAGCACGCCGCTCCGTGGCAGGCCATCGTGTTCGACTACTACCTCAACTACATTCCCTACTTTGCCAATCTCTTCTCGCCCCTCTTTGTCTTCGTGGCTGTGATATTCTTCACATCCAAGTTGGCAGGCAACAGCGAAATCATCGCCATGCTCTCCTCGGGTGTCTCCTTCCCGCGTCTGCTGCGTCCCTACATGATGTCGGCAGGTGTCATTGCCCTGCTCACCTTCTTGCTCAACAGCTTTGTGATACCGCAGGCCAATGTGAAACGCCTCGATTTCCAGAACAAATACTACAAGGACCGCACCGTCAAAATCGTCAAGAACAACCAGTTCATGGTCGAGCCCGATGTGGTCGCCTTCTTCTACCACTTCGATGCCCGCAAGAGCACGGGCAACAAATTCGCCCTCGAACGTTTCGAGAACAAAAAACTCGTCTCGCGACTCACAGCCGACCGCGCTGCCTGGAAGGGTGACTACCATTGGCAGCTCACCAACTACCAGATACGCGAAATCAACGACCACGGAGAAACCCTCCGTTCGGGAGCTACCCTCGACACTGTTGTCATGGTGGCTCCTGAGGACATCATCATGGAATACAACGACTTCGAGAAGATGACCTTGCCCAAACTCCACTCTTACATCCAGCGACAGGAAGCACGCGGCGTGGGCAACATCCAACCCTATCAGATAGAATTCCACAAACGTATTGCAGCCGTTGCAGCTGCCTTCATCCTCACCCTCATGGGCGCCTCCCTTTCGTCCAAAAAGGTGCGCGGCGGCATGGGCATCAACATCGGCATCGGTCTCGTCCTCTCCTTTGTATATATACTCTTCCAGACCGTTTCCTCCTCCTTCGCCGTCTCCGGCGACATGCCCGTCCTCCTCGCCGTCTGGCTCCCCAACCTCGTCTTTGCAGCCATCGCCCTCTGGCTCTATTTCTACAAAGCCCCGAAATAACCTCCCCGAGATTTTATCACAAACCGGTCATTGGAGATTCAGTGTCATTGAAGGCTCCACAGGAATCGCAATTGTGTGCCCCCTCCAGAGGCAGCGGAGACGGAGGGCTTAGTGTTACACTTTTAGATTCGAATGTGTGGTTTACTTTTAAGTGAGAGATAAGTTAGAGATTACACAAAGTCAAAACGGGAGGAAAAAAATACGGGAAAAAGGGGTCAAAAACATGCCAAAAAACACATTTAACGAAGAAAAATCGCGGTTTTTGCTTTTTTGGCTGAACAAAATTTGGTATTTTCCAAAAAATTTTCTTATATTCGCAGCATAATTTTTTATTATAAACCTATTTAGCAAACTTAACTTGAAGCTCTCTGTGCTTCCTGAAAAAAAATGAAAGAATGTGTTTTAGCCATTGACCTCGGTGCCACAAGCGGTCGCTTGATTCTTGCAGGTCTCGTCAACGGAGTACTCGAAACCGAGGAGGTACGCCGTTTCCCGAATGCCATCCAGGAGAAGGACGGCAAGTTTTATTGGAGTCTCGAAACGCTGTTCGGCGAAATCAAAGCCGGCCTCAATGAGCTTGCCGCCAAGGATGACATCCATATCCAGGCCATCGGTGTCGATACCTGGGGCGTAGATATCGTCTTCCTCGACGAGAAGGGACAGACCCTCAGCGAGCCCCGTGCCTACCGTGACCCCTACACCGATACGGCCATTGCCGAATTTACGCGCATCATTCCCCGCGAAACGGTCTATAAGAAGACAGGTATTCAGTTCCTCAATTTCAACACGCTCTTCCAACTCTATGCCTGCCACAAAGAAGGTTTCGAGCCGATGAAGAAAGCCAAGTGCTATCTGTTCATCCCCGACTATATCAGCTATCTCCTCACGGGCGAGAAGGTATGCGAATACACCGTTCTCTCCACATCGCAGTTCCTCGACCCCGTGACGAAACAAATCGACCGTGAGCTCATCGAAGCTGCAGGTGCCGACATCAACTGCTTCCCGCCCATCGTGATGCCAGGCAAGGTCATCGGCAACCTCAAGAAGGAGGTGGCTCCTTTCAAATACGACATCCCGGTCATCGCCATTGCCGGCCACGACACGGGTTCGGCGGTTGCTTCCGTGCCCGCCCGTGACGAGAAGTTTGCCTACCTTTCGTCGGGCACTTGGTCGCTGATGGGCATCGAAACCAAGGATCCCATCATCACCGAACGTTCTGCGGAACTCAATTTCACCAACGAAGGCGGTATTGAGGGCACCACACGTTTCCTCAAGAACATCACGGGCATGTGGATCTTGGAACAATGCCGCAAGGAATGGAAGAAGGCGGGCAAGGACTACGACTTCAAGACCCTGAGCCAAATGGAAACCTCGGCTCCAGCCTTCCACTCGATGATTAATCCGGACGATCCCTGTTTTGCCAATCCTCCCTCGATGTTGGAAGCCATCGGCGAGTTCTGCGAACGTCACGGCATCGCCAAGCCCGAGGACGATGCCCAGGTGGCTCGTACCATTATGGAGAGTCTGGCGCTGCGCTATCGCATGGTCTTCGGCTGGCTCCGCGAAATGGCTCCCTTCCCGCTCGACGTGCTCCACATCATCGGCGGCGGCTGCCAGAACGAACTCCTCGACCAATGGACGGCCAATGCCATCGGCGCACCCGTGCTTGCCGGTCCCACCGAAGCCACGGCCATCGGCAACATCATGATGCAGTTCAAGGCCATCGGTCTCGTCAAGGACATCACCGAGATGCGCCAGCTCATCTCCAAAGCCACGCCTCTCAAGCGTTTCGAACCTCAGGACACAGCCGCATGGTCTGCAGCATACGAGAAGTTCGAGAAACTTTGCTTCTGATTTCAGAGGTTCAAGCCCGGCTTGGACCTCTACACCTTTATTATATTAATAACTCTTTCCAATAAAACATCCTCTGTATGGATATAGTCATCGGACTTTTAATCATCGCCATCGGTGCCTTCTGCCAGAGTTCCTGCTACGTGCCTATCAACAAAATCAAAGATTGGTCGTGGGAGTCTTACTGGATTATTCAGGGAGTCTTTGCGTGGTTGGTATTCCCCTTCCTCGGTGCTCTGCTCGCAGTTCCTTCGGGACACAGTATTTTCGACCTCTTTGCCCAGGCTGATTCGTTCAGCCTCTGGATGACCATCATCTTCGGCATCCTCTGGGGTGTGGGCGGTCTCACCTTCGGTCTTTCCATGCGCTATCTGGGCGTGGCTCTCGGCCAAAGTATCGCTCTCGGCACCTGCGCCGGTCTCGGCACCGTCATGGGGCCTGTCTTGCTCAACATTTTCTTCCCCGAGCTCAATGCGCTTGAATCGCTCACCTTCGCAGTTATCATCGGTGTGGTTGTCACCCTCGTAGGCATTGCTGTCATCGGCATCGCCGGCGGCATGAAATCGGCTTCCCTCTCCGAAGAGGAGAAGAAAGCTGCTGTCAAGGACTTCAATTTCCCCAAAGGATTGGCCATCGCCCTACTGGCCGGCTTCATGAGCGGCTGTTTCAATGTCGGTCTTGAATTCGGCAAGGTCATCGTTGCTCCCGCCGAATGGGGTGCCGTCGCTCCCATGTTCCAGACGCTGCCCGCCACCTTCCTTGTAACCTTGGGCGGGTTCCTCACCAACGCCGTCTATTGCTTCTATCAGAATCAGGCCAACCGGACATGGGGTGACTACAAGAAAGGAGCCGTATGGGGCAACAACCTTCTCTTCTGCGCCATTGCCGGCGCTCTCTGGTACAGCCAGTTCTTCGGACTCAGTCTCGGCAAGGGCTTCCTCACCGACTCGCCCACGCTCATGACGTTGTCGTTCTGCATCCTCATGGCTTTGAATGTGGTCTTCTCGAACGTTTGGGGCATCATCCTCAAAGAGTGGAAGGGGTGTTCCAAAAAGACGATATATGTGCTCATCTGCGGCATCATCATCCTCATCATTTCCACGTTTATTCCTCAGCTGTTAGCATAATAACTTTACAAAAACTATTTCAACTATGTCAATCTTAGACAACCGCCCCGGCCTCACCGCCGAGGTTTACAAAGTGGCCGAAGTGACCGGCTATCTCTGGCAGAAAGGTTGGGCCGAGCGTAACGGCGGCAACATCACTGTCAACATAACCGAGTTTGTGGATGACGAAATCAAGGCTATGCCCGCCATCGCCCCCGTCATGAAAATCGGCAAGGTGCTGCCCTACCTCAAAGGCAAGTATTTCTATGTGAAGGGAACCGGCAAACGCATGCGCGACCTGGCACGCTGGCCCATGCAGAACGGTTCGGTGATTCGCATCTGCGACGACTGCGCAAGCTATGAAATCATCGCCGACGAACCGGTACTCCCCACCTCAGAGCTCCCGAGCCACCTAGCCCTCCAAAACTATCTGCTCGAGACCGGCTCGAAATACAAAGCCACACTCCACACCCATCCCATCGAACTCGTGGCCATGAGCCACATCAAGCGGTTCCTCAAGGGCGACACGATGACCAAGGTACTGTGGAGCATGATACCCGAGACACTGGCCTTCGCTCCCCTCGGAATAGGCATCGTACCCTACGCCCTGCCCGGCAGTATCGAATTGGCCGATGCCACCCTCGAGGCCATCAAGACGCACGATGTGGTGCTCTGGGAGAAACACGGCACGGTAGCCGTAGGCCTTGACATCATGGATGCCTTCGACCAAACCGATGTGCTCTGCAAAGCCGCCAACATCTACATGTGCGCCCGCAACATGGGTTCCGAGCCCGACGGCATGACCGACGAGGCCATGAAGGAAGTACAGGATGTGTTCAACCTTCCCAAGAAGCGTCCTTGCTGATACATTATTTAAATAATAGGGTTGCTGCTACGGGCAGCGACCCTATTCGCCCCTTCCAATGTCAGCCCCATCCCCTCTGTCTGGAGGCTCGCGATGAGGTGTGGCATCAGATACAGCTTCACCCCCTCTGGGAACAGACGTTTTCCCGGGGAAAAATGATAGGCATCCTGCTGGTGGCAGATGCCGAAGGTAGCACAGGCTACCTCACAGCCTATTCGGGCACCGCATCGCTCGACTCAGAAGCTCACCGCTGGTTTGTGCCTCCCGTCTGCGACCTCGACCGTCCCGACGACTTCTATCGCCTGGAAGAAGCCCGCATCACGGACATCAACGGGCGAATACGTTCTTTGGAGAAAATGCTCGGGGAACAACCCAAATCCGCAGACCATTCGGCTGCGGGCGGAGAAATAGCTTCGCTCCGGGAAGAACGGCACACCCGTTCGCTGGCTCTCCAGCAGGAAATATTCCGCCGTTTCCGCATGCTCAACGCACGAGGCGAAAGACAGGACCTCATAGAAATCTTCCATCGTTTTCGCGGAGGACTTCCTCCGGGAGGTACCGGAGAATGTGCGGCACCGAGACTGCTGCAATATGCCCATGGGCACGGACTCAAGCCCCTTCATCTGGCCGAGTTCTGGTACGGAGCTTCATCCCCCGGCGAACCGCATGCCCACGGGGCAGCCTATCCTTCCTGCATGGAGAAGTGCGGACCGGTACTCAGCTTCATGCTCGACGGACGTTATCGGGTCCCCGAAGCACAGCCTTTGCGGGAGGCAGACCCCCGCATCGTATGGGAGAACAGCGACCTTGTTGTGGTCTCCAAACCCCCGGGAATGCTTTCCGTGCCCGGCAAGGACAGCTCGATGCCCGATGTGGAGAGTTGGCTGCTCAGGCGTTATCCCGAGTGCGAGGCACCCATGTTGGTCCACCGGCTCGACATGGCCACTTCCGGCCTTCTGGTGGCGGCCAAATCGGCGGCTACCCACCGGCGGTTACAGGCGCTTTGGCTCTCGCGTTCCGTCCATAAAACCTACCGAGCCTGGGTGGCCGGACGGGTTCCCTCGTCACAAGGGCTCCTTTCCCTCCCCCTTTGCCCCAATCCGGAGGATCGTCCGCGACAGGCTATCGACTGGCAGTGGGGCAAGGTGGCTGTCACACGCTACCATGTGCTGCGCACCACCCCTGAGGCGACCCTTCTCTCCCTCTCGCCGCTCACAGGCCGCACCCATCAGTTGCGTCTTCACCTGAGCGACCCACGCGGACTGGGACATCCCATTTTGGGCGATGCCCTCTACGGTCGCAACGAACCTGTTCCCGCCTTTCTGCCCTCCGGACAGCTCCTGCTCCATGCGCTCTCCGTCTCCTGGAGAGACGACAAGTGGCAGAGAGATTTCAAATTCGACGATTATCAAACAATTTACATATAACTCTATCATCTTTTCAACTATGCCTATCTTCAAGAATGCTCTTAAGATTTCCCTCGTGGCAAGTCTGGTGTTGACATTGGGGTCCTGTGCCAAACGGCACAAATTCGACCTGAAAGTCTATCCTGAGCAGAATGCCGTCAATGTGCAGCCGGACACACGTCTCGTCATCGTTTTTCCCGAAGGAACGACACCCACACGCGGCGCATCCGGACTGATTTGCATCTATGATGCCATAAACGACACGCTGGTGGACAAAATTGACATCTCCATCCCCGACGGCCCCACCACCAAACCGCGTTCGGCACAGGTCGATCACCGTATCGAGAATCCCTACGATTATTCGCGTTCCGTCATTGCCACCAACCGCAACACCGTGCCCGACACGCCTTCTTCATCGGAAGCCGCCCGAGCCAAGGATATGCGCTTGAAGAACGACTCCTCGCAGTTCCAGATTTCCATTATCGGCGGATTCACCGACGGGTTCCATTTCCATCCGGTACTCATCAACAACAACCGAGTGATTATCCAGCCGCACCACAACATGATAACCTACAAGAACCGCTACTATGTGACCATCGACAAGAGCGTGCTCGACAATGCAGGCGATTCGTGGCACGGTGTCACCAAGGAGGACAAATGGACGTTCTCCACTGCCGGCAATGCGATGGGAGTGGCACGCGGCATCTATACGGTCGATCCCGAGGGCAACGGAGACTTCACCACCATTCAGGGTGCCTTCGAGAATCTGCCCGACTCCTGTCAGGACACCATCATCATACGTGTGGCTCCTGGTGACTATGAAGAGCTCATCTATTTCCGCAACAAGACCCATGTGCGTCTCGTAGGCTCCGGTGCCGACAAGACGCTTATCCACTATCGCAACAGCGATACCTTCAACCTCTCCCCCATTCGCAGCCGTTCGTCCGAACAGGACGGTGCCTTCCCCAACCGCAACGCTGTGATGCACATCGACAACTGTTCCGACATCGTCATCGAAAATCTGTCGGTCACCAACGATGAGCCCGATGTCAACTTGCACACTCCCGCCATGTGGATCAACGGCGAGCGCATCATGATACAAGGCTGCAATCTCCAGGGCGGACGTTCTACCCTTATGGCCCGAGGCAAAGTCTATATCAAGAACAGCAAGCTCATCGGCAACTACGACATGATTTCTACCCTCGGTGCGCTCTATCTCGACGATTGCCTCCTGCTCAACAACAACGGTCCCTACTGCTGGGTTCACAACGATGCCAACCGTCACGGACTCGTGCTCAAAGAGTGTACCTTCCAGTCGCTCGGCACAGGCATCTCCGACCTCGGACGTACCAACGGCCTCAACATGCCGCAATATCCCAATGCCGAGATGGTGCTCCTCAATTGTGTGCTCAAGAACATCCAGCCCGGCGGATGGACGGTGATTTGCTCCCCCACCTGTTTCTTTGCGGAATACAACTCCAAGATGTCGAACGGACAGATTATCGACAATTCCTGCCGTCATCCCTATGCCAAGTGGCTGGAGATGCCCAAGGACAACGAAGTCATCCAGCACTACTCCTCACCCGCATGGTTCTTCGGCGGCTGGAATCCCGATGATGTGTTCCGTGAGAAGTACAAGAGAATGTAATCCATGAAAGGTCGATTTGCTCCCTCCCCGACGGGAAGGATGCATTTGGGCAATGTCTTCTGTGCGCTCCTCTCCTGGCTGTCATCGCGCAGCCGGGGAGGAGTTTGGTTGTTGCGTATCGAGGATCTCGACCCCCAGCGTTCGCGACCGGAATATGCGGCACTCATCGAAGACGACCTCCGCTGGCTGGGCCTGGATTGGGATGAAGGAGGTTCGACAGGCGGTTCCTGCGGTCCTTACTTTCAAAGCCTTCGCAGCGCCGTTTATGAAGAATACCTCCAACGTCTCTGGCATTCCGGCCGGGTCTATCCCTGCCGATGCACCCGTGCCAACATCATGGCCACACAGGCGCCCCACGAAAGCGACGGTCGCATAGTTTATGCCGGCACCTGCCGTCCCGCCCATCTGAGAACAGGTTCCGACCTCATGGCATTCACCTGCCCCGACGGTCCGATTCCCGAGCATGTGAAACTGCGGCTTCTGGTTCCCGACCAAACCGTCACCTTCTCCGATATGCATTACGGGACACAGAGCGTCAATCTGGCATCCCACTGCGGCGACTTTCTGCTGCGTCGGGCCGACGGAGCTTGGGCGTACCAGCTGGCTGTGGTGGTCGATGATGCACTCATGGGAGTCAGCGAGGTGGTACGCGGACGCGACCTTCTGCTCTCCACGCCCCAACAGATTTGGCTGGCCCGACTCCTTGGGTTCGGAGTTCCCGACCATTGTCATCACCCGCTCCTCGTCAACGAATCCGGACAGCGTCTCTCCAAACGCGACAGCAGCCTCGACATGGGGGTCTTGCGACAGCATTTCCTACCCGAACAGATAGTAGGATGGCTGGCTTTTCTCTGCGGTCTGACCGATGTTCCCGAACCCGTTTCTGCCCGCGATTTGATTCCGGTTTTTGATTGGAACAAGGTTCCTGAGCACGATATTTGCGTCCGTAAAGATATTTTAAGCTTCTGAATTTGGCTATTTCGAAAAAAATCCCTATATTTGCACACTTGAAATCACGATTTCCACGTCGATTGTTTAATTTCTAATTCTAAGTTATCCTATGTACAGTTTTCTGCGCGTTGCGACCGCCATCCCCACCGTCAAGGTCGCCGACATCGACTATAATCTCGAACGCCACATCGAGCTCATCCGTCAGGCCGAGGCCGAGGGAGTCCAGCTTCTGGTATTCCCCGAACTCTCGCTCACAGGTTACACCTGCGGAGACCTCTTCCATCAAAATACCCTGCTCGAAGGCGCACGACAGGCGCTCGCCCTGCTCTGCGAAGCCACCGTTGACTCGTCGGCCATGATTGTCGTGGGAGCACCCATCGAATGGAGAAACCACATCTACAACTGCGCCGTAGTGCTCCAATACGGAGAAATCCGAGCCTACGTCCCCAAAGTATATCTTCCCAACTACAACGAATTCTACGAAGCTCGTTGGTTCGACTCCGGAGCCTCGGTTCCTGCCGACACCTATATGGAAGATGTACCTTTCGGAGCCGGACAGCTCTTCACGCTCAACGAAGCCACCGTAGGCATCGAAATATGCGAAGACCTCTGGGTGCCCGTTCCGCCGTCGTCCGTCATGGCTCTGCGCGGTGCACAGGTCATCGTCAATCTCAGTGCCAGCGATGAAGTGCTCGGCAAACACGCCTACCTCCGCCGCATGATTGAGGCCCACTCGGGACGCCTCGTTGCCGGCTACGTTTATGCAGCATGCGGCTTCGGCGAGTCCTCCACCGACCTCGTCTTTGCCGGCAAAGGCATCATCGCCGAGAACGGTGCGGTCTGCGGAGAATCCGAACGTTTCCTTATGGAGAATCAGCTCCTGGTGCGCGACCTCGACATCGAGAAACTCCAAACCCTGCGCCGCGACCAAACCACCTACGGAGAACTGCCCCTCTCCACGGGCTGCGATGTCACTCACGGAAAGTACATCACCAACGAAATGGAAGAGGCCGACGAACCCGACTGGGAAAGCTCCTTCCACCGCTATATAGCCCCTACCCCTTTCGTGCCGAACGACGAAGCCGAAATGAGCGAACGCTGTAACGAGATTTTCAATATCCAGGTGGCCGGTCTCGTGACTCGTCTGCGCCACATCAACTGCCAGACGGCTGTGATAGGCATCTCCGGCGGTCTCGACTCCACCCTTGCCCTCCTCGTCACCGTGCGCGCTTTTGACAAACTCGGATGGGACCGCCAACGCATCGTCGGCATCACCATGCCCGGCTTCGGCACCACCCGACGCACCCACGACAACAGTCTCGGTCTCATGGAAAGTCTGGGCATCAGCCGGCGCGAGATTTCCATCGTTCCGTCGGTCAACCAGCATTTTGCCGACCTCGGCGTAGATTCCTCCGTACACGACGTTACCTACGAGAACTGTCAGGCTCGCGAGCGCACACAGATACTCATGGATGCGGCCAACCAAACAAACGGCATCGTCATCGGCACGGGCGACCTCTCCGAACTGGCGCTCGGATGGTGTACCTACAACGGCGACCACATGTCGATGTATGCCGTCAACGTCTCCATCCCCAAAACTCTCGTCAAGTACCTCGTACGATGGGTAGCCATGACCAGTGTGGACGAACGTTCGCGGGAGATTCTCCTCGACATCTTCGACACCCCCATCTCGCCCGAGCTCACTCCACCCGATGCCGAAGGCAAGATAGCCCAAAAGACCGAGGACCTTGTGGGTCCCTACGAACTCCACGACTTCTTCCTCTACCACTTCTTCCGTTTCGGAGCTTCTCCCTCCAAGATTTATTTTCTGGCTCGCAAGGCATTCGGGGACAAGTACGACAACGAAACCATCCTCAAGTGGCTCCAAACGTTCTGCCGCCGCTTCTTCCAGCAGCAGTTCAAACGTTCTTGCCTTCCCGACGGCCCCAAAGTCGGTACCGTCAGCATCTCGCCCCGAGGCGACTGGCGCATGCCTTCCGACGCAAGTTGGGCTACATGGAAAGAAGAACTGAATACCATTCCGAAATCCTGATGCTCTGTAAATTCAGACTTTTAAGAACAACTCTGAAATGACATTCGAAGAATTCCGACTCTCTCTCTCCTCCGAGGAGATTGACACCATACGCACCATTGTCTCGTGCGACAAACCCACGCCCGAACAAGCCCGCACGCTCTACGACTTTGTCACCCTGCGTTGCGGAGAGGCTTTGGGCGAAGACCTTGTGGCCGAGCCGTTCCGCTACATTGTGGCCTCCAAACAGGGCCTACGTCTCTCCGACCTCAAGAATATCATCGGAGAGGGATTCGATACCGAACAGTTCCTGAAATGGAACAGCCTGCTCGGGTTCGACATCATCGCCGTCAACAACAGCCGGCTCCCCTTCCCCGTACTCACCTTCACGCCGTTCATGGCAGCAGCTCTGTCCGTGTGTCAGGGTGAGGCCGATGCTCAGTATATGTCCGACATCGGGTACTACCTCCTCGAACGTTGTCCCGACAACGACCCCATGCGTGCAGCCTCCTGCTTCCTGATGATGGGCCGTTCGGGCGACATCGTGGGCATGGCGCGTTTCATCTCCGCCACCTCCAACAATCTTGCCCTCCAGCAGATTGTGGCCTACATAGGCGGAGTCTTCCGCATGGATATTGCCCCCAAAGAACGCGAGCTTATGCTGGGACTGCTCCTTGTAGAGGATTCACAGGCCAATCTCACCAAGATTCTCACCATCCTCATCAACGATGTGGTGGGAGCCATCGCCCAGCCCGAGCGTATCCTGCCCTATGTCGAGGAATACAACAAGAATCTGCAGTCCCGCGTCGGAGAACATCCCGAGCTGGCTCTCTTCCTGCCCATCTCGCTGCTGCGCATCGCTCAGGCCCATCGGCTTCTCAAACATGAAGACGATGCCCGTTCCTTCTTCGACAATGCCCTTGGTTCCATCAACCGCTTCCTGACCGCCACAGCTCCCGGCGAGTTGACAATTGCCCAAATCGAACGGTGTTGGAACGGCCTCAAGATTTGTCAGGAGATGGCTCAGCCCAAAGCGATGGAGATGCTCTTCACGGTTCTCTCCAAAACCGAACGTGCCGCAATGGCTCAAGCCGAAGAGCCCCGCAAGTCGCAACTCGACAATATAATTCGCAACCAATACATCGACATGGCGCGCACCTATTGGACCATGCCGACTCAGCTCCAGGAGCAGTTTGTCGATCACAGTGAGGAGACCATCGTTCTGCTGCGTGCTTTTCTTGACGACGAGGAGAAACGACGCAGCGCCGACGAATTCTATGTTGCCAATCACTACCTCACCATTGCCGACCTCTCCAACCGTCTCGGACGCGAGAACGATGCCTACGAAGCCCTCACCGAGGCACAAATCATCCAGATGCGTCATCTCGGCGACCTCCAGAAGAAGGACGGCGAGCACCAAATGTCGAGCGACCAGTTGGTAGCGCGTCTCCAACTCTCGGTCACCAACCACATGCTGGCCGACCACTACCGCCGCACAGGTGCCAATGCCCGAGAACTCCAAGTGCTCCTTCAGAGCAACTACGACATAGCCGGCGACTGCTTTGAACATTTCCCCGCCGATACACGTGTGATACATTTTATCATCAATGCGGCACTCGAACTCGGCGACCTTCACAACCGCACTCACGGCTATCTCACCGAGGGAAATACCTACCAGTCGGTGATAGACCGGTTGCTGCCCCGTCTCAACAATATGCGCCTCGACCAGCAGCTTGCCGTCGATGTGGCGATGATTCACAGCAAAGCCGGACAGCTTCAGGCCGGACCTCTGCGCCAATTCAGTAAAGCTGCGGCCAACCTCACGATGGCCGAGAAACTGTGGCGGTCGTTGGCCGAGAACACCCATAACGAACAATTCCGCAAGAATGCCGATGCCATTCAGCAGACCCTTCGCAACATCTCGCCCAAAGGAGGCAGCGGTCAAAAGAAATAATTCTGCACCGAACAAAAAGGTCCACCCTCACAGGCAGACCTTCTTTCTTCTATTAGTACCAACTATTTCTTCTTAAACTCTATCTGACTTAGAAATTTTATTATACATTTCTAAAGTTTGACGCTGCAAAGATAGGACTATTTTCTGAAAATGGCAATAATCACTTTTAGGTATTTTTCAAAAATCGGCGTTCCACGCATCTGAAACGCCGATATTTTTTCAAAAAAAATGAAGATTATCACAGGAAAATACGGAGGCCGACGCTTCGATGTACCCTCCAAACTCCCCGCCCGACCAACGACCGATCTGGCCAAAGGCGCGCTTTTCAACATCTTGAGCAACCGTCTCGACTTCGATGGTCTCCGTTGTCTCGACCTCTTTGCCGGCACGGGAGCTATTACCTTCGAATTGTTGTCGCGCGAGGCGGCCTCGGTCACCTCAGTAGAGATGGGACGTCAGCAGATACAATTCATCCGCTCCGTTGCCCGACAATTGGGCGTTGGGTTCGAGTGGAAGCTCATTGCGGGCGATGTCTTCAAATTCCTCAGGCAGTCTCCCGCCATGCCGTTCGACTTCATCTTCGCCGACCCTCCCTACGCCCTCCGAGAACTCCCGGATCTCCCGGACATAATACTCTCCGGCGGCTGGCTGACGGAGGACGGCACTTTCGTCGTTGAGCACGGACAGGACCATGATTTCAAGACTCATCCCCGCTTCACCGACACCCGCTCATACGGTGCCGTCCACTTCACATTCTTCTCCAGCCAGCCTCAGCCGCGAACCGCTGGGAACTGACCCGCAATTCGGGAGGCTCAGAATCAGAAGATGCGGCCTGTGAGACGGAAAGAGGTGTTTTATAACTCACGCCTCAAAGATTAAACATTCGTCCGAAATTTCCAATTTTTTGGTCAAAAAAAAACAAAGAATACAAATAAGAAGGGGAAAATGGGGATTTCAACCATTTTTTGCTCATTTTTTCATACAATTGTGGAAATTTTTACGTATATTTGCACCACGAATATCAACATTCCAAAACAATCAGAACAATGAAAAAACTCATTCTCCTTCTTGCCATCGTCGCCACGACCGGCATGATTTCATGCACCAAACAGGCTGCTATGTCTATCGGTGCAAGTGCTGCCAACGGAGCTCTTCAGGGAGCCGCTACAAGTGCTGCTTCCGGCTCTGACTTGAAGACGGGTGCCATCAACGGAGCCATCCAGGGCGCCGTGACAGGAGCCATGACCACTACAGCGGAATAAACACCGCCGGTCAGCGCGTAAGCTCCAGCATGATACGCTTCATCTCGGTTTCCCAGTCGGGGCTGAGCACATTGATTCGCACGACCCTGAGCTGAGTCTCCTGAGCAAAACTCTCCACCAATCGGACATCAAGTTCCTGCTGTATCAACAGCACCTTGGCGTCCGATTTCTTTGTTGCCTCAACCAAGGCTTGGAGCTGAGAGACAGAGGGTTCTTTGTGGTCCTGCTCGACGGACAACTGCGTCATTCCGTAGTCTCGGGCCAAATAGCTCAATGCAGGATGATAGATGACAAATGTCTTGGACGGAGCCATAACGGCCAGACGGGAGAAATTGCGATGCATGGCATCGAGTTTCTCGTCCAAAGCTGAGAGCCGGGCTGTGATGCTGTCCTTGTCTTCGGGGAAGAAACGGACAAGCGCGGCAGCGGTAACGGAAGCCATGGACTTCATATTGAGCGGAGTGGTCCAAAGATGGGGATCCGCCTCATTGCCGTCGTCATCACTCATCTTTGATATATACTCTCCCATCTCGACAACGGGCAAGGTTCCGTTCTGCTCACGGAAGCGGGGAATCCAGGCTCTCTCAAATCCCAAATCTCCCACGGAGAAATAAACATCGCTGCGCGAAAGCGACATCAAATCGCGAGGTGTGGGGTCATAACTTTCGGGACCTGAGCCGGCCGGAACCATAACCTGAACTCTCACGCGGTTCTGCCCCATCAGTTCCTCGACCAGCCACTTTTGGGGGAGAATCGAGACCGTCACTACAGGCACTGTTTTGCGCCCGGGGACACACGCCCAGAAGAGCACAGCCAACATACATCCGAGCAAAACCAACAACGTTATTTCCAGCGTTTTATGCATTTTCATTTCTAATTTTGGCACAAAGATATGTCATTTTTACGGTATAACCAAGAAAATTTGCTTTTTTTTCATTTTTTCGTCAAAAAAATTTGGAATTCTCGAAATAATCCGCTATCTTTGCACCCGCAAAATGAAAGAAATGACATTTCTTCACTTGCCGACCTGCCGAAATGGCTCAGTTGGTAGAGCAACGCATTCGTAATGCGTAGGTCCCCGGTTCGAGTCCGGGTTTCGGCTCCATACAACAAAGGGATTTAATGTTAAACTTCGGAGAACTGATTCGTGAGAATCAGTTCTCTTTTTCTTTGGGTCGCCTAGGGAAGAAACAGGCAGTGGGCGATGGCGGCACCAACAAGAAACCTTCCGTATCCTCCCGTTTGAACATCCTCTGGAAGTCGAAATGTAGCAAATATATTTCTTTTAAAGATAAAAATATTTCATTTGTACAAAAGTACATAAAAAAGAAACATCTGTATAATTGTATCTGACAGAATTCATTTATCTTTGCATGGCAAAAAGGGGATTAGTCCTTTTTGTCGAATTTTCTGCGAATCGTGAGACAAACAGATGACAGTGTGAAATTAAAGAGTGTTAGAAAGTGGTAATTGTCATATTGACACGCGAGTTGTCACAGATTCCAATTATACTATAAGATGGTTTTTATTTGATTGAATAATGTTAAGTTTAAGGTGTAACTGCAAATGTCATTGAAAGGATGCCTTCTTTCTGGCGGAACTCAGTGATGAGCTAAAGTCAGAATCCTGTGTTTTTGATTGAGGTATCGTATATCGATTGTGTTTTATGTTAGGGTTCCAAAGTAAATTTCTTGTAAATATCATAATGGTTTTGGAAGGTTCCCCTTTTAATGACTGAATCGACCGGGTAGTGTTATCAGGTCGATTCATTTTTTTTGCGGGGTCATTTGATTCCGGTAAAAATCCTGCACAGTCCGAAGGTGAGAGAACGTGTCTCTACGATGCGGAACCCTGCGTCACGCATCATCGCGCAGAACTCCTCGGGAGACGGGAAGTTCAAGACGGAAGCCGGCAGATACTTATATGCCTCCGTGTCGCGTGATATCAATCGTCCGACAGCCGGAAGCACATGGAGGAAATAAAGTTTATAGACGGCGAGAAGGAAGCGGTTGCGGGGTACGGAGAGTTCGAGCACGAGCAGCTGTCCGCCGTGACGGAGCACACGATACATCTCGCACAGTCCCAGCTCTCGGTGTTCGAAGTTGCGGATGCCGAAAGCGACGGAGACGGCATCGAAGGAAGCATCGTCAAAACTCATTGATTCGCTGTCCTCCTGTTGCAACTGTATCTGAGCATCGAGTCCCAGCCTTTGTATTTTGGTCCGACCGACATCCATCATTCCCTCGGAGATGTCGATTCCACTTACATGCGGCACACCGGCTCGGGCCAAAGCTATGGAGAAATCGCCTGTACCGCATGCGATGTCGAGCACATTTTGAGGCTTGTGTTCCATAATCATACGGACCGCCTTCTTGCGCCAACACTTGTCGATGTTGAGCGAAAGGAGGTGGTTCAGTTTGTCGTAGGTCGGTGAGATGTTGTCGAACATCTGCCGGACATATTGTTTTTTTGCCATTGTCTGAAAAATAAAAAAGGATGCCGTTTTCCGGCATCCTCATCCTCTTTGTTGTGACTCCCGCGGGATTCAAACCCACAACCTTCTGATCCGTAGTCAGATGCTCTATTCAGTTGAGCTAGGGAGCCGTTAAAACTGATAACCGGAGGTTAACAGCCTCATTTGCGGGTGCAAAGATAAAGAAAGTTTCGGAGATTGCCAAATTTTAGCGCCGAAAAAACTCAGTTTGTATTCCTTTTTAAATAAAGGGAGAGGATTTTGTCAAATGAATCTGCCAATTCCTGCATCGAGTTGAGTACCACATCGGCTCCTGCTTCGGAGAGACATTCCTTCGGAAGCGGGCCGGTGTTGACACCGACGGTAAAGATACCTGCCGCCTTGCCTGCCTGTACACCCAACGGGGCATTCTCGACCACAATGGCTTCTTCGGGCAAAAGATTTCCGGCTTTCTTCAATCCCATGAGATACGGATCGGGATGGGGCTTTCCGTGACCGATGGGAGTATCCATCGCAGACACGATGTGGGAAACATCGAAACAACCGGGATAGTCGCGGCTGAGACGATTGAGCATGGAAAGTTGGCCGGAGCCCGTGACCAGAACGCGTGTGAGGGAGTTCTCCCCCACCTTACGGAGCACTTCCGCAGCACCGGGCATGGGACGGGCGGGACCCAAAGCCTTGAACGCTTCGCCTTTCTCACGGTAGATGGCAGCCGCCTCCTCAGGCATGAGATGACGTCCGCGTTGCTCGAGGTACATATCGGTAATCACCTGATCACCCGTGGCTCCTTCCTCGCGGTAAAAGAGCTCACGGGTGCAAGTGAATCCATAGATGTCGTGCATCACGTGATACCATGCTTCGGCATGCAGAGGCATGGAATCATAGAGCACTCCGTCCATGTCGAACAGAAACGCTCGCAGCATTATTTCTCGGCGAGTCGTTTTTTCATTGCCTTCGACTCAGCCTCGTAACCGGGCTTGTTGAGAAGAGCAAACATATTCTTCTTGTAGGCTTCAACACCGGGCTGGTTGAAGGGATTGACACCGAGCATATAGCCGGAAATGCCGCAAGCACGCTCGAAGAAATAAATCAGCTGACCGAGATTGTACTCGTCGAGTTTGTCGATTTCAATCTTGAGGTTGGGGACACCGCCGTCCACGTGGGCAATCTGTGTGCCGAGTTCAGCCATCTTGTTGACCTCATCGACGCGTTTGCCGGCCAGGAAGTTGAGACCGTCGAGATTTTCCTTGTCTGAAGGAATCTCCACCTTGCGGATGGGCTTCTTCACAGAAATGACCGTTTCGAAGATGGAACGTTCGCCGTCCTGAATCCACTGACCCATGGAATGGAGGTCGGTCGTAAAGTCCACTGAAGCCGGGAAGATACCCTTGTGGTCCTTGCCCTCAGACTCGCCGTAGAGCTGTTTCCACCACTCTGCGAAATAGTGGAGACGGGGATTGAAGTTGACCAGAATCTCGGTTTTCTTGCCGAATTGATAGAGAGCATTACGCATGGCAGCATATTGGCATGCGAGGTTCTTGGCATAGGGAACATCGGTGCCGAGCGCCTGTTCCATATCGGCAGCGCCCTTGACCAGTTTCTTGATATCGTGGCCGGCAGCGGCGATGGCGATAAGACCCACGGGGGTGAGCACAGAGAAACGACCGCCCACATCATCGGGGATGACAAAAGTCTTATAACCCTCCTGGGTGGCGAGGGTACGAAGGGCTCCCTTCTTGGCATCGGTCACAGCCACGATGAGTTGACGGGCTTCTTCCTTGCCCACTTTCTCCTCGAGGAGTGTCTTGAGCAGACGGAAAGCAAGAGCGGTCTCCGTGGTGGTACCCGACTTGGAAATGTTGATGATACCGAAGGTTTTCTTCTTGAGAATCTCGAAAAGATCGGCCAAATAATCCTCGCCGATATTGTTGCCGGCATAGACAACAAACGGGTCTTTGCGTTTGGGCATGAGCGCATCGAACGAGGAAGCCAAAGCCTCATTGACAGCGCGGGCTCCCAAGTAGGAACCGCCGATGCCGGCCACTACAACGACTTCGCACTTCTCGCGAAGGAGGTCGGCAGTAGCCTGTACCTCAGCGAGAAACTCGTCGGAGATGGAAGACGGGAGATGCACCCATCCGAGGAAATCATTACCTGCACCCTTGCCCGACTCGAGGAGTTCGTTGGCGGGTGCCGAACATGCTGCCAGACGCTCAAGAGTGTCGGCTGGCACAAACTGCTTGGATTTTTCGATGGAAAGTTTCATACGAAAAAGCTTTTGTTTAATAGGTTTATATTGGAGGTTAATTGAGTTGATTGCTGAGCAACTGTATCTCGACGTAAGGCGACATACGTTTGTAGAGAATGTTGTAAACGGTATCGACAATGGGAATGGGAATCTGATAAACCTGATTGATTTCCTTGATACACTTTGTGCCATAATAGCCTTCGGCCACCATATCCATCTCCAACTGAGCCGTCTTGACACTGTAACCTCGACCTATCATCGTGCCGAAAGTGTGGTTGCGCGAGAAGTTGGAATAAGCAGTCACCAGGAGGTCGCCCGTATAGACCGATTCGGACACATGACGGCCTTCCATCGGGACGACGGCATTGATGAAACGTTTCATCTCACGAATGGCATTGGATACCAATACTGCCTGGAAATTGTCGCCGTACTTCAGTCCTGAACAGATACCGGAAGCCAAGGCGTAGATGTTCTTGAGCACACCGGCGTACTGTATGCCCTGAATGTCGGGAGATGTGGAAGTGTGGACGAAGTAGTTGGAGAAACCTTCGGCAATGACATGTGCCACGTCGAGGTCTTTGCAACCGACGGTCAGGTAAGTGAGCCTCTCGTAAGCAACCTCTTCGGCATGGGAGGGTCCCGAGAGGGAGGCTATCTGATTGTCTTCGAGGAAGAACTTGTCCCGCAGATAGTCGGAAATAAGCTGGTTCTCGGGAGCCACAAGGCCCTTGATGACAGAGATGACCAACTTTCCGCGCATCGATACCGTAATTTGGTCGCAATGGCTTCGCAGATAGGGTGACGGGCATGCGAAGACAATCGTATTGGCCTCTTCGACAGCCGCATTGATGTCGGTGAAGAATTTGATATTCTCCGTATCAAACTTCACACTCGACAAATAGCGGGGATTGTGATGGGTCATTTTGAACTGTTCAATCACTTCGGGTTTTCGGAAATACCAAAGCATCGAGCCTTTCTTCATCATCACAATCTTGGCAACAGCAGTAGCCCAACTGCCGGTTCCTATGATTAAAATTTTTCCTAATTCCATAGAAAGAATACTGAAATTAAATGCCGATAACTCTCTCCCCCACACGGGGAGAGACATTTCGGCACAGGAAATTATGCTTCAATTTTGGCAATCCATTCCTCGATGTCCTGAGGCGTAGGATTGGCGAGTTCCAGTTTGTATTTCTTTTTGATGTCAATCATTTCCTGGAACACCTTGCCCGGCTTGGCCGCTTTGAGCGCCTCAAGGGTGAGATAACCGGCTTTTTGGAGCACGGGCACCCATCCTTCGGGCACACCTGCAGCCACATAGGCTTCGGGCTTATCCTTCCGTACCACGGGTTCGGGCTTCATGGTGGGGAAGAGTAAAACTTCCTGAATGGTGGTCTGTCCGGTCATCAACATGGCGAGACGGTCTATTCCGATGCCTATGCCGGAAGTGGGAGGCATGCCGTATTCGAGCGCATGAACGAAATCCCGGTCGATAAACATAGCCTCGTCGTCGCCCTTCTCGGAGAGGCGGAGCTGCTCCTGGAAACGCTCCAGCTGGTCGATGGGGTCGTTGAGCTCGGAATAGGCATTGGCCAGCTCCTTGCCGTTCACCATGAGTTCGAAACGTTCGGTCAGTCCCGGTTTGGAACGGTGCATCTTGGTGAGCGGAGACATCTCAACGGGATAGTCGATGATGAACGTAGGCTGGATAAAAGTGCCCTCGCAAGTCTCGCCGAAAATTTCGTCGATAAGTTTTCCTTTGCCCATTGTTTCGTCCACCTCTACCCCGCACTTTTTGGCAATCTCGCGGATTTCGTCCTCGCTTTTGCCTTCGAGGTCATAGCCGGTTTTCTCCTTGATGGCTTCGAGAATGGGCAGGCGAGGGTAGGGAGCCTTGAAGGACACGACATTCTCACCGACTTTCACTTCGGGTGAACCGTTGACGGCGACACAGATTTTCTCGAGAAGTTGTTCGGTGAACGACATCATCCAGTTATAATCTTTATACTGAACGTAGAGTTCCACACAGGTGAACTCGGGATTGTGGTTGCGGTCCATACCCTCGTTGCGGAAATTGCGGCCAATCTCATAGACGCCTTCGAAGCCGCCCACTATGAGGCGCTTCAAATAAAGCTCGGTGGCAATGCGGAGATAGAGATCGGTATTGAGGGAATTGTGATGGGTGATAAACGGACGGGCCGTGGCACCGCCGGGAATCTGCTGGAGAATGGGAGTCTCGACTTCGGTGTAGCCGGCCTCGTCAAACACACGACGCATCGTGGAAATGACTTTGGCACGTTTGAGGAAGGTATCGCGAACACCGTCATTGACGATGAGATCCAAATATCGCTGGCGATAGCGGAGTTCGGGGTCGTTGAAGCCGTCATAGACCACGCCGTCCTTCTGCTTCACAACAGGAAGCGGACGAATGGACTTGGAGAGGACGTTAAGCGTAGCCGCATGGACGGAAATCTCGCCCGTCTGGGTGCGGAACACATAGCCGGTAACCCCCACAAAGTCTCCGATGTCGAGGAGTTTTTTGAAAACGATGTTATAAAGTTCGGTATGCTCGGGGTCTGGACAAAGCGCGTCGCGCGAAACATACACTTGAATTCTGCCCTTCGAGTCCTGCAATTCCATGAAAGCAGCCTTGCCCATGATACGACGGGACATGATGCGGCCGGCAACGGAGACCTCCCGTTGGGGGGCGTCGTCCCGGAAGGACTCGCGAATGTGATCGGACCAGTCGGTCACCTTGTACTCTGCAGCAGGATAGGGATTGATACCCATGCGACGCATTTCATCCAGCGAATTGCGGCGTACGATTTCCTGCTCGGATAATTCTAAAATATTCATATTCACTTGATTGTAATTATAATTTTCCAAATAAGCGTGTTTCAGTAAAGCGTTTCAGTTCAGTATCGCCCTCAAACCGTAGCGGTCGATGAGTTTGATACGGTCTTTTTCCACCTCAACGCATTTGCGGCCTTCCAAGTTGGCAATGCAGCGCCAAAACTCAGACTGGTCCAGATGGAGCATGTTGCACCAGTCGCTCACTTTGGCATTCAGAACGATGTTGTGAGCCGGTCGGTCTGTATAAGCCAGCATCCAGGAGGCGATGCGATGCAGCGGGTCTGTCTCCGATGAGAAGTCGAGTCCTTTGTGTTGTTTCTGCGCGTTGGACGACAAGATATTGAGCACATTGACCAACAGGACCATATTCTGCTGCAGCACAGAAAGAAAGTTCGTTTTGTCGAGCATCATGATGCCTGTAGGATGAAGGGCGACCAACTCCGAACGATAGAAGGTGTCAGCCCCGAAAAAGTTTTGGAACGGCATCGTCTGCGGAGCATAGAAGTCTTCCTGTATCATCATCTTGCCTCCGAAGGTGGGCGTTTTGAGCCGCACCTCGCCGGAGATGATGAAGATGATATGCTCTGTCTTCTGCTCCAACTCGAAGATAACTTCGCCTTTGGCAAAGCGATCGAAACGGAACGATGTCTTCTCTAGTATCTTGGTCAACTGACTGCGGCTGATTCCCTGAAAAATGGGGAGCTGCAGCATCAATTCATACATGGAGGCCATATCTTTTCAAAAAAAATTGACAATTCGAAAAAAAAGTAATTGACAATTATCGTGCAAAGATAATAATTATATTTGGTATAAGCAAAAAAAAACTTAATTTTCTGATAATTTTAACATAAAAAAAGCCGTGTAGTACGAATTTTGTCCATACTACACGGCAAATATCACGGTTAAGTTAACCAACTCAGAGCTTGGGACCGGCAGCTACGAGAGCTTTTCCGGCCTCGTTGGTCTCATACTTCTTGAAATTCTTGATGAAGCGTCCAGCCAAATCCTTGGCCTTCTCGTCCCACTGTGCAGCGTCAGCGTAGGTATCGCGGGGATCGAGGATGGCGGGATTGACATTGGGCAATGCGGTGGGCACCTCGAAATCGAAGAAAGGAATCTTCTTGGTGGGAGCCTTCAGGATTGCACCGTCGAGAATGGCATCGATGATACCGCGCGTATCGGGGATGGAGATACGCTTGCCGGTACCGTTCCAACCGGTGTTCACGAGATAAGCCTTGGCTCCGCTCTTCTCCATACGCTTCACAAGCTCCTCAGCGTATTTCGTGGGGTGAAGTTCGAGGAATGCCTGGCCGAAGCAAGCCGAGAAGGTGGGAGTGGGCTCTGTAATACCGCGCTCTGTTCCGGCCAACTTGGCGGTGAATCCGGAGAGGAAATAGTACTTGGTCTGTTCGGGGGTCAGGATGCTTACGGGAGGCAATACGCCGAAAGCATCGGCGGAAAGGAAGATGACGTTCTTGGCCTCGGGACCTGCGCTCTTTCCATTCACCTTCTGAGCTATCTTCTCGATGTGATTGATGGGGTAGCTTACACGGGTGTTCTCGGTCACGCTCTTGTCGGCGAAATCAATCTTGCCGGCAGCATCCACCGTGACGTTCTCGAGGAGTGCATCGCGTCTGATGGCACCGTAGATGTCGGGCTCATTCTCCTTGGAGAGGTTGATAACCTTGGCATAGCAACCGCCTTCGAGGTTGAAGACACCCTCGTCGTCCCAGCCGTGCTCGTCGTCGCCGATAAGGAGACGCTTGGGGTCGGTCGAAAGGGTGGTCTTGCCCGTACCGGAGAGACCGAAGAAGATGGCCGTGTTCTTGCCTTGCATGTCGGTGTTGGCAGAGCAGTGCATCGAAGCGATGCCCTGAAGGGGAAGGTAGTAGTTCTGCATCGAGAACATACCCTTCTTCATCTCACCGCCGTACCATGTGTTGATGATGACCTGTTCGCGGCTGGTGGTGTTGAAAGCCACACAAGTCTCGGAGTTCAGACCCAACTCCTTGTAGTTCTCAACTTTAGCCTTCGAAGCGTTGTAGATAACGAAGTTGGGCTTGAAGTTCTTGAGTTCTTCCTCGGTGGGCTGGATGAACATGTTCTTCACAAAGTGAGCCTGCCAGGCAACCTCCACGATGAAACGGACGGCCAGACGTGTAGCCTCGTTGGCACCGCAGAAAGCATCAACAACATAGAGCTCCTTGTTGGAGAGTTCCTTGATGGCGATTTCCTTCACTGTGGCCCAAACCTTCTCGGACATGGGGTGATTGTCGTTCTTGTAAGCCTCTGTAGTCCACCACACTTTGTCGTGGCTCTGTGCGTCATCGACGATGTACTTGTCCTTGGGCGAACGGCCTGTGTAGATACCCGTCATAACGTTGACAGCGTCGAGCTCGGTATTCTGACCCTTGTCGTAGCCGGTCAGGCTGGCCTTGGTCTCCTCTTCGAAAAGGAACTCGTAGGAAGGATTGTGGGCAATAACGGTTGAACCCGTGATGCCATACTTAGTCAAATCAATTGCCATAATGTTGTCTTTTAAATTTGAATATTAATAGATTACTTAATTGTACATACTCTCTGACCGGGCTTCACTGTTTCCGTGATGGGAAACCAGCGCTCAAATCGGGTACAAATATACATAAAAAAGTTTGAACGGCAAAAGGCTTTTTCACTTTTTAAATGGATTTAAATATTTCGTTTGTCAATTGGTTCCGAATTGCAATGTTGACTTCTCAAATTCTCCCCGTACTGAACGACTTGTCGGCTTTTGGGCAAGGTTTCGGTTCGACAGACTTTCCCGTTTGGAAAATATCGGCTATATTTGCTGCAACAAATCTTTTCTTCGTACAGATGAGCCGCCTACCCTGTCTCTGCTGCCTCCTGTTGTCCGTTGTAGGGCAGAGCCTCCTTCTCCCCCTCGAAGCCCAAGAGCCGACGGAGTTGAAGGTGATGTTCTACAATTGCGAAAATCTGATGGACACCGTTGACGATCCGCTGACCGCCGACGATGATTTCACGCCCCGGGGGGCCCGACATTGGACCGCCTTCCGGCTTTGGGAAAAACTCAACCACCTCTCTCGGGTGATTCTTGCCGCCGGAGAAGGAAGACCGCCCGTTGTGGTGGGATTGGCCGAAGTGGAAAACGATTCCGTGCTGCATTATTGGACACGAAGCCGTGCCATGAGGAAACTGGGCTACCGTTATCTCATCACTTCGGGCATTGACACTCGCGGCATTGACATCGGGCTTCTGTACCAGCCCGAAATGTACCGCCTCTTGGGATGGGAAGCCCTCCGCATCAAGATGCCCCGGGACACCCGTCCCACGCGCGACTTGCTGCATGCATGGGGACGTATCCTTTCGGGAGACACACTCGATGTCATTGTCTGCCATTTGCCCAGCCGATTGGGAGGAACCCGCAGCAGCCGTCCTGCCCGACAAGCAGCTCACAAGAGGCTGCGGGAAGTTCTCGACTCCTTGTTATATATAAGGCAATATCCGAAACTTATTGTGATGGGCGACATGAACGACTATCCTGCGACCCGAACTTTTTTGCACGACCTCAGGCTGTCCGATCCGGAACGGGCGACAGTCCGTTCGCACGAGATGTACGACCTGATGATTCCGCTCCACCGCCAATTGAACCAAGGCAAGCTCAAAACAGGAACACACAAATACGACGGGCAGTGGGGGTTTCTCGACCACTTTCTGGTGAACGGAGCCTTGTTGGATTCCACCGCCGCAATCAGTCTCCGCAATCCGGGCCCGTTCTCTCTTCCGTTCATGTTGACAGAAGACCGCGCCCATTTCGGGACGCGGCCTCTCAGGTCCTATTATGGCTATAAATGGGAAGCCGGCTACAGCGACCATCTGCCCATCGTCGTGGATTTGGTCATCCGATAGGGACTCAGGCCATTGTACTGTATCGCGCATGCCGGCGTTTGCATTCCGCACAAATGCCTCTCACCACATAATTGACTTCCCGGACTTCGAATCCTTCGGGAAGAGTGACTGCTGGAATATGTTGCTGACGCAGACAGAAGGTGCGGTGACAGACTATACAAGTGGCGTGTACATGGTGACAGTCCTCATGGTCGTGCGAGGCACATTCCCCTCCGTCATGCCCGCTGTGACATACGCAGTATTTGTGTTCTCCCGTGCCGTCATCGAAGAGATGGAGCAACTGATGTTCCTGGAACAAAGCCAGCGTCCTGAACAGCGTCGAACGATCCACTGTCGGCAACTTTCCCTCCAGTTCTGTGGCCGAGAAAGCATCCGTCAGTTTCTGTATCTCCCGCCAAATCAACAGCCTCACTGCCGTTGGGCGAATCTCATTTCGGGTCAGTATCTCGTCGGCTTCCATTACTCATCCAGGACAAGATAGTCGTAGTGAACCAAAGGTTTCTGTCCGCGTTTGCCCAAGAGTGTGCGGGCTTTCGCCGAGTCGCAATCTACACGTCCCACACCCAGCTGGTGTCCCTCCGTATCGACGATACGCACTATGTCGTGCTTTTCGAACGAGCCTTCTATGTCGGCCACACCGACGGGCAGAATCGACACAGCCTTCTCTCCCCTCACTACCTCGACAGCCTCTGCATTGAGCACCAATGCCCCTTTGGAGAAATCTTCGCTGTGGGCAATCCAGCGTTTCACCGACGAGGCTTCATGAGGCGCTGCGGCAAAGAGGGTGCAGCGACAGTCGGGGGCTTCCCGACTTGTGTCAATCCGACCGACAGCCTCCACCAGAGCGGGCAGAATATTATCACGTTTCCCGTTGGCAATCACTACATTCACGCCTTCCGAAGCCACCTTCCGGGCAATACGGTATTTGGTCACCATGCCTCCGCGTCCGAAGGAAGACTTGGAGGTGTGGATATATTGCGAAAGGTCCTCTTCTCCTCTCACCACAGGAATCAGACGGGCTTCCGGGTCGCCGGGATTTCCCGTATAAATTCCGTCTATATTGCTCAGGATTATCAGCATTTCGACATCCATCATGGTGGCTATGAGACCGGACAGTTCATCGTTGTCTGTGAACATCAGTTCCTGGAGCGAAATGGTGTCGTTTTCGTTCACAATGGGTATCACGCCTTCGTCCAGCATTACTTCCATACAGTTCTTCTGATTGAGATACTGTTGGCGCGTGCCGAGACTTTCTTTGGTGGTCAGCACCTGTCCGCAAGGGATGCCGTGATCGCGGAAGAAATTATAATATTTGTTGACCAACTTGGCCTGCCCCACTGCCGAGAAAAGCTGGCGCTGGGAGACAGCGTCCAATTTGCCGGATTCCACCCTGCCCTTCATTTCGCTGCGGCCTGAGGCCACTGCTCCCGAAGAAACCAGAATGATTTGGACATTCTGTCGGCGCAATTCCGCCATCTGATCGACCAAAGCCGACATTCTCGTCACGTCGAGGGTCCCATCTTTGCGGGTCAGCACGTTGCTGCCCACCTTAACGACTATTCTCATATTTCTTGTTTTGTCATGAGCGATGCAAATCACCCTGTGTTACAGATTGAATTTCTCGTAAAATTCCCCTTCGGAAATGATTTCCACACCCAAATCGCGGGCCTTTTGCAATTTGTTTTCGCCGGGAGCATCTCCGGTGATGACAAAATCTACCTTGCCCGAAACCGAACCCACATATTTGGCACCGTGTCCCGTGAAGAAGGTTTTGATTTCTTCCCGTTTGAAGCGATGGCTTGTGCCTGTGAAGATGACGGTTTTGCCTTCCAATGCATTTCCCAGACATTCTGCCGCCTCATATACGGTCCGGAAGCCGTATGCCGGGTCGGACAGACAACTGTAGTCGGCGATGTGTCCTTCTGTCGGCGAGAGGAATTCCAGGATGTTGTTGGCCATAATCTCGCCGATGCCATCCACTGCGATGAGTTCCCCGAAGGTCGCTCTCAGGAAGTGCTCAAGCGTACCGAAATGAGCGGCCAGAAGTTTGCCTGTGATTTTGCCTACTCCGTCGATTCCCAACCCGCCTATCATTTTGTCTAACGTCAGCGTTCGGATGCTGCCTCTCACGCCTTCTATCATCTGGGCAATGCTTTTGGGACCGTAACCTTCGCCCAGGGCATCCTCCAGTCTTTGGGCCAAAGGAACCGGCTCTGCCTCGTAGAAAAGAGAATCCACAGGCCAGGGATTGTCGTCCCGTTCATCGTCCTTTTCACAGAAGAGTGCGTACAAATCATCCACACTTTCAACGTGCATCTTCCCCACCAAATCGGCTATCACACTCGGACCTATCTTGGCGATGTTGGCGCAGTCTTTGCCGCACCAATATTCGAGCCTCTGCTCTATCTGTGCACGGCAGTGATGGTTCGGACAAATCCAATACTCTCCCTTTTTGGTCAGGCCGGTACCGCACTCGGGACAAACCGTCGGGAAATGGATGGGGCGCAACTGAGCCTCTTCGTTGCGGTTGCGGTCGTTGTCTATCGCCGACACTTGCGGAATCACCTCCCCGGCTTTCTGCACGAAGACGTAGGAGCCGATTTGAAGTCCCATGTTGCGAATGAAACTTTCATTGTTGAGCGTAGCCCGCGAAACCACCGAGCCGGAAATGGTGGTCGGGTCGAGTTCGGCTACAGGGGTCACATGACCTGTCATCCCGACTTGAAACGTCACATCCCGCATCAGCGTCGATTGTGCCTCCTGCGGGAATTTACGGGCCTTGCACCAGTTGGGGAACGTGGTGTTCAAGCCCAGAAACTCCTGATGCCGGCGTTCGTTGACTTTCACCACCACCCCATCGCAATCGTAGGGCAGGGTGTGGGAAATCCTGATGCTGTTGAAGTTGTCTATCTCGCGGGTCAGCTCTTCCAGGTCGGCAAAAGCCCTTTCCATTTTATAATAGGAGAAACCCAAACGCTTCAGCAGCTGCAATGTATTCACCTGCGACGAGATGACATCGCGTTGGAAATCGAGGTCGGTTGAATAGGCCGAATAAACCATCACCACCAATCCTCGCCGGGATGTAATCTTGGGGTCGAGCTGCTTGAGCGAGCCAGAGGCGGCATTTCTCTTGTTGGCAAAAGGCTTCTCCCCCGCTTTTTCTTTCTCAGCATTTAGTCGGTCGAAGGCTCCCTGTGGCATCAGCACTTCTCCTCTCACTTCGAAATATTCGGGCAATTCGGGACAAACCGTCTTGTCCAGCTTCAGGGGGACATTGCGGATGGTACGCACATTTTGCCATACGCTCTCGCCTTCCGTCTGGTTTCCTCGGGTTACGGCATCCGTCAGTTCTCCGTCGGTATAAACCAGGGAAATGGAAAGACCGTCGTATTTGGGTTCGAACGTATAGGTTATCTCCTCCCCGGGAAAATGTGCACGCAGTTTGCCGGAGGTGTCCGACAGCCAAGCCTGCAATTCTTCGTCCGTATATACATTTTCAATGCTCTGCATCGGAATGATATGACGGTGTTTTTCGAAACCGCCCTGAATGTCGCTGCCTACGCGGCAAGTGGGAGAATCCGGCAGAACATGTCCGCTTTGGGTCTCGAGTTTTTGGAGCTGTTTGAACTCCATGTCGAACTCGAAATCCGACATCGGAGCATCGTTCTCCACATAATATTTGTAACTCGCCCACGACAATGCATCCGTCAGCGATTGCTGGTCGTTGATGTCGCGGCGATTGAAATCCTCAATTGTATAATTCTCTTTCAACACTGGATATTTTGCAATTTTTGTCGCCAAAGTTTGGCTATCTCAAAAAAAAAGCCTATCTTTGCAGCCGCAAATTTAGGGGATTTCTCCGAGATTTCCAAATTTCCGGGCATTAAAACAATGGACACCGATGCTTTTTTATTGTTTTTTTGCATAAAAAGCATCATTTTAGAGGATAAAATGAAAAAACTCTTTATCGAAACGTATGGCTGCCAGATGAACGTGGCCGACAGCGAAGTCATTGCAAGCATTATGCAAATGGCCGACTATGAACTCACCGCGTCGGAAGACGATGCCGACGCCGTTTTCGTCAACACCTGTTCTGTGCGCGAGAATGCCGAACAGAAAATCTACAGTCGTCTCCAATATTTCCAGTCGCTCCGGAACAAAGGGCGCCGCCTCATCGTCGGCGTGATGGGCTGCATGGCCGAACGTGTGCGTCAGGCTCTCCTCGACAAGGGAGCCGATCTGGTGGTCGGTCCCGATGCCTATTTGGATTTGCCCAACCTCATTTCGTCGGTCGAAGCCGGCGAGAAAGCCATCAATGTCGAACTCTCGACCACCGAGACATACAAGGAAATCATTCCCACCCGCATCGGACACAGCCGCATTTCGGGCTATATTTCCATCATGCGAGGCTGCAATAATTTCTGCTCTTACTGCATCGTGCCCTATACCCGTGGACGTGAGCGCAGCCGTGCGCCCCAAAGCATCCTCAACGAGTTGGAGGATCTCGTCCGTCGCGGCTTCCGCGAAGTGACACTTTTGGGACAGAATGTCAACTCTTATCTGTGGAAGGAATGTGACGACAAAGCGCCCATCGACTTTGCCGATTTGCTCGCCATTGTAGCCGATGCCGCTCCCGCCCTTCGCATCCGCTTCTCGACATCCAATCCCGAAGACATGAGCGACAAGGTGCTTCACACGATGGCCGCCCACGCCAATATCTGCCACCATCTCCACCTTCCCGTCCAGTCCGGCTCTTCGCGCATCCTCAAAAAGATGAACCGCAAATACGACCGCGAGTGGTATCTCGACCGCATCGCTGCCATGCGCCGCATCATTCCCGACTGCGGCATCTCGACCGATGTTTTCTGTGGTTTCTGTTCCGAAACCGAAGAAGACCATCGCGAGACTCTCTCCCTCATGCGCGAGGTGGGCTACGATTCGGCCTTCATGTTCCGTTACAGCGAACGGCCCGGAACATACGCCGCCCGGCATTATGCCGACGATGTGCCCGAAGAGACCAAGATACGTCGCCTACAGGAGATTATCGAACTCCAAACTCAACTCTCCCTCGAAAGCAATCGGCGCGATGTGGGCAAGACGTTCGAAGTGCTCGTCGAAGGTTACAGCAAGCGCTCCCGCGAGAAAATGTGCGGTCGTACTCCGCAAAACAAAATGATTGTCTTCCCACGCCAAAATGCCAAACCCGGCGACTTGGTTCGCGTCAAAGTCGTCGAAGTGACTGCCGCCACGCTTTTGGGAGAAATTGTCACTCTCCGGCAAAATCCCGTGTAAACTGCCCTTTCAAGGGGTGATTACAAAAATCGTTTCTAACAGCCGAAAACTCTTCCTGACATTTGTCTGACATTTGCAGTTTATCGTGGCAGCACCGATTATGAAAAAGCCCCCTGCACCTGTTGCAGTGGGCCGTCCTTCATTACTCGTCGCTGATAGTAAACCGCTAAACCGGAATCCGCTTATTGAGAGTCGCTTCGCGAGAAATCTTTCACATCTGTCCAAATCTTGCAAATCTCTCTTATAGCAACTTCACTTTGTCAATGACACCTGTCTTTGGGTCGCGGTGATACCATTCGGAATAAAGCCCGTCGGGACTGAAATTGATAAGCATCCCGTATGGCAAGTGCGTCAGGTTCATATAGTTCCAAAGCTGCCGACGGTGGGGCGTGTCTATATGTGCGATGGCTTTGAGTTCAACAATGATGTTGCCGTCAATCACCAAGTCCATCCTATAGGTCTGGTCAAGTTGCACGTCATCCCAGTATATCGGCAGGAACACCTGACGTTCAACCTGATGTCCCTTTTGTTCCAGAAGATACTTCAAGGCGGCC
>FLNY01003766.1_pt1 | contig 51309 bp, 33 predicted proteins | sample 1140381 | NCBI WGS metagenome assembly FLNY01 (sample SAMEA3878172, study PRJEB12797) | bioreactor metagenome | biome: Moose rumen | place: Sweden | collected 2011-10
GGACGCCCCTTTTCTTATTATTTCGCAAGTAATTTTATTTATCAAGAATTAGAGAATTAGAGCGCTCGAGCTTGCTCGCTTGACACTTCAAGAATTATTCACAGCCTCCGGAAGACGAATGTATCGGAATTATAGAAATGTTTTTGCATCGCAAAAACCTTCTCAAATCCTCATCAATTCAAGACCGCAGACTAGAAATTCTCAAATTCTTGAAGTGTCAAGCGACCTAAGGTCGAGCGCTCTAATTCTTGATAAAAATAAATATTTGCAATTCAAAGGATATTAACTTGCGAAAGTTGAATTATGATAAATAGAAGTCGCGGATTGGGGAGAATAGTCCGTCTGGAAATATGCGTGCAGCGCCTCTCGGAGCAGAGATTGTTAAAAACAAAGTTTTTACGGATTTTTATCACTCAAAATATTGCCGTATCGGAATTTCCTTGTAACTTTGCCCCACAATAGGTGCGCGCGAACGCGTACGCTATGTGTGATGCAATTTACTAATTAAACTAACAGAATACGAATGAAAAGATTCTACCTCTTCTTCCTCGCTTGCCTCACGGCGGCAAGCAGCATCCTGGCTCAGGACATTCCTACCGGCCTGGTGCGCATCAAGAACCGCCGCACCTCCACGGCCTACCTCACGGCCAACAGCGCCGGCACAGCCATCGCCACGAACAAGGTGTCGACCGGGCTCACGCAGATATGGGTCATCGACGCCAAAGGCAGCGGCTACATCGTGCGCAGCGCCAACACGGGCGAATACCTTAACGCCGAATGGGCCACCCTCACCTCGGGCAGTACTACAATCTACATTCAGAAGAGCCCCAATGCCAATGGCTTCTACAACCTCTCGTCGGCATCGGACTTCAGCGGCTCTACCTGTCTGAACAAGACGAACTCCGGCACCGGCGTCACTAAGTGGAGCTATTCCGGCGACTCGGGCAGCGACTGGGCCATCGAAGCCGCTACTGACATCGACGAGGAGACCGTCATTCAGAACATAGCAGCCAAGACGGGCTACGTCAACGAGCTGCAAGAGGGCGTCTACTACCGCTTCGTCTCGTACTATGGCCGTGCCATGACCGACGCCGAAGCCTTCGGCGACGACATCGCCTCAGAGCCTATCGACGCTAACAACATTGCCCAGTACTGGACCCTCGTCAAGGACGGCTCCAACTGGCGAATACAGAACGTTCAGACCCAGCGTTTCCTGCAGCGTCAGACCACTACGAGCGCTCCCTACCGCAGCACTACTCAGGCCAACATCGACCAGCTCAGCCTCAAAGTGGCCTTCCAGTTCACTGCCCTCAGCAGCAAATGGGAGTCACTCTGGAAAATCGCTTACCCCGGCGACAGCCAGGGCCTGCACGACGCCAGCACCCAGAACCACAACATAGTGCTCTGGAGCACGTCGGCCGACGCCAGCGTATGGGCTATCCAGCAGGTCGAGGTCTCGCAGGAAGCCATCGATGCCGCCCGCGAACATCAGGCCGAGTATGAGGCCACCATCGGCGCCTTCAAGGAGCTCGAGAAGCAGAAGACAGCCCTACAGGCAGCTCTCAACAACCTCTTTGAGGACAAGGCGTGCACCACCCTCAAGGCTGACATCGCAGCCCTCAGCGACGACGACCTGGCCGCCAACGAAAGTTTCGCAGCTCTCACAGACGACATGAAGGCTATGGTCTTAAAGATCAAGAACGACACCTGGCAGCAGTACACCAACACCTCCACCGGCTACACCGCTGGCTACGAGAAGTTCTTCCGCATCGCCGACTACCACGTCTACAGCCACGACGAGGAGATGGCCAACGCCAGCAACTTCACCATGTCGAACGCCTTCGGCCGCCTCTCAGGCCCCACGGGTATCGTAGCCAACCAGGGCGACATCATCTACGTCTACGTCAGCGCCAACCCCCGCTCGCAGGCTGAGCTCTACATCGAAGCCGTAGGCACTGACGGTGTGTCAGGCAACCATTCCACTGGCTCCCTCTCACAGCTGAAGGCTGGCCTCAATCTCTTCCAGTTCACCGAGAAAAAGATGCTCTACGTGCTCTATCGCATCAAGAGCGGCACTACCAGCACCTACCGCCAGCTCTCTCGCCACGACGACATCACCGTCCACATCGAAGGCGGACAGCTCAACGGCTACTGGGATGCCACCCGCGGCATGACCAACGCCGACTGGAAACTGCTGCAGCAGCAACTGCTCAAGGCCAGCCCCTTCGTCAACCTCAAGACCGAACGCCTCGTCTTCCAGATGGACCGCGACCTCGTCGTAGCTGCCGAGCCTAACGAGATGGAGGGCCTCATGCACATTTGGAACACCATCTGCGCCAACGAAGACCGCTTCATGGGCGTCGAGGACTTCGAAGGCAAGTACAACAACATCTGGAACGCCTTCTCCGGAGCCAGCTCCTACATGCATTCCACGACGCGCGGCACTTGGTACACCGAGTCGACCATCCCGACCATTATGAACTACGACAAGATGCGCACGGGCGGCGGCAACCTCTGGGGACCAAGCCACGAGATAGGCCACAACCACCAGGAGAGCATCAAGGTCATCGGCACCACCGAGAGCTCTAACAACCTCTTCTCGAACATCAACACCTTCGAGAGCGGAATCCTCAACTCAAGACGCTTCAACATCTTCTACCCCTACGGCAACTCTTCCGATGCCAAGGCTACTCAGGATTACCTTGCAAATCAGGTGCCGTGGCTCGGACGTAGTATATGGTACACTACGGGTTTCTACTTCCAGCTCTACCTCTACTTCCACGTACAGGGCCACGATCCCGAGTTCTATCCCAACCTCTTCCGCCAGATGCGCAAGAAGCCCCTCAACCGCTGGAGCGGCCCCGGCGGCAACGGCCCCACATCCTACGGCAAGGACGACTACCTCCACCTGGCCAAGATGATCTGCGACGTGGCACAGGCCGACCTCTCGGAGCTCTTCGAGGCCTACGGCATGTTCATTCCCGTGGATAAGTTCGAGGTCAGCGACTACAGCAACTACACCGTGACGACCACGCAGGCACACATCGATGCCGCCAAGGCCTACATGCAGAAATACGAGAAGAAGCTCGGCAACATCATGTTCATCGACGACCGCATCATCAAGAAGAAAGCCGATGCCGACAATATCTTCGGGTGCGTAGTAGCCAGCGACGGCTACAAGCGAGCCAACGAAGAATATCCTTACCTCATGGCTACTACTTCGTCAAGCTATGTGGGTGGCGACTACGAATCGTTCACCGACGATGCCCAGCCCGTCACCGACGACTGGTACAAGGTGTCGGGCAAGACCATAACCTTCCAAGGCACCAAGAACTACGCCGGACATAAGTTCTACGACAAGGAAGGCAACCTCATCTGGGCCACCAACAAGCGCACGGTCACGCTGCCCGACGTCGTCACGAAACTCGGTCTCGACAACGTTGTCATCATGACCGCCAACTACGACATGACCGACACCCTCTGCACTGACACCAAGCCCGAGCCCGACGCCGTCAACGGCCTTCAGGCAGGCGACGCCGTGGGCAAGCAGGAAGTGTTCGACATTGCAGGCCGACGCGTCGGCCACGTCTCGCACGGCATGTACATCGTCAACGGCAAGAAAGTCGTTGTGAAATAATTGCATGCGGAAAGGGCTCAGCGCCACCGTGCTGACCCCTTTCCCATTACCCACACCCCTTCCGACAACCCTCCTCTCACAAACGCACATAAACATTCATATATAAAACTCGATAAATTATGAAGAACCGAATCTTAACCCTCATGCTCACGCTGGCCGCCATCTGGCCTGCAACAGCCCTCGCCTACACAGTTCCGGGCGACACCAAGACAAGCTTTGCCGGCGGCGACCGGGTATTCATCAGCTCGCGGTACAACAGCAAGGGAAGCGCACAAACTCCCAAATACCTCGGCTACGGTACCTACACTTACGAAGGCAGCACCTACGCACAACCAGTATGGACGGCGCTCGAAAGAGACCCCAACGAGGACAACGCCATACAACTCATCGATGCCGGACAGAAAGTGCTGGGCTACCCCGGATACTACATCTTCTTAGAGAAGCACGAGCGCTACTTCAGCGCCTACGACGTAGAAAATACCAGCTCCACGCAAGGATGGATCAGCTGCTACTGGCTCGTACAGGCATACGCCACGCCCGTAGCACTCGTGCCCGTCCTTGACGACAGAGGCCTCGTAGGAGCCACAACCTCGGGCGCCACGTCCGACGACTTCTACATTGTTTGCGAATCGTCTGACGGCAAACCGTACTGCCTAAGTTCCTACTACAGCGATTCCTACGCCGTCACCGTCAAAGGCGGATACTGGGGCGGGGGATGCTGCTGGTTCACCTTCACCGAAGCCGTGGAAAAAGAGATAGAGTCATACCTACCACTACTGGTAGACCTCTACAATGACCACATCGATGATGTCTACCCCCTGGGCAACGACCCCGGATGCCTGCAGGACGAAGAAGTGGTGGAAGAGTTCTACGAAGCCATGGACCAGGCCGCACCACTCACCGTAGAGGAGACAGGCCACACCGAGGAAGAGTACGAAGCAGCCTACAACCGGCTCTCTGAGGCCGTGGCAGCCGTAGCGGCGCTCACGCGTGTGCCCTTCACGCCTGGATACTACTATGTCCGACCCGGCCTGGCAGAATATGGCGGGCGCGAAAGCGGCAAGGCGCTGCGGGCGTATAACAACTATATCTACATCGTCGACGATGCCAGCTATATGACCTCGAACGAAGGCAAGACGCAACTCATCTGGGAATTCACGCCCAAAGAAGAAGGCTCCTCCTACTACCACATGCGCAGCATCTACACCAACCAGTATGTCTGCAAAGGCACGTCATACAGCTACCAATGGAAGATCCTCGGAAACGAAGACCTCGAAAACATTTGGATGTATTCCAAGAAAAACGGATCATTCTGCCCATACCTCAACGGAGGCTACAGCACCTACACCTACTACCTCATCCCCTACGTCAACTACAATATGCTCTACTACTACTGGACTGGCAACGAAGAGGGCGGCAGTGCAACCTACTACTTCGAGGCCGTGCCCGAAGAAGAAATTGACGAACTGCTACAGACGGCACGCGACTGCCGGCTCCGTAACCTGCTCGAAGAGGTAGAGAGTGTTTACAACGAAGCCGACCCCAACTTCGTGGCATCGCTCGACCAGGACATCGTCGGCCGCTTCACCCAAGCCATCGAGGCATCGAAGCAAGTGGAGAGCGGCACTACCACAGAGGAAGATATCACTGAGCTGCAAGAATCATACGATGCCTTCTTGGGCGAATATAATATTACCAATAAACTACGGAAGACAATAGACGAGGCCGACATCATGTCCAACACATTCGCCACAGGCGAGGGCCTGGGATTCTACCCCGAAGGCACCGAGAACCCCCTGCCCGATCTCATAGATCAGGCCGAGGAAGTCATCGGCTCGGATGAGGTTACAGCCCCCGAAGTGTCGGCACAGATAACACTGCTCAGGGACGCCATGAACGAGCTCCAAGGCTCGATCAACAACACGCCAGACCCCTCCAAGTGGTACCATATTAATTTTGCTACCTTAGACGAGTACTACACCTACGGATGGGAGCTGACACAAGGCGAAGGACTCTTCGGCACCACCCTCTCCATAGCCGAGAATGCCGCGACACCTCTTGTTCCATCCGAAGTGAGGGCTGGAGCAGGGCTGTTCTTCAGCGAAGGAGGGCTCGGAGCACCCGAGATGAGCGACTTCAGATTCCTGCCCGTTGGCGAAGACACCTATGCCCTACAGAACCGCGCCACAGGACTCTTCATCAACACTCGAGGCAAAGGATACGGCGTCACCGTCAGCACCACGCCTACGCTGTTCACCGTCACGGGCAAAGGAGCAGGCAAGGTGCTGCTGAAAGGCTACAACCTCGAGACTGGCGAAAGCTGCGACCTCATCCATGCCCAGAAGTCGGGTGCCAAGCTCGTAGGCTGGGACACTGAGGGCATTGAGACCAACTCCGCTTTCCGCGTCGAAGCAGTGTCGGACAACGACGGCGAAGATCTGCCCGTCAACATCGATGTCACGCCCGGCTCGGCACAAGTGATGACATGGCCGTTCAATGTAACGCGTGTCGACCAAGGAACAATGTATAAAGTGGCCGGACAATTCATAGAGGACGGCACAGCATACATCGGACTCAACGGAGCCTACGAAGGCGTGGCAGCTGGCGAACCCTTCGTCTACATCGCCGACGGCGACTACGAGCAAGGCTCGCTCACGCCCGAGACGTTCTATGCCGGAACATCCGTAGCCACCAAGGCAGGCACCTCCGACTGCAACCTCACAGGCACATTCCTCAGCCGCGTCACCGTTGAAGAACCAAGCATCACCCTCAGCATGAACCGCGACGGCGAGCCACAGTGGGAGGTAGCCGAAGGCATCAGTATGGAGGCTCTCTCTGGCTACATCGCAGTCGGGGACTACACCCTGCCCACAATTGACCCCAACGCTTGCGAGTTGCGCATTCTACTCTCAGACCCCAACCACCTCATCGACGGCATAACCGCTACCACCGACAGCAGAGCCCTGACCAAGACCTCTGCCTGCTTCGACCTCAGCGGCCGGCGTCTCGACGGCAGTAGCCTGCGCAAAGGGCTCTACATCGTGAACAAGACGAAAGTGCTGGTTAAATAATCAGCCCGGCGGGCTTATTCATGTCCCGCAAATCTACGCCTATGCCGCAGCCATCCGACGATGACTGCGGCATAGGCGTATTTTTCGGAAGTTAATTGTAAGTAATTACTTATTTTTTCCCCTTAATCTTTTGTCCTTAACTCAAGTTCTATTATTTTTGCAGTCAAAAGCGAAAGAAAATGAAACAAAAACCTTTTATCAACTCGCACTATCGCGCCTTTGCCTATGCTCTGTTCTTTGTACTGGCGTGGGCGTGGGCCTCATGGTGGATGGGCGGCCTCTTTCGCATAGCCTACGAAAACTCTTTCCTGGCTGCCGACTCCACGCTCATGCACTTCCTCTGGCAACAGTCGTTCGGCTCGCTGTGGATAGCGGGGCGCGCATTGCTGCTGCTCTACCGCTGGCCCATCGTCGGAGGCTTCGCCGTGGCATGCCTGCTGACAGCAGTCACTTGGCTCGTGGGCTACTGCCTGCGGCTGCGCCCTCGCTGGCGCTGGCTCGGCTTGTTGCCCGCCGGCGCCTGGATGCTGTGGGTTTCGTGGCTGGGTCTTAACCTCTACTACGAGAGCGAGCCGGGCCGCACGCTGGGAGTGCTCATACTGGGCGTGCTCGTCTGTGCCGTCGACGCCTTCATCATCTGGACCTTCAAGAGCCGTTCGGCCCACCATCAGCACCACGCTGTGGCGCCCGCAACAGTAGTCACATGGGCTGCTACGATGGCTACGCTTGTCGTTTGCTTCTGTCTGCCCGTTGCCATAACCAGTATGAGGCACCCCTATGCACGACCGCTGACTCGCATGCAGGTGCAGATGCTCAGTGAGGACTGGCAGGGCATGTGCCGCACCGCACGCGACAACGCCACGCTGTCCTACCGCCCCTTGGCAGCCTACTACGCCATTGCTCTCGTACACACGGGACGCCTCGCCGACGATATGTTCGACATCCGCATGGACTTCGACTCGCTCTACGTGGTCAACTACTCAGGCACCCCCGACATAGGCTCCAACTACTATACCATCGACTGCAACTATGCCGCAGGCCTCTTCCGTGCCACGGAACACAAAGCCATGGAGCGAATGACCATGGAAGGTCCATCGCTCTTCGCGCTTAAGCATCTCACGCGCCTGGCGCTGCTCGACTACAACTGGGACCTTGCCCGCAAATACCTCGCCATACTCGGGCGCCATCCATTCGAAGGCGCTTTCGTTGAGCGCTACTCGGCAATGCTCGACAGCCGCGAACGTGTCGATGCCGACCCGGAGTTTGCCCTCCTCAGGCAGACGGAACCCGTAATGGACAGCTTCGAAAGCTTCTTTGAGCCGCCCGTATTCCTTGGCTACAACTGTGTGCTGACGGCAGGGCGCACGGTAACGGCTCTGCAGCACAGCCTCATGGCGAACCTCTATTCCAAGCGTATGCCTGCGTTCCTCGAGCGCTGTCAGGCTCTCGTTGGCACGACGCCGGCCAGGAGCATTGCTGAAGGCCTCGTGACGCAAGTCAACAAGAACCCTGCCATCATGCAGGCTTTCCCGCAGCTGCAGATGACGGCGCAGATGTACAAAAACTTCATACAGACCATGGGACCTCGGCTGAAGGATAGGCCTAAATATGCCCGCGAGCTTTTCGACAGCAACCGAGGCTACTACCCCTACTACTATTTCTTCGGCAACCTCAAGGCAACGCGTCCGAGCCAAGCGAAAGAACACGCCAGCTCGAATGTGGGAGTTAATTAATCGGGATTAGAGATTAGGGATTAGAGATTAGGGCGTGAGTGTTTAGATAATTTGGTTTTCAGAACTCAAGGATTTTTTTACAGTTGAAAGATTAAGGTCCAATGCGTAAGACATTATCATACACATTAATTATTATAGTAGCAGCATTGCTTGCCTGCTGCAGCGGCAGACCGACATCGGTGCCAACGACATTCGCTGACGTGTCGGACTCGGCAGCTATCTTCCCCGACTACCGCGACGTAACTATTCCGCCAAACATAGCCCCGCTGAACGTCAAAATCAGCGACGACGGCGCTACGGAATACGTAGTCGAGATGGGCGGCCTGGTCGCGGGAGCCGCCAAAGACGGCAAGACCGACATCGACTCCACGGCGTGGCGACAGCTGCTGACGCAGAACAAAGGCAAGGACATCGCCGTAAACATCTATGCCCACCGCCCCGCAGGCTGGGTGCGCTTCCAACCTTTTGCCTTTCATGTGGCTGAAGAGGACATCGACGGCTACCTCAGCTACCGCCTCATCGAGCCCGGCTATGAGCTCTACCGCCAGCTGGGCCTCTACCAGCGCAACCTCTCGACCTTCGACGAAGCCGTCATCTACGAGAATAACCGAACCTTCAGCGACAAAGATAACCACTGCATCAACTGCCACAACTTCCAGAACTACTCTGTCGACCGCATGCTGTTCCATGTGCGGGCGTCTCACGGAGGAACGGTCGTCATCAATGGCAAGGAAGCCCACAAGATAGCCATCAAGCACGACAGCATCATAGCCGCCGGTGTCTATCCGTCGTGGCATCCGACGCTGCCCCTCGTAGCCTTTTCAACCAACAATACGGGACAGGTGTTCCACATGTACCACAAGGAGAAGATTGAGGTGCTCGACGTGGCGTCCGACCTGCTGCTTTACGACGTCGAGCGCAACAGCGTCCGCCACATCCTCCGCTCAGATGAATACCTCGAGACCTTCCCCTGTTGGGCGCCCGACGGCAGCCGCCTCTATTTCTGCAGGGCTACGCGGCCGGAGGTAGACACCCTCGACAACCTCTCCGCACAGATGGCTATTCACTACGACAGCCTGCTCTACGACATCTACTCCATCGGCTTCGACCCCGCGACGCGCACCTTCGGCGAGCCACGCCTCGAGGTTGATGCCAGCAGCCAGGGGCGCAGCACCAGCGTTCCGCGCGTGAGCCCCGACGGGCGCTACCTGCTCTACACGCTGGGCGACTACGGGCAGTTCCACATTTGGCACAAGAGTGCCGACCTGTGGGTTAAGAGATTAGCAATCAGTGGTGAGGATAAAGGAATTAAGACGGAGGATTCTGGGATTAAAGCAGAAGGCTCAGTGGCAGGAGATGCTGGATTAGGGATTAGAGGTGAAGGCTCAGACAGCTATCCTCTGGCCGAAGCCAACAGCTCTGAGGCCGAGAGCTACCACTCATGGTCCTCCAACGGCCGCTGGATAGCCTTTGTCAGCCGGCGGCTTGATGCGGCCTACTCGCGCGTCTTCATTGCCTACGTCGACAATCAGGGCCGTGCCCGCAAAGCGTTCCTGCTGCCGCAGCGGGATCCCGACCACAACACCTTCCTGCTCAAGAGCTACAATGTGCCAGAGCTGACAAAGGATGCCGTGAAGATACCGACCGAGAAGTTGAACCACGTCGTCTACGACACAGACGCAGAATTGGCAAGCTATGAAGAATAGGAAACAGACGAACAAAGGCAGTAAGCCCCAGACTCAAGCTGCTTCACCCGCAGCCCATCCGGCAAGCCAGTGGCCATGGGGTCTTGCGTGTACATGCCTCTTCTTCGTGCTTGCATGGCTGTGGGCTTCATGGTGGATGGGCGATGTCATGCGCATAGCCTACGAGCGTTCGTTCTTTGCACCCGATTCCACTCTCATGCACTGGCTTGTCCAGAAGCAGTGGGGCTGGCTGTGGGTAGCAGGGCGCGCCCTGCTGACGCTCTATCGCTGGCCGCTGGCTGGCGGCCTGCTGGTGGCGCTGCTGCTCACGGCCGCATCGTGGCTCACGGCCTGCTGCCTCCGCCTGTCGGGCGGCTGGCGTTGCCTCTGCTATGTGCCTGCTGCCGCGTGGATGCTGTGGACGTCTCACGTGGGTCTCAACCTTTATTATATGGCTGAGCCAGGGCGCATTCTTGGCGTTCCGGCCCTTTACGTCGCAGCCCTTGCGCTGCTGGCAATAGCTTTACTACTGTTTACCGACAAGCCTCGCTCACAGCCCGTCGCCTCCTGGCGCTGGGCTGTGGGCGAGGCTTTTTTCGTAGTGCTGTGCTTCGGCCTCAGCGCTTGGCACCTGCAGGCTCGCCATCCTTATATGCGCCCGCTTACCCGTATGCAGGTGCAGCTGTTGCACGACGACTTCGCAGGCATGTCGGCCACGGCACATGAACATGCCGACCTCTGCAACCGGCAGGCGGCAGGCTACTATGCCATAGCCCTTGCCCGCACGGGTCAGCTTGCCGACCGCCTGTTCGACATAAAGCTTGATTTCGACACCATCAGTGCTCGCGATTACCACGGCTGGAATTCGCAGTGCCTCAACTACCACGTCGTCGACTGCGACTACCATGCCGGCCTCTACCGCGCCGCCCGCCACTACGTGATGGAGGACATGACGATGGCCGGTCCGTCGCTGTTCTCGCTGAAATATCTGTCGAAGATAGCCTTACTCGACGGTGACTGGGTGTTGGCCCGCAAGTACTTCCGAATCCTCCACAAGGCCCCCTTCGAGGGCGATTTCCTGCGGCGCTTCGAGCCTATGGCAGGGCACCCTGAACTCGTGGCGGCCGACCGGGAGCTGGCGGCCGTCCTTGCGGTGGCTCCCGCACGCCACTCCTTCGAGCAGTTCCACCTTAAGCCTGCATTCCTCGGTTACTATGTCAACCTGAAAGTCTTCAAGAATAAGGAGGCTCTCATCTGGAGCGCCGTGGCCAACCTCTATGGCAAGCGCTTTCAGGATTTCCAGCTGCGTTGCACGAAACTCGTCGGCGAACCGCTGCCGCGTTCGATAGCCGACGGGCTCACCATTGCAGCCTTGAACGAACCCGGCATACTGAAGGCGTTCCCGCAGCTGGAGATGTCGATGGGCATGTTGGAAAACTTTGTCAAGGATGCTATGCCCTACATGCATAACCGCGAGGAAGGCGCTAAAGCCCTCTTCGAGAAGTTTAAGGGCTACTACCCATACTATTACTACTTCGGCAATATACGTAACGCCCGCAAGCCCGGCGACGACGAGCAGCGGCGCAATAACGCTGGAGTGAACTAGGATCCACCCCCGACCCCTCCCTTCTAAGGGAGGGACGTGATTACATTAAGCAACTCGTATGAAGATTCCTAAACTCTTTATTTTTATATGTGGTATAATGCTTGTCGGGTGTCATTCTCGCCCTACGGCAGTGCCTGCAACCTTCACCGAGGTTTCTGACTCGGCCGCGGTTTATCCCGACTACTCCGGAGCTACCATTCCGCCCAACATAGCGCCGCTCAACTTCATGGTTACGGACTCGACAGCCTCGGAGTTCGTGGCCGACGTCGGAGGCATCGTCTGCGGAGCGGCCGCTGATGGCAAGTTCGACATCGACTCCACAGCCTGGCGCCGCCTGCTCAGCGAGCATCGCGGCAAGAGCTTCGAGGTCAGGATTTATTCACATAGCCCTCAGGGCTGGGTGCGCCATCCGGCTTTCAAGCTCTATGTGGCCCGCGAGGACATCGACCCCTTCGTCACCTACCGCCTCATCGAGCCCGGCTACGAGCTCTATCAACAGCTGGGCATCTACCAGCGCAACCTCACCAACTTCGATGTCCGCACCGTCTACGAGAACTATCGCGACAACCGCGCCGAAGGCACTCACTGCATCAACTGCCACAAGTTCCAGGCCAACAATGCCGAGCGCATGTACCTCCACGTCCGCGAGAACGACAAGGGCACCGTCATCACCCACGGCACCGATGCTCATAAGATAATCATCCGCCACGACAGCATCCTCGCTTCCGGCGCATACGGCAACTGGAACCCTCGCTTTCCGGTGATAGCCTACAGCACAAACCTTACGGCGCAGGCGTTTCATATCGATTTCAACGAGAAGATTGAAGTCTACGACGCCGGCTCAGACCTCCTGTTCTACGACGCCGAGCACAACGTAGTGCAGCACATCCTCCACACGCCCGACCACTTCGAGACCTTCCCCTGCTGGTCGGCCGACGGCACACGCCTTTTCTACTGCGACGCACGCGTGCCCAAGCTCGACGCCGAGAACTTCGAAGCCGACGTAGTCCTGCACTACGACAGCCTCTTCTACGACATCTGGTCCATGCCTTTCGACACGCTCACCTACGCCTTCGGCCCTCCGCGCCTCGAAGTGGAAGCCAGTAGCATGAAGCTCAGCGCCAGCGAACCCATCGCCAGCCCCGACGGCCGTTTCCTGCTCTACTCGCTCGCCCGTTGCGGACAGTTCCACCTCTACCATAAGGATGCCGACCTGTGGATTAAGAACCTCGAGGACGGCACAGCGTATCCGCTCAGACAGACCAACTCCAACGCCGGCGAGAGCTATACGTCGTGGTCGTCGAACAGCCACTGGATAGTCTTCAGCTCACGGCGCGAAGACGGCGACTACACCCGCTCCTACATAGCCTACATCGACGACCAAGGCAAGGGTCACAAGGCATTCCTGCTGCCGCAGCGCGACCCTGAGTACAACTTGCTGCTGCTAAAGAGCTTCAACGTGCCCGAACTCTCGCGCAATGCTATCCCCTTGAGCCAAGAGCAGATGAACCACGTCATCCGCTTCACCGATGCCGAGCTCGCAACTTATAAGGGGAAGGTTGCCGTAGGGGCCGCTGAGAACCCTTAAGCCTTTTGCCCGAAACCCTTCGCTCGGCGCTTGCGACGCTTCTTCGAGCGAAGCGAGTCTGAAGAAGCCTTTTGCCCGAAACCCTTAAGCCTTTTGCCCGAAACCCTTAAGCCTTTTGCCCGAAACCCTTAAGCCTTTTGCCCGAAACCCTTAAGCCTTTTGCCCGAAACCCTTAAGCCTTTTGCCCAAAACCCTTCGCTCGGCGCTTGCGACGCTTCTTCGAGCGAAGCGAGTCTGAAGAAGCCTTTTTGCGGAAACCCTTAAGCCTTCAAACAACCAATCCCTAATCCCTATTTTCGTCCCAGCCGCGGGCCTAAAGCGTGAAAACAGCTTAAAAAGCGCGAAAGAAGAGGCGGAAAAGCACATTAGTTAGAATATAATTCGTAACTTTGCGCTCGCATAATATACACCTTCGCCGCGCTTCGGCGTTCGCACGAGGGTATTTATTTCAACATACATACACATACAAATGGCATTGAAAGCTGGAATCGTGGGGCTGCCCAACGTAGGCAAATCCACTCTCTTTAACTGCCTCTCGAGCGCCAAGGCTCAAGCGGCAAACTTCCCCTTCTGCACCATCGACGCACAGATGGGCCAAATCACCGTGCCCGACGAGCGACTCAACCGCCTGGCAGAGCTCGTACATCCAGGGCGTATCGTTCCTGCCACGTGCGAAATCGTAGATATTGCCGGACTCGTCAAAGGGGCCTCCAAGGGCGAAGGCCTCGGCAACCAGTTCTTAGGAAACATTCGCGAGTGCGACGCCATCATCCACGTGCTGCGCTGCTTCGACGACCCCAACATCGTGCACGTCGACGGCTCTGTAGACCCCGTGCGCGACAAGGAAATCATCGACGCCGAGCTGCAGCTCAAGGACCTCGAGACCGTGGAGAGCCGCATCCAGCGCGTGGAGAAGCAAGCCCGCGTGGGCGGCGACAAGCAGGCCAAGATAGAACTCGGCGTGCTCGAAGCCTACAAGGCAGCCCTCGTCGAGGGGCGCAGCGCACGCACCGTGACGTTCGAGACCGAGGACGAAGTGGCCGCAGCCAAGAACCTCTTCCTGCTGACGACGAAGCCCGTGCTCTACGTATGCAACGTCGACGACGCATCGGCCGCCAACGGAAACGCCTACGTCGAGGCCGTGCGCCAGGCCATCAAGGACGAGCAGGCCGCACTGCTCATCATCAGCGCGCAGACCGAGGCCGACATCGCCGAGCTCGAGAGCTACGACGAGAAGCAGATGTTCCTCGAGGACATGGGCCTCACGGAGAGCGGCTGCGACCGTCTGATCAAAGCCATCTACTCGCAGCTCGGCCTGCAGACCTTCATCACCGCAGGCCCCATGGAGGTCAAAGCCTGGACCTTCCGCCGAGGTTGGAAAGCGCCCCAGTGTGCAGGCGTCATCCACACCGACTTCGAGAAAGGCTTCATCCGTGCCGAGGTCATCAAGTACGACGACTACATCCGCTACGGCTCCGAAGCCGCTGTGCGCGAGGCCGGAAAGATGGGCTTAGAAGGCAAGGACTACGTCGTTGAGGACGGCGACATCATGCATTTTAGATTCAACGTCTAAAGGCCCTCCCCCCGCCCTCCCTTCTTCAGACTCGCTTTCGCTCGAAGAAGCGTCACAAGTGCCGAGCGGTAGGGAGGGAGTTGTTACCTTCAAGCAAAGAAATCCATTAGCTTATATATAGTATAGAATAATGAAAAGAAAATCACTGCTCTTTTTGTTCCTTGTCACTTCAATATCCCTTTTGGCACAGGTGACCACTCCCTCCCTAACAGGGAGGGCGGGGGGAGGGGCCGCTCTTTTATTTATCCACTGGAATCCCGACGTCGTGGCCTTCACCATAGGCTCCTTCGGTATACGCTGGTACTCGCTCTGCTGGGCCATCGGCCTGCTGCTGACCTACCTGCTCGAGGCCAAACTCTTCAAGGAGCAGAAGATACCCGACGAGAAGTTCGAGCCCCTGTTCATCTACTCCTTCCTCGGCATACTCATCGGCGCCCGCCTCGGCCACTGCATATTCTACGAGCCCGAGTACTTCCTCTCGTCAAGCAAGCACATCGTAGAGATGTTCCTGCCCATCCGCTTCCTGGCCGACGGCTCATGGAAGTTTACGGGCTACACCGGGCTGGCCTCGCACGGCGGCACGCTGATGTTCATCGTAGCCCTGTGGCTCTACAGCCGCCACACGAAAGTCCCCTTCCTGACGGCCCTCGACAACATAGCCATCGTCACGCCCATCTGCGCCTGTGCCATACGTATGGGCAACCTTATGAACTCAGAGATAATAGGCAAGCCCACCGATGTGCCCTGGGCATTCATCTTCGAGCAAGTGGACCAGCTGCCGCGCCATCCGGGACAGCTCTACGAAGCCATCGCCTACTTCCTCTTCTTCTTCGTAGGCTGGTGGTTCTATCGCCGCCGCCCAGAGCGCGTAGGCACAGGCTTCTTCTTCGGACTCTGCATCCTGCTCATCTTCACCTTCCGCTTCTTTATCGAATACACCAAGGAGGTACAAGTGGACTTTGAAAATGGCATGCTCTTCAATATGGGCCAGCTCCTTTCCGTACCATTCATCCTGCTCGGTGCATACTGGGTCTGGAGAGGTAGCAAGAAAAGTAAAGAATGAGAAATGAAGAATAGATTATTCCTTATTTTATTGGCTTCTGGTCTTGCTCTGACGATGTTGAAGGCCCAGACCGCCAAGGACGACCTCATTCAGAACACCAAGTTCGGAGGTTATGTCATCGGTCAGGCCAAGGCAACGACCAGCGACGATGCAACGGCGAAAGCCGACTTTGGCATCCGCCTCGTGCGTCTGTATGTCGACACCAAGATTGGCGACTTCGCGATGAAACTGCAGGTGCAGGCCAACGGCAACACCAGCGGAGTCAACGGGCCGCGCATCGTGGATGCCTGGGCAGAGTGGCAACGCTGGAAGGAACTGCGCGTGAAGGCCGGGCAGTTCAAGCGCCCCTTCACCTTCGAGAACCCCATGCACCCCTGGCTGCTCGGCCGCGGAGCTTACTCGCAGCTGGCCGACCGTCTGGCAGGCTTTAACGACCGCACTGGCGAGCACGCCTCCAACGGTCGCGACATTGGCCTGCAACTGCAGGGCGACCTCTTCCCCGTGGGCAGCGACGGCCATCGCTTCTTCCACTATCAAGGCGGCGTCTTCAACGGCCAAGGCATCAACTTCGCCGACAAGAACACGTGCAAGGACCTCATCGGAGGCCTGTGGGTAGCGCCCGTCAAGGAGCTACAGATAGGCGTCTTCGGCTGGACCGGCAACCGCGTCGTCAATGACAGCCTGACGCTCGAGCGCCGGCGCTACAGCGTAGGCATCAACTACAATGCCAACTGGACAGCACGCGCCGAGTTTGCCGTGGACAATGCCAACGGAGGCGCCGACGCTTTCTACGCCATCGTAGGCACTCCCTTGTGGCACCGCTCGCGCCTCTTCCTGCACTACGACCTCTACCGCGAGGGCAAGAGCAGCGGTGGAGCCCACGCCATCTACGGCCTCTCGGCCCAGCACATGCCGCATCCCAACCTGATGCTTCAGGCCAACTACGGCTTCAACGTCGACAAGACAAAAGCCGACGAACGCTACCACGCCGTGGACCTGCAACTCTACTGGCGATTCTGAAACGGAAAAACCAGCAGGCTGAAAATGTCAACACAGCCGGCTGAAAATGGCAATACAGCAGGCTGCATAATAAGCACTGGCGGAGTACTCGCTAACTTGTATAATCGAACATCAAAACTATGGCAAGCCGCTTTTCACAGACAGGCACGCAAGTGCAGACACAGACGCAGACGCTCTCGCCACAGCAGCTGTTGGTGAGGCAACTGATGGAGCTGCCCATCGAAGCCCTCTATGAGCGCGTAGACCAGGAGCTCAACGAGAATGTCGCGCTCGAGCGAGACACCAGCGATGCGGAAGGCTTCGGCGACGAGGCCGGCGTTGCCGACGGCTACGACAGCGGCGGCGAGGATGACTCCGGCTACGACAGCGCGGCCGACTACAGCTCGCCCGACGACGTGCCCGACAACATCGGCCAGAATCACCGACGTGAGACTATGGACACCGTCGTAGGCGAGACGCTCTCGTTCTACGACCAACTGGAGGAGCAGATAGGATTCTTTCACCTGAGCGAGCATGAGGAAGAGGTGCTGCGATACCTCATCGGGTCGCTCGACGACGACGGCCTGCTGCGCGTGTCGCTGCAGCAGATACAGGATGAGCTGGAAGTCTACCACAATGTTGCCACTTCCCAGACCGAACTGGAGCGGCTGCTCAACGTGCTGCAGCATTTCGAACCGGCAGGCATCGGGGCACGTTCGCTGCAGGAGTGCCTGCAGCTACAGGTGAAGAACGCCGCCGACAGGCAGTCGCCTATCAAGCAGAAACTCATGCTGCTGCTCACGAAGCAGTTCGACAACCTAATCCTCAACCGCTGGGACCGCATAGCCAAGAATATGAAACTCAAAGACGCTGAAGTGGCAAGGCTTCAGCACGAGGTGCGTCGCCTGAATCCACGGCCTGGCAGCTCGATGGGCGAGGCCCTCGGTCGCAACCTGCAGCAGATTACGCCCGACTTCATCGTAGATGCCGACCCCTATGGCCACCTGACCATGAGCCTCAACTCAGGTCGCATACCGCCACTGCGCGTGAGCCCCGACGACCTGGCATTCCTCAACTCCTTCCAAGGCCACGACATGAAAACCCTCTCGCGCAGCCAGCGCGAAGGCATCACCTACCTGCGCGAGAGGGTAGACAAGGCGCAGGGCTTCATCGACGCCATCAAGCAGCGGCAAGAGACACTCACGCTGACCATGCAGGCTATCATGAGGATGCAGCAGCCCTTCTTCGAGAGCGGCGACGAGACTGTGCTGCGACCCATGACCCTCGAGGACGTGGCGCAGCAGACGGGCCTTCACCTCTCGACCATCTCCCGCGTGAGCAACTCTAAATGGGTGCAGACGCCTTTCGGCATTTACCCGCTGAGGTGGTTCTTCACTTCGGCAGCAAAGCTCGATGGCGACGAAGTGAGCATCCGAAGCATCAAGGCCGCCCTGAAGGAACTCGTTGCCGACGAGGACAAGCGACAGCCGCTGACCGACGACGCGCTCGCTCTAAAGCTGCAGCAACGGGGCTTCGACGTGGCGCGCCGCACAGTTGCAAAATACCGCACCGTGCTTGGTATACCCGTAGCCCGGATGAGGAAAACCGACAATTGAGATAGCAGACAACAATGGCTACAGATTCAGAAATAACCACACCCGCAGGCAGGCTCTCCGCGTCTGCCGCCAGTATGTCAAACGCACGCCGCCTGCTCGTCGGGGCGCGCTGGTTATCCAGCGTCTTCCGTCCCGAGTTCTTTCCCCTGCTCGGCTTCGTTGTCCTCTTTATGTTCACCTATCTCAGCCTCCTGCCATGGACACTCAAGGGCCTGATTCTCCTGCTCGTCTTGCTGGGCACAATCATCTTGCCACGCCTCACCATACGCTACTGGCGCATGTCACGAGGATGGGAGCGCCGACTGTTGCGCCTGCGGCAAAACCGCTTCTTCCCATACATTATTTATTTGTTGTACTACGCCTTCACGCTACATCTGCTCAACAGGTTCCGCCTGCCACATTACATGTCGGGCATCCTCGTAGCGTCGCTTATCATACAGGGCTCCTGCATTCTTATAAATACAAAATGGAAAATATCGATGCACGCCGCAGGGGCAGGAGGAGTCATAGGCGCTCTGATAGCCTACAGCTTAATCTTCTTTTTCAATCCTCTCTGGTGGCTCAGCATAAGCATACTGATCAACGGAGCCGTCGGCACAAGCCGTCTGCTGCTCCGCCAGCACGACCTATGGCAAGTGCTGGCTGGCTCATGTCTGGGCATCGCCGGAGCCTTCATAGGCATCTTTTTCTTCTAATTTTTCCTTGTGACGACACTTTTTCGGAAAAAGAGCAGTCTGTTTGCAGCTTTTTTCGTACCTTTGCGCCCAACTTTAAATGTGGATAGATTTGGGCTGCTTGCAACCACAGAAAAAAATGCTAAAAGAACAACCGCAAGGTTCTGCATTTGTACTCCCAATGACGTCCCATTCAATTCATTATTTATTTATTCTCTAAATCTTAAATTGCAATGGGTTATTTATTTACATCCGAATCAGTCTCTGAAGGCCACCCCGACAAGGTTGCCGATCAGATTAGCGATGCCATCCTCGACAACCTGCTGGCCTACGACCCACAGTCGAAAGTGGCATGCGAGACGCTCGTCACTACAGGGCAGGTGGTCCTCGCCGGAGAAGTCAAGAGCGAAGCCTACGTCGACCTCCCCGAGATAGCGCGCAACACCATCCGGCATATCGGTTACACCAAGGGCGAGTATATGTTCGAGGCCAACTCATGCGGAGTATTCTCCGCCATCCACGAGCAGAGCCCGGATATCAACCGAGGCGTAGAGCGTGCCGACCCTATGAGCCAGGGCGCCGGTGACCAGGGAATGATGTTCGGCTACGCTACCAACGAGACGGAAAACTATATGCCCCTGGCCCTCGACCTCGCACATCGCATCCTCATCACCCTGGCTGAGATCCGTCGCGAAGGCATAGAGATGACTTATCTGCGCCCCGATGCCAAGAGCCAGGTGACGATAGAATATGGCGACGACGGGCGTCCCCGCCGCGTCGACACCATCGTTGTGTCTACTCAACACGATGAATTCATTATGCCGCTCGACGGCGACCAAACCCGTGCCGACCAGCAGATGCTAAGCCAGATCCGCAGCGATGTCAAGGACATACTTATGCCGCGCGTCATCGCAGGCATCAAGGACGACGGCGTGCGCGCCCTTTTCGACGAGCATATCACCTATCACGTCAATCCTACAGGCAAGTTTGTCATCGGAGGACCTCACGGCGACACAGGCCTCACAGGCCGCAAGATCATTGTTGACACTTACGGGGGTAAGGGTGCTCACGGCGGAGGAGCCTTCTCGGGCAAAGACCCCTCGAAGGTCGACCGCTCGGCAGCCTACGCCGCACGCCACATCGCCAAGAACATGGTAGCCGCAGGCGTGGCCGATGAGATGCTGGTACAGCTCTCCTACGCCATCGGCGTGGCAGAGCCCGTGAGCATCTTCGTCGACACCTACGGCAAGAGCCACGTCAGCGAGAGCGACGGAGAGATAGCCCGTAAGATCCGCAACCTATTCGACCTGCGCCCGAAAGCTATCGAAGATCAATTGAAACTGCGAGCTCCCATCTACGAAGAAACGGCTGCCTACGGCCACATGGGCCGGCAGCCGCAGCGCGTCACGAAAACCTTCCACAGCCACTACGGTAAGACTATTAGCATCGATGTGGAGCTCTTCACTTGGGAAAAACTCGACTATGTCGACCGTATAAAACAAGCGTTTAACCTATGAATATAGCCGTCTACTGTGCCTCAAGCACTAAGATTCACGAAGACTACGTTGCTGCTGCCAAGGCCATAGGCGAAGGCTTGGGCCGCAGAGGCATAGGGCTCATCAACGGAGCTGGCAACATGGGCCTTATGGCTGCCGCCTCAGATGCCTGTCTGGCTTTGGGAGGCGAGGTAACAGGTGTCATACCGACCTTCATGATAGAGCAGGACTGGCACCACAAGGGTCTTACACGGATTATTGAAACCCGCGACATGCATGAGCGCAAATCGACCATCGCGCGCCTTTCCGACGGATGCATCGCACTGCCAGGCGGCTGCGGCACACTGGAGGAACTGATGGAAGTGATTACGTGGAAGCAGCTCGGACTCTATCTGAAGCCTATCGTTATCCTAAATACTCGTGACTATTATGCCCCTCTGCTACAGCAACTTCAGAGGGGCATCGACGAGCATTTCATGCGAGAGCGTCACAACGAGATTTGGCGCGTGGCCTCGACCCCCGAGGAGGCTATAGACCTTGTGCTCTCTACTCCGCTCTGGGATGCCAGCGTGCGGAAGTTCGCAGCTATTTAAATTCACAGGAATGAGGCAGGACACCTTGACAGTAAGCTCCGCAGTGGCGGCTGACACAGCAGTGCTTCAGCCCGTAAGCCGCGATACGCTTGTGGGCAGCACCTCCCGCCGTCAGCATGAGGTGCTCGTTCCTGACTCGTCGGCTCCTGACATGGCTGTTGCTGCAGACCTCATGCCCCGTGCAGACAGCGCAGCCGTTCAGGCTGACAGCATCGCCGTTCTGCCTGATAGCCTCCCCTTGCTCTACCGCAGGAGCGAGCAGCTCGACAGTCTGCTCGTCCGAGACAGCCTGCTTTTCCGGCAGGCTACATCTTATGGCTCGCAAGGCGTTGGGATGGATGCTCAACTGCTTCCTTCGGCTTTGTTCCGCAACGATGGCGTCAACGTGGCACTCTTAAGCTGTTTCCTGCTTACGCTGCTCTTCCTGGCATATTCACGCCAGCAGCTCTCCAAACGAGTTAAAGCATTCTTCATGCCGCAGACGCCTGCCACCTCGGCTTCTCACTACGACGGTGATACGTTCGAACTCGTACATTTCCTGCTGGGCTGCCAGCTCAGTCTGATCTGCGCATTGCTCTTCTATTCTTATGGCTGCGAGCATTTGTCTGTCAGCATCATCAGTCTCTCACCCTTGATCCTGCTGACCATCTATGCCGGAGTAATCATGGCCGCTCTCGTGGTCAAGCAACGCCTTTACCACCTCGTTCATGCCACCTTCTTCGACATGGTTCAGCGCAGGCGATGGTATGAGTCGTTCTCCCTGCTTTTCATCTTCGAGAGCCTCATTCTTTTTCCGCTTGCATTACTCTCAGTATACTTCGATTTAGCACCCGAAAAAGTGTCAATAATCCTTGCTGCGGTGTTACTTTTTGTCAAAATATTGCTTTTTTTCAAGGCCTTTAGCGTGTTTTTTGGCAAATTTAAAGGCTGTTTGCATTTATTTTTGTACTTTTGTGCGCTCGAAGTGCTACCCTTGCTCCTGACATGGGCTGTTTTGGTAGAGCTGACACGATTGATTACAACCATTTTCTGACTTCCTTTGAGCCATTAGCTTCAGTCCGCAAACACTAACGCTCTGAAAGGATAATAGATTATAAGAAAGATGATCAAGAAGATACTGGTATCACAGCCAAAACCCTCTTCCGACAAGTCTCCGTACTACGATATTGCCTCGCGGCATAATGTAGCAATTGTTTTTCATCCTTTTATAAAGGTAGAAAGCGTTACCGCCAAGGAATTCCGTGAGCAGCGCATCTCGTTGAGCGACTTTACGGCCGTCATCTTCACCTCGCGTCACGCCATAGACCATTTCTTCTCTCTGGCCAAGGAACTCCGTTTCGCCGTGCCTGAGACGATGAAGTATTTCTGCATCACGGAGCAGGTGGCGCTTTACATACAGAAGTATGTCCAGTATCGTAAGCGCAAGGTCTTCTTCGGCTCCACGGGTAAGATAGCTGACCTGCTGCCAACGTTCATCAAGCACAAGAATGAGCGCTACTTCGTGCCGCAGAGCGATGTTCACAACAACGAACTGCACGACTTGCTCGAGTCGAAGAAGCTGCAGCACGTTGAGGGCGTGATGTACCGCACTGTGCCCAACGATATCGATAAAGATCAGCCTTTCGACTACGACCTGCTTGTCTTCTTCAGCCCCAGCGGTGTCCAGAGCCTCATGAAGAATTTCCCCGACTTCAAGCAGGGTGACATAGCCATTGCTACGTTCGGACCTGCTACGGCCAAAGCCGTTAAGGATGCAGGCCTGCGCCTTGATCTTGAAGCTCCCACTCCCCAATACCCGAGTATCACAGCCGCACTTAATGCCTATATCAGCGAGGTCAACAAGAAGAAAAAACTTCAGTAAGGGCGAGCGTCTCTGCAGCCGCAAGGCCACAGAAGCGCTCTTTGCGGGCGGAAACAAGTCGTTCACGGCTTTTCCGCTCCGTGTTGTTTTTAGACTTGTTGACGAAGAGCCCTCAGAGAGTTCTGTCAAGGTGCTTGTCTCCGTGTCAAAGCGTCATTTCAAACATGCCGTCGACCGCAACAGAGCCAAACGTCAGGTGCGCGAAGCGTGGCGCCTGAACAGAGACATCCTATCTGGAATCTATCGCACACCGCACACCGAGTTGCCAGCGCTCCACCTGGCATTCCTCTGGCTTGCCGATGAACCGCAGTCAACGGAGCTGGTTCAGCGCAAGACCAAGAACCTGCTGCATCGTGTTGTCGAGCACATAAGCGCTGGGATGCAATAGGTGGGAACGCACGTCTGCGCTCGATGCTGACATTCTGCTGGCTGTCGCTATGTGTCAATTGTAAAAACAGGTAATAATGCTTCGTAAGTTGCTTATTCTGCCCATACGTTTCTATCAGCGTTGCATCAGCCCGCTGACCCCTCCCTCTTGTCGGTTCACGCCGACGTGTTCGCAGTATGCCGTCGAGGCCATTGAGAAGCACGGAGCGCTGAAGGGCTTATATTTGGCTGTGCGTCGCATCCTGCGCTGCCATCCCTGGGGCGGCCATGGCTATGACCCTGTGCCCGACAAGTTCCACTTCTAACCCTCAAAAAACGCCCATTTCATCGATGCACTACCTGAACTTTCACACACATAGGCCCTTGCCTTCGGACGAGTTGTCGGTGCCATCGTTTGGTTTGCACCCTTGGCATCTGACCGATGATTGGGCTTCCCGCCTGAAGGTGTTGGAGCCATCGTTGATGTCTGAGGGCACCTTCGTGGGCGAGTGTGGGCTCGATAAGCTTTGCCAGACGCCTTATTCCCTGCAGTGTGAGGTCTTCGAGGCTCAGATTGCGTTGAGCGAGCGCCTGCGCCGTCCGCTCATCCTCCACTGCGTTCGTGCCGCCGCCGATGTCTTGCGCCTTAAGGAGGGCACTCGTCAGCCCTGGATTTGGCATGGTTTTCGCGGCAAGCCAGAGCAGATGCATCAGCTCTTGCGCCACGGTTTCTACATAAGTTTCGGCCTCCGCTTCAATGAGGCCAGTATCTCAGAGTGTCCGCTCGACCGTTTTTTTCTTGAAACAGACGACGCGCCACAGTCAGTCGTACCTTTGTACGAGGCTGTGGCGCGTCGTCGTTTTATGTCTGTTGGGGAATTGTGTGAGCAGATGTGGTCGAACCTCAGAGCTGTTGCATGTCGTTAAGATGCTTGTAGTAGCCTCCGAGGCTGATGAGTTGTTCATGTGTTCCTCGCTCTACTATGTGTCCCTCATGCAGGACGTAGATTTCGTCGGCACTCTTGATTGTCGAAAGGCGGTGTGCTATGGCTATGGTAGTGCGGCTCTTCATCAGGCGCTCCAGAGCCTCCTGGACGAGACGTTCGCTCTCAGTGTCGAGGGCGCTGGTTGCTTCGTCGAGTATTAGTATTGGCGGGTTCTTGAGTATAGCCCGGGCTATAGAGATGCGTTGTCGCTGTCCGCCGCTGAGTCGGCAGCCTCTGTCGCCGACGAATGTGTCGTAGCCGTTTTCGCTCTGCATTATGAAGTCATGGGCGTTGGCAATCTTGGCGGCTTCTATGACTTGCTCCAAGGTTGCGTCCTCAACGCCGAATGCTATATTGTTGAAGAATGAGTCGTTGAAGAGTATGGCTTCCTGGTTCACATTGCCTATGAGCGAGCGCAGGTCTTGTATGCGTAAATCGCGGATGTCGATGCCGTTGATGAGTATTTGGCCCGCGGTGACGTCGTGGTAGCGGGGCAGGAGGTCTACGAGCGTCGATTTGCCCGAGCCACTTTGTCCCACGAGTGCTATCGTCTTGCCTTTAGGCACGACGAGGTTCACTCCGTGGATGATTTCGAGGTTGTTGTTGGTGTATGTGAAGTGAACATCATGGTATTCGATGGAGAGAGGCGCGGGTGGAAGGCTTGCCGGCTGCTCCGGCTCCTTGATGGGATTCTCTGTGTTCAGGATTTTGTCTATGCGCTCCATTGATGCTAAGCCTTTAGGGATTTGGTAGCTTGTCTTCGAGAGATCCTTCAGCGGGCTGATGACGCTGTAGAGGATTACCATGTAGAAGATGAACGTGGGAGCGTCAATAGGCGCCTTGTTGCTGAAGATCAGCGTGCCGCCAAACCAGAGGACGAGCACAATGATGCACGTGCCGAGGAACTCGCTAACGGGGTGTGCCGAAGCCTGGCGGATGGCGACGCGGTTCGAAGCGTCGCGATATTCGTTGTTGACGTGCCGGAAGCGGCTGAGCATTTTGTCCTCGGCGATGAACGCCTTGATTATTCTCAGGCCTCCGAGCATTTCATCGAGTTGGCTCATCGTCTCGCTCCACTTGTTCTGAGCAAAGAGGCTCTTGGCTTTAAGTTTGCGTCCGATGGCGCCCATGACCCATATCAGTCCCGGCATCACAAGGACGGTGAACAGCGTCAGTTGCCACGAGACGAAGACGAGAGTGCAGAAGTAGAAGATGATGAGTATGGGGTCTTTGATGAGCATGTTCAGCGAGGATGTTATGCTCGTCTCCACCTCGGCCACGTCGCCGCTCATGCGGGCGATGATGTCGCCGCGCCGCTCGTCGGTGACGAAGGCCAGTGGCAGGTGAAGCACCTTGTCGTAGACCATGATGCGAATGTCGCGTACGATACCTGTGCGCAGTGGCACCATGACGGCCGAAGCGAAGAAGTAGCATGCTGTCTTTAAGAAGGTCGTCACGCAGAGGAAGATGCCAATGATGAGCAGTGTCGTCTGGTGGCCAAAGCGTCCGATGAGTTCGCTCGTATAGTAGTAGAGGTTGTTGATGGCGATGTCCTTGAGCCCATCCAGCTGCCATGGCTGATAGTGGTAGGCTGAGGTGTCCATGCCGAAGAGCATGTTGAGCATAGGCATGATGCTCATGAAGGAGAACACGTTGAGCACTGCCGACAGCATGTTAGCCACGACGGCGCCAATCATGTAGCCCTTGTAGGGCAGTGCAAAGCGGCGTAGAACGGAGAAAAAAGAAGAAAAGGACCCCCCCCCCTGCCCCTCCCTGTGAGGGAGGGGGGCGTTTTGTATCTGACTGGATGTAATCTTTTTCATATAACTCAAGTTTCGCAAGTTCAAGTTTCGTTAGATGTCAGGTTATTAGGTCGCTTCGCTTTCAGGTTTTAAGGTGATAATAGCATCCTCACTGATAGGAAAAACATATATCACCTCATCACCTTATAACCTTACTACCTTATAACCTTACTACCTTATAACCTTACTACCTTATAACCTTACTACCTTATAACCTAAGAAGCTGAGCACATGCGAAACTTCAATCATATAACTCAAGTTTCGATTGTGGTGAAGAAGTCAAGGATTTCTTTACTTCTTTTTCCCCCCGAGGCCTCCTCCAGCCCCCCTCATTTCCTGCCGAAATCCGCCGGCACTTCGCCCCAGCGCTCGGTGTCCCATTTGATGAGCGGGTAGGGCAGTCCGTTCTGCCTGAGCCAGTTCTCGGCACGTGCCACCAGGTTGAGCAGCGGCTGGTTCTCGGGTGTCGGCGCCAGCGTGGTCTTGGCCTTGCGCTTCGTGGCCCAGATGATAGCTGTGCGCGAGTCGCTGTAGACGGGCATCGAGAGGCCTTTCTGCTTGAGCAGTGCCATGGCGTGGACGATGGCGAGGAACTCTCCTATGTTATTTGTCCCGTGGACCGGTCCGAAGTGGAAGATCTCCTGCCCCGTCTTCAGGTAAATGCCGCGATACTCCATAGGCCCTGGATTGCCGCTGCAGGCGGCATCCACGGCGATGGCCTCGGCCGGCACTTCCATGGGGAGTGGCAGCACCGTGTCGTGGCGGTAGTCGGGCGGATTGGTTAATTTACTATTTGACAATTTACTATTTACTATTTATGTGCAATGGATTCTATAAAACGAGTGTTATGTTCTTGAAGCAAGGATTATAGACAAGTTACTCAACTTTCGCAAGTTCAAGTTTCGTTAGATGTCAGGTTATTAGGTCGCTTCGCTTTCAGGTTTTAAGGTGATAATAGCATCCTCACTGATAGGAAAAACATATATCACCTCATCACCTTATCACCTTACTACCTTATCACCTTACTACCTTATAACCTAAGAAGTTGAGCACATGCGAAACTTCAACAAGTTACCAAAGACCTGATAAATGGTAAATGGTAAATTGTCAAATCGTAAATGTGATTACATCCTTTCGGGCACCTCAATGCCTAACAGGCCCATGCCTGTCTTGATGACTTTGGCCACGGCTTCGCAGAGGGCGAGGCGTACGGCACGTTTCTGCTCGTCGGGTTCCTTCAGGATTTGGAAGTCGTGGTAGAAGCCGTTGAACTCCTTGGCCAGGTCGTAGCAGTAGTTGGCGATTACGCTGACGTTGTAGTCGGTGCCGGCCTGACGGACGGATGCGCCAAAGGCTGCCAGTAGCTGAATGAGCTGCACTTCCTTCTCGCTCAACGCGGCAGAGGGTAACGCCGCGGGAAAGGTGATTCCGGCCTCTGTAGCCTTGCGCAGGATGCTGCGGATGCGTGCGTAGGTGTACTGAATGAACGGTCCTGTGTTGCCGTTGAAGTCGATGCTCTCTTCGGGGTTGAAGAGCATGTTCTTGCGGGCATCTACCTTGAGGATGAAGTACTTCAGGGCGCCCATGCCGACGATGCGTGCGACGGCCTCGCCCCCATCTCCTCTTCCGTGGGAGAGGGGTGACCCATTGTTGTCAGCGGAAGTTGCTTCACTCCCCTCTCCCACGGGAGAGGGGTTGGGGGTGAGGCTTCTCTTCTGCAGCCACATTTCCTTGGCATCACTGATCATCTTGGCGATGAGGTCGTCGGCATCTACGACGGTGCCTTCGCGCGACTTCATCTTACCGTTTGGCAGCTCCACCATGCCGTAGGAGAAGTGGACGAGGTCCTTGCCCCACTTGAAGCCTAGCTTGTCCAGCAGGATAGAGAGCACCTGGAAATGGTAGTTCTGCTCGTTGCCTACGACGTATATCATGCGGTCGATGGGGTAGTCCTCGTAGCGCAGCTTGGCCGTGCCGATGTCTTGCGTCATGTAGACGCTGGTGCCGTCGGCGCGCAGCAGCAGCTTCTCGTCGAGGCCTTCCTTCGTGAGGTCGGCCCACACGCTGCCGTCTGGCCGGCGGTAGAAGAAGCCTTTCTCTAAGCCTTCCATCACCTTCTCTTTGCCTTCGAGGTAGGTCTGGCTCTCGTAGTAGATCTTGTCGAAGCCTACGCCGAGGGCGCGGTAGGTCTCGTCGAAGCCGGCGTATACCCAGTCGTTCATGCGCTTCCACAGGGCGCGCACCTCCTCGTCGTTCTGTTCCCATCGCACGAGCATCTGGCGGGCTTCCTGCATGAGCGGGCTTTCCTTTTCGGCGCGCTCCTTGGCGGCCTCTTCGTCCATGCCCTCAGCCACGAACTTGTCTGTCAGCTCTTTCAGCTCAGCGCGGTAGTGCTTGTCGAAGGCCACGTAGTAGTCGCCGATGAGGTGGTCGCCTTTCTTGCCCGTGCTCTCGGGCGTCTCGCCGTTGCCCCACTTCAGCCAGGCCAGCATCGACTTGCAGATGTGTATGCCGCGGTCGTTGACGATGTTGGTCTTTACGACGCGGTTGCCGTTGGCCTCCATCACTTTCGCCAGCGACCAGCCGAGCAGGTTGTTGCGCACATGACCTAAGTGGAGCGGCTTATTGGTGTTGGGGCTGGAGTACTCGATCATCACGAGCGGCGACGCGTCCGTCACGGGCACGAGACCGTAGTGCTCGTCTTGCTGAATGTCGCCGAGCAGGCTTATCCAGCACTGGTCGGCGATGACCATGTTGAGGAATCCCTTGATGACGTTGAATCGCGCCACAACGTCCGGCAGGTTCTCGACCAGATGCTGGCCTATTTCCTGAGCTGTGGCCTCGGGCGCCTTGCGTGAGATCTTCAGGAAGGGGAAGACGACGAGCGTCAGATGTCCCTCGAACTCTTTCTTTGTGGCGCCGAGCTGCACCATCTTCTCGGGCACGTCGGCCCCGTACAACGCTTTCACGGCCGCCACGATGCCGGCCGTCAGTTGCTTTTCTATCTGCATAGTTTTTCCTTAATCATTTGGTTTACGGCCGCAAAGGTAATAAAAGATTAGGGATTAGGGATTCTTCAGACTCATTTTTTTTCGTAGAAGCGACAAAGTCGGGCGAGAGATTAGTGAAAAAATCTCTGGAAACAGGTTTTTTAAGCCTCGCTGAGGCTGCCCGGGGCTAAAGAGCGGGGGCAGTAGGCCCGCGGAGTGTTAAAAAAAAGGCTTAAGGGTTATGGCCTGAACCCTTAAGCCTTTTTGCTAAAACCCTTAAGCCTTTTTGCTAAAACCCTTAAGCCTTTTTGCGGAAACCCTTAAGCCTTTTTGCGGAAACCCTTAAGCCTTTTTGCGGAACCACTAATCCCTAATCTCTAATCCCTAATCCCTAATCCCTAATCCCTAAACCCCTAAACCCTAAACCCGAGCGAAGCGTTCATACCAGATGCCTCTCCATGGCCACTCTCACGAGCGAGGCAATGTTGGCGCAGCCCAGTTTCTGGCGCAGGTACTTGGTGTAGCTGTGCACCGTCTCGAAGGCTAAGCAGAGCTTGTCTGCAATCTGCTTGATAGAATAGCCCTCCACGATTAGCTTCAGCACCTGCCGCTCGCGCATCGTCAGCGTAGGCTCGTCGCCCCGGCTCCCGGCAATCAGCTGGCGCGCCTCCTCGCATACGTACTGGCGGCCCTCGGCGGCTGTGGCCACGGCCTCGATGAGTTCTGCCACAGAAGCGTTCTTCAGCAGGAACCCGTCGGCTCCGGCCGTCAGTGAGCGCCGCACTACCGATGGCTCGGCGTATGAGGTCAGGATGACTATGCGTGTGCCCTGCGAATCGCACCTCAGCGTTGGCAGGGCGTCTATGCCGTCGCCGTCGGGCATCGCCACGTCCAGGAGCAGCACGTCGGGCTGGCTGTCGGCCAGGGTGCGGCGCGTCTGCGCGAGCGTCGGGGCTATGTCGGCCACTCGCATGTCCTGCTGCTCGCTGATGATGCGGGCCAGCCCCTTTGCCACCAGTTGGTGGTCTTCAGCAATTACTACGTTAATCATAGCTATATGTCTCTTGCATTATTACACTTTAAGGCCTCCGTAGGGTTGAGATTCGGGACTTCAATGTTGAACTCCGTGCCGCTGCCGGGCTGCGAGGCTATATCCAGCGTTCCGCCTATGGCTGCGACGCGGGCCTGGATGTTTCTCAAGCCCTGCCCGTTGGCCTGTTGCAAGGGCTCGAACCCGCGGCCGTCGTCGCTGACGGTGATGAGTGTCGAGTCGGCTGAGGTCTGCAGCTGCACGCTTATGTGCTGAGCGTCGGCGCTCTTTACGGCGTTGTTTACGAGTTCATGCACCAGACAATAGATAACTTCTTCGTGTGGTATATGGTCCTCGTCGCCTTCGAAGCTGAAACTGACGTTACGCATCGTGTGGCAATAGTCGCTGAGCGCTGTGGGGAGCCCGTAGCGGCTGAGGGCATCGGGCAGCAGGTGGTGGGCCACGTTGCGCATCTCGCGCATAGCCTCGTCGGCGAGTGCTGAGGCTCTTGGCGGGCGGGCTTCGCCGCTGTCGGCAACGGGCGTCGGTTGCTCTATCTCCATCTTCAGGGCCGTAAGGATTCCGCCCAGGCGGTCGTGTAAGTCGTGGGCTATACGCACCCGCTCAGCCAGTTCGCCTTCGAGCCTGGCTCTGACAACGGCATGGCGCCTGCCCATCTTCACGCTTCGCCAGAGCAGGAAGAAGACGAGAGCCATCAGCATCAGCGCTGCCGCAATGAGCACGGTGCTCCAGGCGTACCACCTCTTTTGGCGCGTCAGCTGCTCTATGGCCTCTTGCTTCTGGCTGGTCTCGTAGAGCACTTCCATCTGCGAGAGTCCGCTTTGGTAGTTGTGCGTGGCAAAGCGTTGCAGCGTCGCGCGTACCTTATTTATATATTCCGCGGCTTTCTTCTTGTCGCCCAGGTTCATGTAGATTTGAGCCAGCATCTCGTAGCTGCCGATGTCGCTTATGGTGGCCTCGTCATCGTTGGCATGGATGCTTTCGAGAGCATACTCCAGCGCCTGGGTCCACTGCTTCTCGTTCATGGTCGTCATCGCTGCTGCGGCATAGACGTCGGCGCGCGTCTCGAACATCAGTTCGCCGTTGTCGAGGCTTAGCGCTTCGCGGGCGTAGGCTTTGGCCTTGGCGAGGTCCTCGTGGCCGCTCATGAGGAACATCTTCGTCATCGAGGCTAAGATCTCTGCATAGTCGTTGTGCTCCTCGGTCTGGTGGGCCGCATAGTAGGCGTAGGCCGGCAGCAGCACCTCGCGCGTCTTGTCGTAGTCGCCATGGTCGAGGTAGACTTTAGTCAGTCCTTTTCTCGGCAGCGCCATCATCAGCGAGTCGCCCGATGCCGTGCCGGCCGCAATGGCTCGCAGGTATTCCTGCTCGGCTTTCTCGATGTTGCCCATCGAGAGCCACAGCTCAGCCACATTGTGGTGGAGAATGGTCTGCGACTCCAGCCATCCGTATTTCTCGAAGATAGGAAGAGCTTTCTGGTAGTACTCTATCGCCAGAAGGTTCTTGTCCTGGATGTTGTAGAGGTTGCCAAGGGCTCCGTAGAGTTGCGAGCGGTTGTCGTCGATGTCGGCCTCGGAGTAGCGGCGGTCGCCTGCCATAGAATCTGTCACGGCCAAGCCCCAGAGGAAATAGGCCTCTGCCTTCTCGTACTCGTCGCGGCCATAATGCTGCAAGCCCAGGTGATAAAGGGCGTTCTCGCGCATGTTGCGGGCATCTATCTTGTAGGTCAGCGCGAGCAGTTGGTGGCAGTAGTAGTCGTGCTTGCGGGAGTCCTTGCCTAAGTAGCCTCGGATCAAGATGTAGTAGCATCGGGCGCGGTCTTGGTCGCTGATGTGTTGCCCGCTCTTCAGCACCTGCTCTGCCGAGTCGACTCGGGCATTACGGTGGTCGGTGTAAGCCACAGCTGTAGTGGCTACGGCCAGACAGAGGATTAGGGATAGTATTCTCATGCTGCAAATGTAACCGATTTTTCTTTAACATTGTGCATAATCAGCGGTTTTCCTTGCAAAGAATCCCCCAAAAGGGGGTGCGGGCAAGTGCAAATTGTTGCGAGGAGACAATCTGGCGGGCAAAAACCCACAAAAGGGGGATTGTGGGGGATAGCCATACCATATATCTTTGCATCCGGAAATCTGTTAAACTGACAATTCGATTATTACCACTCAACGCATTACGATTATGAAAACATTCAGACTAATCACACTGTTGGCAGCCTTGCTGCTGTTGCACCCGCTCGTGCAGGGCCAGGGTTTCCTGAAAGGGCTTGGGCAGAAAGCTCTTGACAAAGCAAAAGAGAAAGTAGAGAATAAGGTGGAGCGCGCCGTCAGCAACAAAGCCGACGAGGTGCTCGATGGAAAGAAAGCAACGTCGCGAAGCGCACGGAATAGCGACAGCACTGAAGCCGAGGCATCCGACGGGGCGCTCAGGCAGGCGCATGGCGAGCAGGCCAAGAGCGACTTCGTGCCGGGCACCGCCGTCATCTTCGAGGATAATCTTGCCAATGAGCAGATGGGCGAATTCCCCTCACGATGGGACTTGATTGAGAACAATGCAGAGGTAGCCCGCATGAACGGCAGGATGGCGATAAAGTTCGAGCACGGCAGCGATACGAAGATAATGCCCCTCGTAGAGAACGGCAACAAGCAATATCTGCCTGAAGTCTTCACGCTGGAGTTCGACTATTTCGTCACGGGGCAGGAGGGGCATGACTCTAATTACCACTTGGACTTCTTGGCCAACGACTACAACTACGACGGCGCCTGGGATATTAGGGTCAACAAGGATAAACTGTGGTATTCCGTCAGCAAGCCTAATAGCAACGACCGCGTAGACGGCAGCGCGAAAGTGGAAGGCAACCACGAGCTGAACGGCTGGAACCATTTTGCCTTGTCGTTCAACAAGCGGGCACTGAAGGTATATATCAATGGCGTACGTGCCATGAATATCCCGAATGCCAACAAGCCGCAGTGGTTCACCATCGGCACTGAGTTCTGGGAGGACCACATCGACTACATCACTAACATACGCCTGGCCAAAGGTGGCGTAGAGCTCTATGAGCAGAAGGCTACAGACATGTCGGCCGTGGAGAAAGCCATAGCAGAGACGGGTAAGTTCGTGACCAACAACATCCTCTTCGAGACGGGCAAGGCCACGCTGAAACCGGAATCGATGGAGGAGATACAGAAGGTGGCCGACTACATGAAGAAGAACCCGACCGTGCGCTTCGAGGTGCAGGGTCATACCGACAACCAAGGCTCCGATGCCGTCAACGACCCGCTCTCGCAGCAGCGGGCCGAAGCTGTCGTCAAGGCGCTCGAGGGCTTAGGCTGCGACGGTTTCAACCTGCGTGCCGTAGGAAAAGGTTCTCATGAGCCCGTCGCAGATAATAAGACCGATGCCGGGCGGGCCAAGAACCGCCGCGTGGAGTTCGTTAAGAAATAGCCTTTCAACACAAAACATTCAATATACAATCTAAAAACCCACACCTATGAGCGAACAGCAAAGCTTTGAGGAGAAACTCTCCGCCATCAACAACACGGCCGACACCACGGCTGAGTTTGACCCACAAGACATCGAAAAGAACAAGTTCATGGCCATCCTGGCCTACTTCGGCATCCTCGTGCTAATTCCCATCTTCGCGGCCAAGGATTCGAAGTTCGCCCGCTTCCATGCCAACCAAGGCCTGACCCTCTGCATCGCAGCCATCCTCTACAGCGTAGCCTACAGCATCCTCAGCGCCATCATCGTGGCCATCTCGTGGCGTCTGTATTGGCTTGTGAGTATTGTAGGTCTTTTAGGCCTGATCTTCCTGGTATGGTTTGTCCTCGGTATCATCAATGCTGCTGGCGGCCGTGCCAAGGAGCTTCCTTTCATCGGACACTTCAAGCTTCTGAAGTATTGACATGCGCCAAGGCGCGTTAACACATTAACACATTAACATGCGCCAAGGCGCATTAACAGGTTAACAAATTAACACCTTTAAAAAACTTATTCCTTATGAAGAAATCATTATTATCGCTTTTATGCGTGGTCTCTCTCGCAGCGCTGGTAGCCTGCGGCGGTAGCAGTGGAAGTGCAAGCGGCGCGGGCGACTCGGGCAGCGACAACGCATCCGGGCTCAAGGCTGGCCAGTGGCCAGCAGCCGTCTATGACAAGTACGGCATCGACGAAATCAAGACAAATGGCCGAATCGTTTTCACTCAGTTCGATGAAGAAAGCTCATACCTGTATGAGGTCTACTACAAAGACGTGACGAAAGAAGAGATGCTGGCGTGGATCGAGAGCTTGAAGGCCAAGGGCTTCCGCATCTCTGACCGCCATCAGGAAATTGCCGATAACAACTCCTGGGAGAGCATAATGCTCTATCAGCCAGAGGAAGGTAAGGACATGCGCCTGCGCATCACCTTCGACTGGAAGAACCCGATGGGCTTCGAATACTATGCCGATGAAATCAACCCTGCCTTCGAGATCGATGAGGAAAAGGACGACGAAGGCGATGTGCATTATGCCGTCAACTACAACTTTGAAGTCTCGCTCAACCCGATGGACAACAAGTCCGTGGCTGAAGGCAGTATCGACGCTCTCGGCATCACGGCCGCCGACATCGCAGGAGTGCCCGGCATACGCAGCGTAAAACTCAGTTCGACGAACTCTGGAGGAGCTATCGGCGTCGGCTACTACGCCGACCACCTCGTCACCGAAGCCGATGGCGCTGCTATCCACGGGCGGGTGGCCGATGCGCTTGCAGCCAAGGGAGTCAAGTTCTACAATGCCTTGAGCGGAAAGGAGTACACTGCTGAGCAGCTGAAAGCCGACGGCATCCGCACCTATATGGTCGAGAAGGATGGCGTGAAGTACCTGATGATGCCTCACGGCGATGCTTCTGTAGGTCATTTCGGCAGCGGTCTTTCCTTTGGCTTTACGAAGGCCACGAGGTAGTGCCGAAAAAAAACAAAGGCAAGAACATAGCAGTTGACCCGAAAGCCCCGGAGGGAGTGACAGAATTCAGGCTGCGCTGAGGCGCGGATGTCTTAAGAGTTTTGCCGTTTCAGCCGGTTGCCATCGCCGATTAGGCAAGTCGTTTCCAGCTTTGCGGCCAGTATTTCGTTATCATGCTCTCCGCTGATCGGGGTCAACTGATATATTATTGCCACAACAAAAGGGGCTATGTCTTTCATTTTGACATAGCCCCTTTTTTGTTTTCTTTCTGTCGTTTCCGTGCTTGACGTCTGCTTTTTTCGCCTCAGAAGCAAAAAAATCGTCATTCGTCATTCGTCATTCGTCATTTCTTCGTACCTTTGCCGTCGATTTATCAAGGGGTGTCCGCCGCGTGGCGGGCTGAGATCAAACCCTTCAGACCTGATGCGGACAATGCCGCCGTAGGGATGATAAGCGCGATTGTTTCAGAGCAGGCACGGCCTGCGCCCCCTTATTGCCAGAACCATAACAATAAAGGAAAACCGACATGAACAGAAACATCAAGATGAGCATCGCTGGCCTCGTGGGCCTTGCGGTCTCAGTGGCTAATGTTCGGGCTCAGGACGGCGACGCCGACTCGCTGCGCTTAGAGCACATGCAGGAAATCGTGGTCAGCGGCGTGCGGGTGCAGAAAGACGCGCCCTTCGCCGTGGCCAACATCAAGCGGGCCGAACTGCAGCAACACTCAACGACGGGGCGCGAACTGCCCATGCTGCTGGCGCGCACGCCCGGCATCCTGGCCTGGGGCGAGAACGGCCTCGGCACAGGCACCACCTACATGCGCATCCGCGGCGCGGCAGGCTCGCGCATCAACGTGACGCTGGACGGCGTGGCGCTGAACTCGCCCGAGGACCAGACGGTGTTCTGGGCCAACATGAACTCCTATGCCTCGCTGCTCGGTAGCATGCAGGTGCAGCGCGGCGTGGGTTCGTCGACCAACGGCGACGGCGCCTTCGGCGGCACCATAGCGCTGCAGACGGCCGCCCCCTCGTATGTGGCCGGCGGCGAGGTGAACGTCAGCTACGGCTCGTACAACACGATGAACTACGGCGGCAAGCTCTCCACGGGCCTGCTCTGGAACCGCCTCATCATCGACGGCGCCTGGCATCAGACGCAGACCGACGGCTACATTCACGGCACCGACGGCCGCTCGGGCTCATACTACGGAGGCCTGACGTGGATAGCGTCGGACAATCTTGTAGTCCGATACAAGAACATCGGCAACTACGAGCACACCGGGCAGGCATGGAACGGCGTCGCCGCAGGCGACAACGACCTCAGCCTCATGAACGGCACCTACGGCACACAGACGGGCATACGCACGTATAAAGATATGTACGCGCGAGGGCTGGGCAAGTACAACACGCTCTACGAGACGCTGGCCTACGATGCCGAGGGCAACTTCGCACGCGATGCCGACGGCCGCTATCTTACCGAGCGCTATCGCCTTGCCGACGGCACGCCATGGCGCCGCACGACAGACAACTTCACGCAGGACCACAACCTGCTCTCGGCCGTGTGGGACATCAACGACCGCTGGAGCACGACAGCCACGCTGCACTACACCTACGGCTACGGCTACTACGAGGAGTTGCGCCCGCAGAACAAGCTGAAGAAGTTCGGCCTCGAAAACTTCAAGGCCAGCGACGGCAGCACCGTGAAGCGCAGCGACTTCATACGCCAGAAGGGGCTGGAGCAGCACACCTACGGCCTCGTTTGGAACACGACTTATAAGGACGAGTGCTGGGATGCCGTGGGCGGACTGGCGCTGCAACGCTTCCAGGGCAACCATTTCGGCTACCTCACCTATGCCAGCCATACCGAGCTGGCAGCGTCGCTCATCCGTGGCGGCCGCTACACCTACTACGACAGCGATGCCACGAAGGACGATGCCTCGGCATTCGTGAAGGCGGCCTACCGGCTGGACGACGAATGGACTATCTTCGGCGATGCGCAGTACCGCTACGTCCGCTATAAGACCGACGGCTACAACGACAAGTTCATCGAACAGGCCGATGGCACCCTGGCGAAGCACTATCTCGACATCGACCGCCACTACCACTTCTTCAACCCCAAGGCCGGCGCAACCTGGCACCGCGACGGGCATACGGCCTACGTCTCGGAGGCCATCAGCCACCGCGAGCCCGAGCGCAACAACTTCACCGACAACGGCAACTACCCCGCACCGCGGGCCGAATGGGTGTTCGACTACGAAGGAGGCTACAACTATGTCGGCAGTAGCTTCCGCGCGGGCGCGAACCTATATTTCATGTACTACACGAATCAGTTCGTGCAGACAGGTGCTCAGAGCGACATCGGCGAGAACCTGACGACGAACATCCCTACGAGCTATCGCCTCGGCGCCGAGCTGACAGCCGCCTGGGACGTGACGCCCTGGCTTACCATTGAGGGCAATGCCGCCCTCTCGCAGAACCGCATCCTCGATTTCGACGAGGTGGTGGAGGACTGGGACCTCGGCACGCGCACCGTTCACTACGACAACAGCACGCTCGCCTTCTCGCCCTCGGCCATCGTCAACGGCTTCGTCGACATCCACTGGCGCGGCCTGCAGGCTGTGTGGCACACGAACTACGTCTCGCGGCAGTTCCTCGACAACACGGCCAACAAGGACCGCTCGCTGCCTGCCTTCTCGGCATCCGACCTCAACCTGCAGTACACCCTCGGCCCCGCCACCATGCGCAGCAACCGTCAGCGCCTGCTCGGCATGAAGGAGATAGTCCTCGGCACCACCTTCGCCAACCTCTTCAACGCCCGCTACGCCTCGAGCGGTTGGGTCTACTCGGCCATCTGCGACAGCTACGGCCACCCAGCCGACAACCGCTACTACCAGATCGGCTTCATCCCCGCCGCAGGCTTCACCGCCATGGGCAGCGTGACGCTGCGCTTCTGAACGCACCTGTACGTGATGTTGGCTTTCCCGTCGGAAAACACAGATTCCACGGCCAAGAACCGACTTTCAACCCATAGAGGCTCGGAATATAACCGGCCTAACAAACGTTTACTCCTATAGCCTTTTGCGAATTAGACCAAAATGTTGAACTGGCTCGATCTTACTACCGCCGCCCTCGGCCTTGCCTACATCCTGCTCGAGTACCGAGCCTCGGCGTGGATGTGGGCGGTGGGTGCCGTCATGCAGCTGCTCGGTATCGTGCTTTACTACCAGAAAGGGCTCTATGCCGACTGCGGCATGGAGTTCTACTACCTGGCCATGACGGCCTACGGCGCCTGGCAATGGCGGGCGGCAAGCAGCAAAGAGACCCTCGCACCCGGGGGAGGAGATGGCGAGGGCCTTCCCATCACCCACATACCCGTCCGCCTCGCCCTCCTGTGGACCGGCATTGCCTTGGCCTTGTGGGCTGCTATATGGTACATTTTGGCCCATTTCACCGATTCCACCGTCCCCGTGGCCGACGCCTTCACGACGGCCCTGTCGCTCGTAGGCATCTGGGCCCTGGCGCATAAGTATTTGGAACAATGGATGGTGTGGATTGCCGTGGACTTCGTCACCTGCTGGCTCTATTTCACAAAGGATATTCCCTTCAAAGCCTCGCTCTACGGCCTCTACGTCGTCATCGCCGTGGCCGGTTTCCGCCGTTGGCGGCGGCAGATGCGCACTTCTGAAACATCTTAATGTCAGATTAATTGGCAAAATAAACGTTAAATATTCCCATTCAAGCATTTTTAAGGGCGTTTCCGTTTGAAGACGTCCTTTTTTTATTTACTTTTGCGCCGCTCGCTACGCGAGAGGCTACTAACAAGAAACTGAACTGGAAAGCAATACTAACTAACATTCACTAATTAAATCAATCGTATGAAGAAACGCTACTTCTTTGCCCTCATCGCAGGGATGCTCGCACTGGGCCTACATGCTCAAGTGAAGTACACGGTCTTGGAGGATGTGACATCCAAGATTCAGAACGCCGACTTCAAGGCTGATACGCCCGTGGCGGGAACCGTCACTACCTACGACTACAATCATGGTGACGTAGCCGTGGGCGAATTCTGCCTCTTCGGCCAGCAGGCCGTGACAGGCTGGACGGCCAATTATCCGTCAGACAACATCAAACAACTGAGCAACGACAAAGATCCCGCCCGCGAGGACGGCGCTAACGCATGCGCTGCCGGCGTATTCGCCTTCGACCTTGACTCTGACACTGGTCTGGGCGGCGACTACTTCCCCCGCGTGGAAGGCGGCGACACTCAGGGCCTCGGCATGGTGTCGGTGTGGGGCCACAACCTTCAGTACAGCCAGAACATTTCGCTGACCGCCGGTGCCTACCTGCTCATCGCCCGCCTCTGCAACGTCGCAGGCACAAATGCAGTAAACAATAATTTCGGCTTCAAGGTCGACGACGACAACTATTTCCGCTCGTCGATGAGCACCTTCCCCACCACCGAAGTGCTCGCTGGCGAAGGTAAGGACATCTGGGTCGAGGACACCGTCGTCATCCGCCTGAAGGCCGACACCGAGGGCAGCGTCGTCCTCGGCTACTCTTTCGGCGACGGCTCAGGCAAAGCACCACACCTCTTTGTGGACTGCGTGAAGCTGCTGAAAATCAATGAAGCCGACATAGTGAAGATTCAACTTAACGAGCTCATCACCGAAGGTAAGCGCCTTGGCGCCGACACTAGCGAGGCCGAGGCTGTCTACAACAATCCCAACGCCACCGTGGCTCAGGTCGAGGCTGCCATCGAGAAGCAGAAGGCCCTGAACGCCGACGCCGTCACCGACCTCTCGGAGTTCTTCATCATGAACCCCCACTTCACTCAGGACGAGCCTATCACCGATGGTATCTGCACCTACGACTACGATATGGCCAAAAACAACGTCACGCACTACGGCATGCAGCCCGTCAAGAGTTGGGTGGCCAGCAATCCATCGCAGAACCAGGTCGTGGGCGACGAGAACATTCAAGGCCGCGCCTGTGGCGTGTATGAGACTGGTTCACAAGCCTTCATCGGCGGTAAGGCCTTCTTACCCCCTGCCTCTCTCTCCGACGGCTCTCAGGGCAAGGTGCTCGGCTTCGTGACCTGCTGGGGCAAGACCACGCAGTACACTCAGCACGTCTCACTGCCTGCCGGCTCTTACACCCTCACAATCTCCTACTATAATGCGGGCGGCGCAAACGCAGTCGACAAGAACCTTATCGGTTTCATCACCGACGATGGCACTGAGTATTTAGGCTCGACAAAGAGCTTCCCCGTAGGCAAATGGGGTAAGGACATTGTCTCCTTCGAGCTTGCCGAAGAGACGAACGGTGTCTTCACCCTTGGCTACACAGGATCAGGCGCATCCGCAGCTCTGCCTCACTTCTTCCTCGACGGTATCTCGCTCGTCTACGAAGGCGAACTGCAGTTCGACCCATCGCTCTTCGCTCTTAAGGCTACGGTGACCGATGCCGAGAACTATGAGGTTGAAACCTTTAACGCTGACCTGCTTGCCGACCTCGAGGACGCTATCAGCGAGGCTCGCGCTCTGATCAGCTCACAGAGCTCCGACGCCAATGCCAACAAGGCCGCACAGGAGAAGATTACGGCTATGATTCAGGAGGTGCAGGCCAGCATCGAAGCCTACAAGCGCCTCGAGAATTTCTACAACGTCGACCTCAACAATGCACAGCAGAAGTACAGCTACATCACCGAACTCACCGACCTCGACGACGAAGTCTCAGACGCACTCTCAGACTGCAACTGGGACAACGCCAAGATCGATGAGGTGATAGCTTCGCTGCCCGCCATCGTCAAGGCTGCCGTGCAGCAGCGCTGGGACGACGCCATCGCATCAGGCGCTCAGCTCGACGAGGACCTCACCATCACACCTCTCTTCGACACGCTCTGCTACACCTACAGCACCACAGCTCAGCAGGGCACCAACGTACCCGACAAGCAGTGGAGCTACGGCAGCGCGTCGAACTTCAAGACGCAGTTCGGCACGGCTGAGGTGTGGAACCAGACACCTTTCACCGTCAGTCAGACGCTCACCGACCTGCCTGCCGGCACCTACACCATCACCACACGCGCCTTCTATCGCACCAGCGACAACGCTACCAACTACGCTAACTACGACCCCACAGCACACTATGCCTACGTCTTCGCTGGCAGCAACCGTGCACCCATCACCAACGTCGTAGAGGTAGGCAGCGATGAGGAAGTGGCCGGATGGGCCGACGCTGGCGGGCTCTACGTACCCAACAGCCAGGAAGCTGCGCACAACGTCTTCGAAAGCGAAGACTATGAATCCGTCGTCACCGCAAGCACACGCACCGTCCTCTCTGAGACCGGAGACCTCACCTTCGGCGTCACCGCCGACGAGATGGAAGGCAACTGCTGGGTCGTATGGTACTCCTTCGACGTGGCCTACAACGCCATCAACAACGACGTGCTGGCCGAGGAACTGCAAACGCTCATCGAGAAAGCCGTAGAGGCTTATGGATCCTACGAGGCAGAGCGCGTCATCGCTACGGGCCAAGCTCTCGAAGTGGCTATCGGCGAGGGACAGGCTGCGCTCGACAATGTCGACCCCGACGAGATGCGTGAAGCCGTGGCTCTGCTGAACAAAGCACTGGCTGAGAAAGACCTCTCCACCGAGCTCATCAACAAGTTCGACGAGCAGGTCATTGCCTACAGCGAGCTCTACAACGCCTTCGAGTTCACATCGTCTGACACCGAGCTCATTCGCATAATCGAGGATCGCGCCGAGTCGGAGTTCGAGAGCAACGAAGAGATTCAGCAACTCATCGACCGCCTGCCCGTGGCATTCTTCAACTATGTAGTGGGCCGCGACGACTTCGCCGATGGCGCAGAGGACAACCCCATCGACCTCACCGATGTAATCATGAACCCGGCCTTCGACGCCCGCAACGCCAACTACTGGACCATCACCGCAGCCGAGACCTCGGAAGATGGCAAAATAGGAACTAACCAAGGCTACCAGGGCTCAAGCTACGAGAATGAGGACATCATCATCAGCCAGTTCATTGAAGCATGGCGCAAGAGCGCTGCCACCGACGAAGAGCTCGTGACGCTCGACGACGGCACCATCAGCCAGACGCTCAATGGCGTCCTCCCGAAGGGATACTACCGCCTCGAGATGGACGGCTATGCCACCAATCAGGCCGGCGTGCCCGAGGAAGGTATCACGGGCGTAGAGCTCTATGCAGAGGTCGGCGGCAACGCCTTCTCGACACCCATCGGCATCGCCGAAAGCGTCGGCAAGCCCCAGCACTTCGTCTGCGACTTCTACTCCGACGGCACCAACCCTGCCACCATCGGCATCAAGGTCAGTGGCACCAATGCCTCGTGGCTGGCTGCTGACAACTTCCAGCTCAGCTACATCGGACAGGAAACGCCCGTGGCCGTAGAAGGCCTGGCTGACGTAGCCGACGCTCCTGCTACCGTCTTTAATATTGCAGGTATGCGCGTCAGGGCCGCACAGAAGGGTCTCAATATCATCGTGCGCGATGGCAAGGCACAGAAAGTGCTCGTGAAGTAATCCACCAGCTGACAGAAATCAACGTACATAAAAATACGACCGATCGGACAGCACGTTCCGGTCGGTCGTATTGTTGTATTCAACGGTAGACGCAGGGATGCGCCACCGGTGTCTCGTTGCGGATTAACGCTTAGCCTTTCCCGAGGGAATAATCTTCGAGGCTTCGTGGACGCGTTCGACGTCGGCGCGAATCGTAGTGTCGCGCTCAACGACGGCCTTCAGCGTGTCGGGGTGCACGACAATCTGCGTGCGCGAGAGGCGGTGCTTCGACAGGTAGATGCTGTCCTCCTGCCAGTAGGGGGCCAGGCCGGCCTCGTCATCCGAGAAACCCAGGTTCAGAACCGGCTTCTCGCGTTTGGGGATATAGACGAAAGGCACCTTACCGGGAGTGTAGGGCGTGATCTCCACGGGTCGCCAGCCGTAGTGTATGATGTCGAGCTGGCGGGCAGCGGCGCGCGAGAGGTCGATGACAAACTTGCGAGAGTAGGGGCCGCGATCAGTCACCCGGACGACCACCTCCCGCCCGTTAGTTATGTTGCGCACCTTCAGCATCGTGCCCAGAGGATAGTGGAGGTGGGCACAGGTCATGCTGTCGCGATGGTATTTCTGTCCGTTGCTCATTGTGCGCCCGTGGAAGTAGTCGGCGTAGTATGAGGCGTTGCCTCTCTGGGGCTGCAGGCGCTGTGCCGAGGCGGTGGCGGCGAGGAGTGCCGCAGCGGCTATGGCAGGCAATAAAGCTTTGATGTTCATAGGCTCTCTCGGTGAGGTTTGGGAGCGCAAGGTAGTCATTTTAGCCTTGCCGACCAAGAATTTTTGCAATTTTATGCCTCTCATTGGATTAAAATGCGTAACTTTGCGCGCAAAATTAATAAATAGCTTACACTCATGGACATAAAAAACACAGAGGAATTGCGCGAGTCGGAGGAGATGCTGTCGCTGCGCGATATTCTGGACATCTTCACTGCTCATTGGAAATGGTTCATAGCATCAGTGATACTGTGCCTCGTGCTGGGGCGCCTCTATCTTGCCATGCAGCCCCGCATCTACAAGCGCTCGGCCGTGATGCTCGTGAAGGACGACGGCACCTCGGGCAGCCGCAGCCGCGCCGGCACCGATGCCCTGATGCAGCTCAACGGCGTCATGACCGGTTCGAGCGTCAAGAACGAGGTGTACATCATCCAGAGCCATCAGATTATGAAGGAGGTGGTGCGGCAGCTGCACCTCGACGTGACCTACGGCTACAAGCAGCGCCTGCGCTACATCAACCTCTACGATGTGAAGCCCTTCACGGCGCAGTTCGACAGCGCTGAGTGCGAGCGCCCCTTCCGCTTCACGGCCAAGGTGGCAGGCGACAAGGTGCACGTCTTCGACGTCGTGACGTCGGCCGGCGAGCAGGCCTACGACAAGTTCATCCCCTTGAACAAGAAGGTGAAGACGCCCTTCGGCAACGTCACCTTCGTCTCTGACGACCGCTACCTCAAGCAGTTCGACGGCGATGAGATTCACATCTCGCGGCGCCCCATCGAGGCGGCAGCCTACGCCTACGGCGGCCCGCTCAACGCCGCCGAGGTCGACAAGGAGAGCACGCTGGTAGGCATCACCTACACCGACCACAACATCCGCCGCGCCGAGGATATCCTCAACGCCGTGCTCGAGGCCTACAAGCGCAACATTATCATCGACAAGAACCTCATAGCTAAGAGCACGGCCGAGTTCATCGACGAGCGCATACAGATCATCGCCAAGGACCTCAGCCGCGTAGAGGGCGAGTTGGCCACCTACAAGCAGGCCAACCGCCTCACCAGCCTCAAGGAGGACGCCAACGCCTTCCTCCAGCAGAGCGCCGCAGCGCGCCAGCGCAGCATACAGCTTGAGTCGCAGGTGGGAGTCGTGCAGTTCCTGCTCGAGGACCTGAAGAACAACGCCAGCGGCTTCCGCCTGATTCCGACCCTTGGAGGCCTCACCGATGCCGGCATCCAGAGCCAGATCATGAAGTACAACGACACTATGCTCGAGCGCAACCGCCTCGTAGAGAGCGCCGGCGAAGCCAGCGTCAAGGTGCAGCAGCTCGAAGCAGCCCTCAACCAGATGCGCTCCGCCATCATCTCTTCGACGAGCGCCTACCTCAGCTCGCTCAATGTGCAACTCGGGCGCGCCAAGCAGGAAGAGGCCGGCCTGAGCTCGAACCTCGCCACCGTGCCGCAGAAGGAGAAGGACATCATCGACATCTCGCGACAGCAGAACATCAAGGAGACGCTCTACACCTACCTCCTCAACAAGCGCGAGGAGACGGCCCTGCAACTGGCCATCACCGAGGCTAACATACGCGTCATCGAGACGCCCTTCGGCGGCAACGCACCCATCTCGCCACGCTCCAAGGTCATCATGCTCGTGGCCCTGCTCATAGGCCTCGTGCTGCCCTTCGCCTTCTTCTACATACGCAACCTGCTGAACATGACCGTGCGCGGGCGTAAGGACATCGAAGAGTACACCTCCATACCCATCGTGGGCGAGGTGCCTCACCGCAAGGACGGCGCCGATGACTCAGAGATTGTCGTGGGCGACCAGAAGACCGACCCCATCAACGAGGCCTTCCGCGTCACACGCTTCAACCTCGGCTTCATCAATAAAGACGCCAAAGTGCTCATGTTCACCTCCACCGTCGCCGGCGAGGGCAAGACGTTCGTCTCGCGCAACTTCGCCGTGACGCTGGCTCTCTCGGGCAAGAAGGTAATCCTCGTAGATGCCGACATACGCAAGCGCACTCAGTCGCGACTCTCGGGTAACCGCCACAGCCACGGACTGACGTCGTACCTCCAAGGCGGCGTCACCGACATCGACCAGCTCATTGTTCACGAGACCGCATCCAACAACGTTGACCTGCTGCCTGCCGGAGCCACGCCTCCTAACCCCTCCGAACTGCTGCTGAGCGACCGCCTCGAGCAAATCATCGAGGAACTGAAGCAACGCTACGACTACGTCGTCATCGACAGCGTGCCCGCACAGGCCGTGGCCGACGCCGGCATCGTCAACCGTGTGGCCGACACCACCGTCTACGTCGTGCGCGAAGGCAAGGTCGACCGCCGCTTCCTGCCCGAGCTGGAGCGCTTCTACAAGGACAAGAAGTTCACACACCTCTGCATCCTCCTCAACGATGCACACATCAATAAGAAACAGTACGGCTATGGCTACGGCAACTACAGCTACGGCTATGGCTATGGCTACGGTAGCGAGCATAAGTCGAAGAAGTGACGCACGTCGATTTTAGTCTGACGACTTTGTCTGCCTGCCTCAAGCTGCCGGTCTTAGCTTGTCTGCTGTAAGTCTTCTATCTTCTCGGCCAGCCTCCTTTAAAACCTTCTAAACAAACTTTTTCACACAGCTATGAAACAATTTGCCTTAGTCCTTGCCATCTGTGTCTCCGCAGCAGTGCAAGCCTCAGACATAACAACTTCGGCATCTGCGCCCGCGCTCGAGGGCTTTGCCTATGAAACCACTCCTGTTCAGCCGAGCGGCAACGAATGGCAGTCGCCCGAAGCTCTGGCACTGAACAAAGAACAGCCACGCGCCTGGGGCTTCCATTTCCCCACCGAAGAGGCCGCACGAGGCGTGCTTCCTGAGCGCGGAGCCTATTGGCAAAGTCTCGACGGCACGTGGAAATTCCATTGGTGCCGCACGCCCGAAGAACGGGCCAAAGGCTTTGAGGCTCCTGCCTACGACGTTGCCGCCTGGGACGACATCGATGTGCCGGGCTGCTGGAACGTACAAGGCATCCAGAAAGACGGGACCCTGAAATATGGCGTGCCCATCTACGTCAATCAGAAAGTCATATTCGAGCATCAGGTGGCCGTCGACGATTGGCGCGGTGGCGTTATGCGCAAGCCCCGTAATCCGCAGTGGACGGTCAATGAGTACCCAAACGAAGTGGGCTCCTATCGCCGCACCTTCACCGTGCCTGCCGACTGGAAGAACCGTGTGGTCTACATCAACTTCGACGGCGTCGACAGCTTCTTCTACCTATGGATCAACGGTCACTACGTAGGCTTCTCAAAGAACTCGCGCAACACCGCCTCGTTCGACATCACACGATTTATTAATCCCAAAGGCGAGAACGTCGTTGCCGTGGAGGTCTATCGCAACAGCGACGGCAGCTTCCTCGAGGCTCAGGATATGTTCCGCCTGCCCGGCATCTTCCGTTCGACGTACCTCACGAGCGTGCCCGAGGTGGAACTGAACGACCTCATCGTACGCACCACCGAGCTTAGCGGCGACTGCAATTTGGAAGAAACTGATGCAACCATCTGCGTAGAGGCTGAAATCCGCAATCATAACCTCAAGGCAAAGACGCTGCCCAAGGGACTCTATGTGGAGTACAAGACTTATCCCCTGCAACTCTATACCGACGAACTGGCTCCGGCGGCTCTGAACTTAGATGCCGAGCGCGTTGTAGGCATTCCGGCGGCGCAGGCTACACAAGCCGTACAACTGACGGGCGGAAGCTCACGGGCATACACCACAGCTACGCTTGCCTATCACGGCGCTCAGACGTGGAGCGCCGAGACGCCCTATCGCTACATCCTCACAGCCACGCTGAAGGATGCAAAAGGTCGCGTCCTCGATGCCCGCAGCACCTATTTCGGCATACGTACCGTAGAGATCCGCGACACGCGCGCCGAGGACGATGAGTTCGGCCTCGCCGGCCGCTACTTCTATGTCAACAACCGACCCGTGAAACTCAAGGGCGTCAACCGCCACGAGACCAACCCCTGGCGCGGACATGCCATCTCCACTGAGCAGATGGAGCAGGAGATATTCCTGATGAAGCGCGGCAACATCAACCACGTGCGCAACTCACACTACGCCAACTCGCCGCGATGGTACTACCTCTGCGACAAGTATGGCATCTACCTCGAGGATGAGGCTAACATCGAGAGCCATGAGTACTACTACGGCGACGCCTCGCTCTCGCACCCCATTGAGTGGCGGCCTGCTCACATCGCGCGTAATATAGAAATGGTACGCGCGCACGTGAACGCACCCTCCATAGTCATCTGGAGCCTCGGCAACGAGGCCGGGCCCGGCAACAACTTCAAGGCCGCCTATGCAGCCATTAAGGACTTCGACACGTCGCGCCCCGTGCAGTATGAGCGCAACAACGCCATCGTGGACATGGGATCCAACCAATACCCATCGGTCGGTTGGGTGGAATTCGCAGCCAAGGGCGGCAAGGGACCCAAGTACCCCTTCCACATCAGCGAGTACGCCCACTCCATGGGCAACGCCGGCGGCAACCTGATCGACATCTGGAAGGCTATAGAGACGAGCAACTTCATCTGCGGCGGAGCAATCTGGGACTGGGTGGACCAGGCAATCGCAGCACCGCAGGCACAGGGTAATGACGAATTACGAATTACGAATGATGAATCACAGTTACAGGCCAATCCTGAAGGTAAATCTCATTTGTCATTCGACATTCGTCATTCGTCATTCTATTACGGCGGCGACTTCGGCGACCTGCCCAACGACGGCATGTTCTGCATGAACGGCGTCATGCTGCCAGACCTCACGCCCAAGCCTGAGTACTTCGACGTGAAGCACGTATATCAGAACGTAGGCGTGGAGCTCGACAGCATCTGGACGATGGGCAACCGTCAGATGGTGCGCCTGCGCGTGACCAACAAGAACTACTTCACATCCCTCGACTACGTCGACATCAGCGCCGTGATCATCCGCGACGGCTTCGACATCGGACGCAGCACTATTCCCCGCGACCCGCAGCATGCAATGAGGCCCATAGAAGCGCGCAAGACCGAACTCATAGTGCTGCCTCTCAGGTTCGAAGACGAGAACCTCGATGCCCATTGCTACGACCTGCGCGTGGAATTCCGTCTGCATGAGAACATGCCATGGGCCCGCGAAGGCTACATACAGATGAGCGAGCAGGTGCATCTCTGGGGCGCGGCCGACGTCATGCCCGTCTGGGAGCCATCCAAAGGCCAGCCTAAGCTCAGCGTCAGCCAAAGCGAGGCTGAACACCGCACAATCATCCGCCCGAAATCTGTGGATTCGAACACGAAGCCCTTCCTCGTCACCTTCGACGATGCACAAGGCACCATCCACTACTACGGCGTGGGCGGCGAAGCCTTCGACGATGCCGACATGTCCGACCTCATCGAGTCCGGCTGCGGACCCGTCCTCGACGCCCTCCGTGCTCCGGTCGACAACGACAACTGGTTCTACCAGTCGTGGAACCAGAACGGACTGCACAGCCTGCAGCACAAAGTGCTCAGCCGCACCGTCTATACACGCAAGGACGGAGCTGTAGTCTTGAACTACATGGTCGAGAGCCGTGGCACGAAAGGCCAGATACGCGGAGGCAGCAGCGGTCGCTACACCATTGAAGATAGCGGTCAGATGAGTGACTTTGCCTTCACCAGCAACATCGTCTGGACCGTCTACCCCGACTGCACCATCGAATGTGAGAGCGCCATCACGGGCTCCAATCCGAAGGCCGTGCTGCCGCGTCTGGGCTTCCTCTTCAAGCTGCCCACCCGCTTCGAGGCCGACGGCAGCAAGTTGAGCTACTTCGGTTGCGGCCCTCAGAACAACTATGCCGACCGCATGAGCGGAATGTTCAGCCACGTCTACGAGAGCACCGTGCGCGAACAGTTCGTAGCCTTCCCCAAACCGCAGGATATGGCCAACCGCGAAGGAGTGCAGTGGCTCGCGTTGACCGACAACACCGCTTGCGGCCTCGTCTTCGGAGCCCTGACAGGTGCCATGTCCACCAGCGTGTTGCCTTGGAGCGACCTCCAGCTGACCTGCGCCCCCCACCCGAAAGAGCTGCCCGAGAGCGACCACGTATACCTCCACCTCGACACTAAGGTCACAGGCCTCGGCGGCACCAGCTGCGGACAGGCACCTCCCCTTGAGCGAGACCGCGTCTTCGCCGATGCCCACACCTTCGGCTTCTTCATCCGCCCGACAGCCACTGCCGACGCCCGTCAGATCAGCGATGCCAATTTCCCCGTCATGCACGCTGGCGACCTCCCCTTAGCCATCACGCGCGATGCCAAGGGCGATGTCACTATCGTCTACAACGAGTTCAACGGCGAATCCATCAGCTACGACGTCCGTCCGCTCGGATCCAAGCCCGTCAGCGTAAACCAGATTATGGCTAAGGGAAAAGTCTACGGCGACGAACCCATAAATATGCGCAATGGCGGCATTATCAACGCATGGCACACCGATAATCCCAACATACGCATCACACGCACCTTCGACCGCGTTGAGAACGTTCCCATCACCGTCCTCTCTGCCAGCAGCGAAGAGCCGGGCGAGGAGGCAGCACGACTCGTCGACGGCAAGAGCGAGACCATCTGGCACACCGCCTACGGCGTCACCGTCACCCAATACCCCCATACCGTTGACTTCGACTGCGGCGAAGCCCTAACAATCAAAGGTTTCACCTACCTGCCCCGTCAGGATGGCAGCACGAACGGCAACATCAAGGGCTATCGCATCCAGCTTTCGCAGGACGGCAAGACGTGGTCGGCTCCTGTGGCCGAGGGCGAGTTCCAGCGTTCATCCAACCTCCAGCGCATCACCTTTGCCACGCCTGCCCGTGCCCGCTACCTCCGCTTCACCGCCCTCTCCTCGCAGAACGGCATCGACTTCGCCAGCGGTGCAGAGTTCGGTGTACTCGCCGAGTGACATGCGTAATAAAATCTAGATGCTACCATAAGTACGGCGAGACCATCCATGCCCCCAAGCGCGACATACTCTTCGCCTATCAGGCGACACCCATAGGCATTGACTTCTCCAACGGCCCTGTCCGCTATTTCATGGAAGCAGGCTACGACGCCTCAGGCATCTTCAAGATTGGCATCTGCTGCAAGCTCCACCGTGGCAGTAGAAAGCAAAAATATTTCTCTTGTGACATGTGACTACCGCTAAAACAAAGTTCCGATTTCCACACCTCAATATCTGAAAATGTTTATCTTTGCAGCACCATAAGCAAAAGCCAGACATGAAAAGATTCCCCATTATCTACTTTTCATTCTTTCAGTTTTCTCTCCCAATCCCACACTGGGGATGGATCGGCGCTTTCTTCCTCCTCATCCTTTCATCCTGCTCAGGTGGGCAGCAGTACTGCGCGCTGCTTGATCGGGCCGACTCCCTGATGAGCGTGCAGCCCGATTCGGCCCACGCCCTGCTCTGCTCAATCGACTCTGCAGATCTCCAGCGTCAGCGGAAGAGCGTCCGCATGCGCTACGAACTCCTTCGAGCCGAAGCGCAGAACAAGCTCTACATCCCTTTCCGCAACGACTCCGTCCTTCGTGAAGTGGCAGATTACTACAACCGTCATGGCTCCCCTAACGACCGCCTTCGCTCACGTTATGCTCTTGGCTGCGCCTACCGCGACCTCC
>FLNY01002441.1_pt1 | contig 51153 bp, 41 predicted proteins | sample 1140381 | NCBI WGS metagenome assembly FLNY01 (sample SAMEA3878172, study PRJEB12797) | bioreactor metagenome | biome: Moose rumen | place: Sweden | collected 2011-10
GCAGGCCCTTCGGCAGGCCCTTCGGCAGGCTCTCCGCCAGGCCCTCCGCCAGGCCCTCCAGGCGGCCTCTGGGTACCGCCGGCCGCATTGCCGGCTCCGGGCGGTTTGGGGTTGTTCTTGGCGGCTTCCTCGGCCGCCTTTTTGGCCGCTTCCTCGGCGGCTTTCCGACGGTATTCCATCACCGGGTCCCCGCTGATGTCATTCAGGCGTTTCTCGGACGCACTTACCCAGGGGCCCGGAATGTCGCATTTCTTGTAGGTTTGCATCAGGAGGAGGTCTCCTCCCAGATACAGGGTGTCCCTTACGCCGTTTTCTTCGGAAATGGACATGAGGGCGGGGTCCCGTGTCATCCGGATTTTGGACAGGGAATCCTGGTACTCGAAGCGGCCGGCCAGGGCGAACACGTTGCTGGTGGTGTCCATGAGTTCCACCGCCCCCTGCATGTCCAGGTCGTTCAGCGCCCGGTAGTAGTACATGGTGTCGGCCCAGGCCTCCTGGGTTTTGGTGAGCAGGTGCACCTTGTCCCGGAAGAAGAACAGTTCCCGGCTCCGGTCGTACCAGCCGTCATCGGCCGACAGCATGTTGTCGTCCTGCCACATGTCCGTGCCGAAGCCGAAATAGGCCGTGGAGAGGTCGCTCCTGTACTCCAGGCGGGAGGTCTTGATGAAGGTGGTGTCCATGTACATGTTCACGTTCTGGTTGAAGGTGAACAGTTTGGCCTTGGCGTCGTAGATGCCGTAACGGCTTTCCATAACCTGGCCGTCCTTGTCCTTCATAGCACCGCCGCTCTGGAATACGGCCACGGAATCCTTGGTGTTGTAGTCCAGGTAGCGGGTGCGAAGCGTGTTGCCGTCCTTGTCCTGCAGCTGGACCAGGTCGCCGCGGAAGCGGGCGATGTTCTCGTCGGAATTGTATTGGAGGTAGGTGCTGGACAGGGTGGTGCGGTCCTGGATGATGCGCACATGCCCGGTGGCGTCTATGATGTTGGTGTTCACGTTCCACAGAGCCGTGTCGCAGATCAGGTAGGTGTCGTTGTGCAGGAAGCGGGCGGGGCCCACCACCTTGCGGTAGTCCACCCCGTCAATCTGCAGCAGCTGGGCGCTCTTGGCGCTGATGAGCCGCACCCGGTCGTCCTTTTTCTCCTGGCCCTGCAGGGAGGGGGAGGCCACCGCAAGCAGCAGCAGCCCCAGCCAAGCTGTATGGACCTTCCTTAGAAACACTACTTCCGGGTATTCCAGATTTCACGGGAGAAGTCGCACTGGGCGAACATGGGGTCTATCACAATGTAGGTATCCTTGATTTTTTCTTCCAGGAACGCGTCCACGGCCTCCATTTGCTTGTTATACTGCACCTGGCTCAGGATTTGGGTGTAGTCGTTCTCGAAGGTGGCGGTGTGGGCCGGCAGGATGTTGTCTACCCGGATAATCTTATAGACCAGGTTGCCGGTGCGGCCCTGCTCGTAGCCCTCGTTGTCCAGGGATTCCACGGGTTCCGAGATTTCTCCCGGCTTCAGGTCCTTGATGGCGGCATAGTCGGCCGGCTTCAGCTGGTCTATCTCGTAGTAAGAGGATCCGGTGGCCGGATCGGCCATCTGGCCGCCGTTGGTGCGGGTAGAGGGGTCTTCGGAGAAAAAGCGCGCAGCCAGTTCGAAACGGATGTCCCCGTCCAGGATTTTGGTGCGGATGCTGTCCAGGCGGGAGAAGGCCTTTTCCCGGTCTTCGGCCGTATACTGGGGTTTCAGCAGGATGTGGCGGGCGTTGAACATGTCGCCCCGTTTCTCTATGACTTCTATGATGTGGAAGCCGTCCGGGGTTTCTACAATCTGGGAAATGGTGCCGGGCCTGAGGGCCATGGCTGCATCGGAGAAGGCGGGCCAGAAGATGGACTTGGAGGCCATGCCCAGCTCTCCGCCCCGGCGGGCGCTGCCCGGGTCTTCGGAATACAGGCGGGCCAGCGTGGAGAATCTTTCCCCGTTGATGATGCGTTCCCGCAGCGACAGCAGCCGTTCTTTCACGGCCACGTTGGCCGATTCCCGGTCCGGATACACACAGATTTGGCTCAGCTGGTATTTCACGGGGACCACCGGCAGGTCTTCCGGGTCTGTGGCGGCCATATACTGTTTGACGTCGTAGGGGGTTACCTCCGGAATGGCTTCGGCCACCTGGTAGCGCTCCTGCTCCGTGAGGCTCTGCTCTTCCAGGGACTTGCGCCAGTCCTGGCGAAGCTTGTAGAGGGGCTTGCCGAAGTATTTTTCCAGTTCCTCGTCACCGCCCATCCGGGTGCGCAGGTAGTCCAGGCGCTGGGAAAGGTTGCTTTCCACCATGTCCGTGTTCACGGTGAGCGAGTCCAGGCGGGACTGCATGAGGAACAGCTTGGATTCCATCATGCTCTGCAGCAGTTCGCAGCGCATCCGCTGGTCCACGTTTTGTCCGCCGGCCTGCATCTGCTGCACTTCGCTCTCTATGTCCGATATCAGGATGACCTCTCCGCCCAGGACGGCTACGGTTTTGTCCACCAGCCCGTTCTGGTATTTCTGGGCATTCAGGGTGACGGCGCCGAGCAGGGCTCCGGCAACAAGGATTAGCAAACGCTTCATATCTCAGTAAATAACGAATTTATTGTTTCTGCGGGCGTCTTCCAGCAAGTCTTGTTCCAAACTGCCGATGAGGCTGTGTTTGCGGTTGTTCAGGATGATGTCCCGGATGCGTTCTTCGCAGAATTCCACCGGGGCGGCCTTCCCTTGCGGGACCATGTCCGCTATGTAGGCGATGCGGAGGTTGCCTGCCTCGTCGGGCAGCTCGGCAAACTGGTTTCTGATGGCGCCCGACAGGGATTTGTAGTCCGTTCCCAGCTCCTGGGCCAGGGTGATGATGTCCATCCAGGTGTCGGAGGAATCCCCGTACTTGATGGCGGCGGTGTAGGCCAGCTCTTCGGCCTCCAGGGCGTCCGCGTCTTCCTGGGAAGACATGAGCCGGCGGAGCTCCTTGATCTTGTGGGAATCGGCCGGGATAATGAGATAGCGGGCCTTGACCACCGGACGCTCCAGGATGAACTTGTCCGGGTGGGCCTTGTAGTAGGTTTCCACTTCCTCTTCCGTGACCAGCGTGTCCAGGCGCTGGTTGATGTAGAGCTGCTCGTAGCGGTACTTCAGCAGGGCCCGCCGATAGCTCTCCAGCTCTTCCGTCACGTCTTTTTCTTCCTTGGACAGCTGTTCATCGGCCATGTCCAGCAGGAGCAGGTCCTCGGCCCAGGCGCGGATGTACTGCTGCGCCAGGCCCACGCTGTCCTCCGACGAGACGCCGGCGGGAATATAGCTTTCCAGCTGGCTCCGGTGCAGGCGGTGTTCGCCCACGCGGGCCACCACCTCGCCCTTGAACAGTTCGTTGGCGGTATCCCCCAGGCGGTTGACCATTTTGCAGGCGGAAAGGGCCAGGACAGCCATCCCTATGAAAAGCCACTTTTTCATACTAACCTACAAAGATAGCAAAAAATCCTATTCCAGCAGCAGGGACAGCAGGCGGGTAAGGACGGCGCGCACCTCGGCCACCGGCGCCGTGGTGTTGTTGGTGAGGATGGAAAAGGTGATTTGGGGCTTCCCGTCGGCGCCCAGGATGTAGCCTGAGTAGCACAGGGTGCCTTCCATGGAGCCGCTTTTCATGCGCACCCGGCCGGCGGAAGAACGGGGGAGGAACACGTTGGAGAGGGTGCCTTCGCCGGGCCGGGGCAGGGAAGCGAGGAAGGCGTCGAAGGCAGGGCTCTTTTCCATGGCTTCCAGGAAGGAAACCATCCAGGCCGGGGACAGGTTGTTCTGGCGGGAAAGCCCGCTCCCGTCCTTGAAGGAAAGGCCTTCCAGCCCCACGCCCAAGCCCAGAAGCACTTCATTCACCGCTACATAGCAGCTGTCGTAGGTGGCCAGCCGGGTGGCGGCTTCCCCCAGGGAACGGAACAGCATCTCTGCATAGAAGTTGTTGCTGCGCACGTTGGTTTCCCGGGCAATCTGCCCCAGCGTGGGTGACTGGGTGGCGCCGATGAGGATGGGTGTGCCCGCCTTCCGGGCGGCCACGAAGTCTTTTCCCCGGATGTATCCGCTGCGGTCTATGTCGGCATAGCCGTCCGTCACTTCCCAGCCCGTGGCAACGAGGTTTTTCCAGAAATAAAAGGCGCAGGTGAGCGCGCCGAATTTGTTGGCGAAGTGCTCCGTCTTGGGCGGACGGTCCATGGCGAAGGACCCCCGCAGCTCGGCGTATGGAGCCAGGTCCGTGGTATAAAGGTACAGGCTGTTTCCTGTTCCGGCGGGTCCGGTGAAGCTGTAGTTGGCAAAGTGCATCCAGGGCGTCTCCGGGTAGGTCTGTATTGCGTTCACGCTTTCTCCGGGGGCCGAGGCGCTAACTTGCCAGTCCACGGCGTTCCCATAGAAGCAGAGGGCGTTTCCGCCTGTGCCATAATAGGTTCCGGTGTCGTTATAGGACCAGGATTCCTGCTCCAGATTGCCCTCGTATGCCCGGCCGTCGCCCACGATGCACCCTTCGATGCGCCGGATGCCCGCCTCCCGGAGAATAACTTTCCAGCGCCAGAAGAGGCCCTCCGGCTTCAGGGCGGTGGTGTCCCGGGCCCCCAGGGTTGGGTCCCCCCCGCCCACAATGTACAGGTCTCCCTTCAACGTACCGTCCGGCTGGATGGAACCGGTGTAGCCCAGCTGCGTGCCGAAGCGGTGGTCCGGCCCCAGCGCGTGCAGGGCCGTTCCGGTGGTGACCAGTTTCATGTTGGAAGCGGGGACCATCCGCTGCCCGGCGTTGTACTCCAGCAGCACGTTCCCTTGGGCGTCCCGGGCCAGGGCGCCCCAGACAGCCCCTTGCAGGGGTTCTTTCCGGGCCTGCTGCAGGGCAAACTGCTGCGCCGGCGTCTGGGCGGCCAGGGGCAGGAAGGCCAGCAGGGCGGCTATGGCTGGGAAGGTTTTCATGGCGTCAGTATCCGTTGCGGTCCATTTCCCGACGGACGTCTTTCTCTTTGATGCTCTGGCGTTTGTCGTATTCCTTTTTGCCTTTGGCCAGGGCGATGACCAGCTTGGCATAGCCGTTGTCGGCAATGAAGAGCTTTACCGCCACGATGGTGAGGCCTTTTTGCTTGTCCTGGATTTGCAGGTGCCGGAGTTCCCGCCGGGTGAGCAGCAGACGGCGGTCCCGCACGGGTTCGTGCTGCCCCCAGCTGCCCCAGTGGTATTGGGCGATGTTCATTCCGCGCACGAACAGCTGGTTTCCGGCAAAATAGCAGTAGGCATCCTGGAGGGAGACCTTCCCGGCCCGGATGGACTTGATTTCCGTCCCCACCAGCTGGATGCCGGCGGTATAGGTTTCCAGGAACTCGTAGTCGAACGAGGCCCGGCGGTTTTTGATTTGTATGCTGCTTTTTGCTTTTGGCATGCCATTTTTTCCAGTGTGCTGCAAAGATAGCACAAAATGGAATAAGAATGGCATCCGATGCGCTAAAATAATGGGAGGGAGGGTGGCCGAACCGTCCCGTTTGGGACTTGCGGTCACCCTCCTGTCTTGGAAAAGGGGAATCCCCTACTGGTTCAGGGCATCGGCACTCTTGATGTACTGGGCCAGTTCGGCGTCCGTGAGTTTGTAGTCCTGCATCTCACCGGAGATGTACTGGTCGTAGGCGCTCATGTCCACGAAGCCGTGGCCGGAGAGGTTGAAGAGGATGGTCTTGGCCTCGCCCGTCTCCTTGCACTTCAGGGCCTCGCGGACGGTAGCGGCAATGGCGTGGCAGCTTTCCGGAGCCGGGATGATGCCTTCGGTCTGGGCAAAGAGCACACCCGCCTTGAAGGTTTCGGTCTGGTCCAGGTCCATGGCTTCCATGTAGCCGTCCTTCATGAGCTGGGACATAATCACGCCGGCACCGTGGTAGCGCAGGCCGCCGGCATGGATGGTGGCGGGCTTGAAGGTGTGGCCCAGGGTGTACATCGGCAGGAGCGGGGTCATGCCGGCTTCGTCGCCGAAGTCGTACTCGAACTTGCCGCGGGTGAGCTTGGGGCAGCTGGCCGGTTCGGCGGCAATGAAGCGGGTCTTCTTGCCGTCCTGGATGTTGTGGCGCATGAACGGGTAGGCAATGCCGGAGAAGTTGGAACCGCCGCCGAAGCAGGCAATTACGATGTCCGGATACTCGCCTGTGAGGGCCATCTGCTTTTCGGCCTCCAGGCCGATGACGGTCTGGTGCAGGCACACGTGGTTCAGGACGGAACCCAGGGTGTAACGGCAGTTGGGCGTGGTGACGGCCAGTTCGATGGCCTCAGAGATGGCGCTGCCCAGGGATCCCTGGTCGTTGGGGTTCACCGTAAGGATGTCCTTGCCGGCACGGGTGCTCATGGACGGGGACGGGGTGATGGCGGCGCCGAAGGTCTGCATGATGCTGCGGCGGTAGGGCTTCTGGTTGTAGCTCACCTTCACCATATAGACGGCGCATTCCAGGCCGAACTTCTTGGCGGCATAGCTAAGGGCACCACCCCACTGGCCGGCGCCGGTTTCCGTAGTGATGTTGGTGATACCCTGTGCCTTGGCATAGTAGGCCTGGGCCAGGGCGCTGTTAAGCTTGTGGCTGCCGGCGGGGCTCACGCTCTCGTTCTTGAAATAGATGTGGGCCGGGGTGCCCAGGGCCTCCTCCAGTTCGTAGGCCCGCACCAGCGGGGTACAGCGGTAGGCGGCATACTGCTGGCGCACCGGCTCCGGGATGGGAATCCATTCGTCGGTCTGGTTCAGTTCCTGGCGGGCACATTCTTCCACGAAGACGGGATACAGGTCTTCCGGCTTCAGGACTTCCTTGGTGGCCGGGTTCAGGAAAGGCTGCGGCTTGTTGGGCATGATAGCCTGGATGTTGAAGAAATGGGTGGGAATCTCGGATTCCGGAAGGAGGTACTTTTTCTGTTTCATAATGTCAAGTGTTTTATAAGTTAATGTTTGTTGTTGTCATTCGTTTGTTGTTGTCATTCGCTTGTTGTTGTCATTCGTTTGTTGTTGTCATTCGCTTGTTGTTGTCATTCGCTTGTTGTTGTCATTCGCTTGTTGTTGTCATTCGCTTGTTGTTGTCATTCTGAGCGTAGCGAAGAATCTGCAAAAAAAATGGCCCGCTGTAAGTCAGCAGGCCACCTGATATGTGTATGGAAATAACTACGGTGATGCGACTTACAGTGCTAAACTGCAAGGCGCCACCAGAAGTTATTGACCATGTTTGCTTTCATATCCGTTGCAAAGATGAAGAATAAAAATTATAAATGCAAGGAATTTTTAAAAAATTTTTACATCCGGGCCAAAAGAGGCGCTGTCCATTGGTTGGAGGCCGTCACATAGTTGGCTTCCACGAAGGCGTTCACGGCGGTGCACACGAACAGGAGGATAATGAGGGTGGCCACGATGACACCGATGACTTTCAGGCGTCCCAGCCACTTCTTGTTATTCCAGCCGATGGTCTGGAACATGCTCCAGAAGCCGTGGGTAAGGTGCAGCCAGATGGCGATGAACCACACGATGTACAGGGCCAGGACCCACCAGTTCTTGAAGGTGGCCATGAGCAGGAAGTACGGATTTTCGGCTTCCCCGCCCGTCCATTCCTGCAACTGCATCTTGGCCCAGAAGTGGGTGAGGTGGAAGCAGAGGAAGCCCAGGATGACAATGCCCAGAACGGCCATGTTCTTGGCGCTCCAGCTGTCGTTCCGGGCCTTGGAGGCCACTTCATAGCGCTTGAAACCGCCGCGCTTGACGACATTCTCATAGCTGAGCCAGATACCATATACAATGTGCAGCAGGAAGCCCAGGGCCAGGATGGGGACCATGATGGAGATGACCGGGGAGGCCATGAAGTCGCAGCCCAGCTGGAACCAGCCGTCGCCATGGGTATAGGGCATGGTGTCGGCAGCCACTTTTCCGAAGTTGCCGTGCAGGGAGTCGATGACGGAGAAGAAGTTGATGGTGCCGTGCAGCAGCAGGAAAATGATGAGGAAAGCCCCGCTTACGCTTTGGATGAACTTCTTGCCGATGGAAGAGGTTAGGAAATTAGCCATTCTTGTTGTTGTCTTTACTGTGATGTATGCAAATATAGGAATCTTTCTTGGAAGTTTCCCAATATTTCGATAATTTTGTTACAGATTATAAATCCGCGCTATGTACAAACGCATCCTTCTTAAATTAAGCGGCGAGAGCCTGGGCGGCCCTGCCGGAAAAGGCCTGGATACGGCCTGGTTGGAAAACTATGCAAAAGAGATTGCCTCCGCCGTCAAAGGCGGGCTGCAGGTGGCCATCGTGAATGGCGGCGGCAACATTTTCCGGGGCCTGCAAGGTGTGGACAAGGGTTTCGACCGGGTTGACGGAGACAAAATGGGGATGCTGGCAACAGTTATCAACTCCCTGGCCCTAAGTATGTTCCTTAAAGCGGAAGGCGTAGAGGCACAGGTGTTCACCGCCACGCCCATGGAGCCTGTGGCCAAATATTACATGCGGGAGGAGGCCCTGAAGGTGCTGGAACGCGGCGGCGTAGCCCTCATTGCCGGCGGCACCGGGAACCCCTTCTTCACCACGGACAGCGGCGCCGCCCTCCGCGCCCTGGAAATCGGCGCCGACGCCCTGCTCAAAGGCACCCGCGTAGATGGCGTCTATACGGCCGACCCGGAAAAAGACCCCTCGGCCGTCCGGTACGAGGAACTTAGCTTCGAGGAGGCCATCTCCAAGCGCCTGCAGGTGATGGACCAGACGGCATACGCCCTCTGCTCCAGCGGCAACATGCCCGTCATCGTCTTCGACATGAACCAGAAGGGCAACCTCACCAGGCTCATCCGCGGAGAAAAAGTGGGAACCTTAGTACACCCATAACGGATACACCTTACTAGTCCACCATCACCAGGGCGGCGGAAGGGTGGGAGAAGTGCAGGGAGACAATGGGCGCCGTGGTGCGGTTGAGCGTAGCTTTCCACCAGGCGTCAAACACCACGCCGTCCAGCGGCCATTCCAGGCCTTCGGAGGAAACCCGCAGGGAATTGTCGGCCGAAAAGAAAGAGAAACGGCGGCCCTCACCCAGGTGAAGGTCGCAAGAATCCGTTATGGCAAAGGCAGTTCCGTAGTCCGACACGGCCGATATCCGCCGGTCTCCCAGGGCGAACAGGCGCGTATATTCCATCAGGAGCCCCAGGTTGCCGATGGTATGGTCTTCCCGCAGGCCGGTGGCGCCCAGGATGGTAATGTCCGTGGCCTCCGGCCAGGTGGCCAGCACATGGCGCATGGCCTTGGTCTGGTCGTTGTCGTCCTGCTCTTCCACCTTCACAATCAGAGAGGCATACTGCTCCTGCAGGGGGGGCGGTAGGGAATCCATGTCGCCGATGACGGCAGCCGGCAGGCGCTCTCCGCTGTACCGGTCCAGGAAACGCTCCAGCGCCCCGTCGCAGCACACCACTGCATCGGCCGAATCCAGCAGATACAGCGGATACGGCTCCGTGGGGAAAGCCCCGTTGCACAGGATAACGATGTTATTCATCTTCTTTGGGTGCGGCTTTGGCCATTTCGGCCTTGGAAGTGCCCGGGGTGGCCCTGAAGTCCTCCGGATTCCGGAAGCCCAGCAGGAAGCTGTGCACGTCCATGCGCTTCTTGCCGGAGAGCTGGAGGTCCGTAATGGCGATGGCTCCGTCGGCCGTGGCAATGGCAAAATAGGTCTTTCCGTCGCTCAGGACGGTTCCGGGTGCGGCCTTGGGAAGGTCATGGCGCATTTCGCCGAAGAACACCTTCAGCTGCAGGGGAGATTCTTCGCTTCGCCCGGAATGACAGAGTTCCGTGTAGGCGCAGGGATAGGGGGAAAGGCCGCGGATGAGGTTGTAGATGTGCCGGGTGGTGTCGTCCCAGTCTATGTGCTGCAGCTCCCGGCTTAGCTTGGGAGCGGGATGCAGCAGCTCTGAGCCCTGGATGAAACTTCGCTGCACGCGCAGCTCCACATTGTTCTGCACCAGGCCTTCCACCGTCTCTACCACCAGGTGGGAACCCAGCTCCATGAGTTTGTCGTGCAGGGTGCCGGCCGTGTCCGTGGGCTCTATCCGACATTCGCTGCGCAGGATGATTCCGCCCGTGTCCATCTTTTTGTCTATCATGAAGGTGGTTACCCCCGTGATGTTCTCTCCGTTGATGACGGCCCAGTTGATGGGGGCGGCGCCGCGGTACTGCGGCAGCAGGGCGGCGTGCAGGTTGAAGGTGCCCCGTTTGGGCATGGCCCACACCTCCTGGGGCAGCATGCGGAAGCCCACCACCACAAAGAGGTCGGCCCGCAGCGAGGCCAGGTCTTCCAGGAAGCCGGGGGCCTTGAGCTTCTCCGGCTGGTACAGCGGCAGGCCATGCTCCACGGCATATTTCTTCACGGCGCTCTCTGTCATCCTGAGCCCGCGGCCGGAAGGCTTGTCGGGGACGGTGACCACGCCCACCACCTTGTAGCCGCTCTTGATGAGGGCATCCAGCGGGCCCACGGAGAATTCCGGGGTGCCCATGTACACAATGCGGGTCTTTCTGAACATACGGAAGAATTTGCTTTTGACGCGGCGGAACCCGGACTTGAACAGGTCCAGGTTGAAGACGCTGGAATCCTCGATGGCCTTGTAGGTGAGGAAGGCCCCGATGGGTGCCAGCACAAAGGCCGATGCGAACTTGCCGATGAAGGCCGTGGTGGCGCCGTTGTTGGCCAGGCGTTCCCCTATGATGTCCACCACCCAGTACAGGACGAAGAACAGCATGGAGATGACGGCCGGCGTACCCAGGCCGCCTTTCTTGATGATGGCGCCGATGGGCGCGCCGATGAAGAACAGCAGCAGGCAGGCCAGAGCCTGGGCGAATTTCTTCCAGATTTCCACGTCGGTGCGGTAGATGCGGCGGATGTAGTCGTACGACTCCATCATCTGGCTGCGGGCCGTCTGTTCCAGGTTTTCGGCTTTGCTGCCGGCTCTCTGGAGGGCGTCCTGCTTTTCGCGGGGCGGCAGATTCTGGGTTTTCACGATGGGCTTCAGCACATGACCGGCCTTCGCCCGCCACGAGGTGTCCAGCTGCCGGTGGTATTCGAAGCCCGCCGAGTGCGTAAACTGGTGGACGCGCAGCTTCACCGCCTTGTCGTTCAGCTGGCTCAGGGAATCCCGTCCCACCAGCAAATCCTTGAGTTCCATGGACTTCACCTGTTCCCCGAAGCGGGCCGAGTCGGACTGCTGATAGGCATAGTTCTCCAGCGGAATCACCAGCTCCTGCTGGCGGAAGCGGATGCGGCGCATGGCCAGGGTGGTATCCCGGTACTTGCGGGTGTTCTCTTCCTGGTAGTTGGTGCCGTTGAACAGCTGGAAGGTGAGATAATCCTTGGACTTGGCCATCTTGAGCAGGCCGCTGTCGGCTACGGTTAGACTGGTGTTGCCCCGGCTGCCGGTATGGTCGTACACCTGGATGTTGTACATCATGCCGGTTTTTTTGTTGCGCCGGTCTACCCGCAGGATGTAGCCGTCTATGCCGTCGTAGAAGATGCCGGAAGGAATCTTGATTTCCGACTTGGTGCGGCCGATGTCGTCCCGCATGGTGTAAATCTGGTTGATGGAATAGGGCACCAGCCGGTCTCCCACGAAGAAGGCGGCCACGCTGATGAGCAGCCCCACCACCGTCATGGGAACCAGCACCCGCGCCAGGGAGATGCCGGAGGCCTTGATGGCCGTCAGCTCAAAATTCTCCCCCATCCCGCCCAGGGTCATCATGGAAGAGAGCAGGGTGGCCAGGGGCATGGCCAGGGGCAGGGTCTGGATGCTGCCCCACATGAGGAACTCCATGATTACCCGGAATTCCAGGCCCTTGCCCACCAGCTCGTCTATGTACAGCCAAAGGAACTGCATGGCCAGGATGAAGATGACAATGAGCAGGATCGCGAAGAACGGTCCCACAAACGACTTCAATATGAACTTGTCCAGTTTTCTCATGCAGATTCTTCGCTTCGTGCAGATTCTTCGCTTCGTGCAGATTCTTCGCTTCGCTCAGAATGACAGCAGGTGGCGCCCCTAGGCGGTGGCCAGTTCCACCAGTTTGTCCAGTGCGGCCGGAAGGCCTTCCAGCAGGCGTCCGCCTGCGGTGGCCAGCCCCGGCTGTCCGCCGCCGCCGCCCTGGATGAGCTTGGCGGCTTCCCGGATGTCCTTTCCGGCGTTGCGGCCCCGGGCCACCAGGTCCGGGGAGTACATGAGCACCAGATTGGGCTTTCCGTCAAAGGCGTAGGCACCGGCCAGGACAAAATTCTGCTCCCTCTTCTGCAAAACCAGTGCTATGTTGCGCACCAGCGCCGGATCCAGCGAAGTGTCCAGGCGCACCACGCGGACCCCGCCGATGGGCTCTGCCAGGCCCTCCAGCTTGGCGGCCAGGGCGGCGGCTTTCTCGGCCGCGATGGCTTCCAGCTGCTTGCGGGCTTCGGCATTCTCGGCCACCAGCTTCTCTATGGCGCCGGCCAGGTCCGGTACGTTGTTGAAGAAGCCCCTTACCGTTTTCATGAGGTCTTCCATCAGGTAGATGCCTTCTTCCGCGGCGGCGCCCGTCACGGCCTCGATGCGGCGCACTCCGGCGGCCACGGCGCTTTCTGCACGTACTTTGAACAGGCCGATGGTTCCGGTGGAACGGGTGTGCGTGCCGCCGCAGAGCTCGATGGACTCTCCGAAACGGACCACGCGGACCACGTCGCCGTACTTTTCTCCGAACAGGGCCATGGCGCCCATCCCGCGGGCCTCTTCCAGGCTGGCGTCGCGCTTCTCCTGCAGGGGCTCATCGGCCCGGATGAGGGCGTTGACGCGGCTTTCTACAGCCCGGAGCTCCTGGTCCGTCACTTTCTGGAAATGGGAGAAGTCGAAGCGGAAGTAGTCGGCGCACACGAAGGAACCCTTCTGCTCTACGTGCGTGCCCAGGATTTCCCGGAGGGCCTGGTGCAGCAGGTGGGTGGCCGTGTGGTTGTTCATGATTTTCTGGCGGCGCTCCCCGTCCACCTGCAGCGTATAGGTGCAGGTGCCGTCCGAAGGCAGTTTTTCGGCCAGGTGGATGGTAAGGTTGTTCTCCTTGACGGTATTCAGGATGGCTATCTTTTCCCCGCTGTCGGCCACAATCCAGCCGGTGTCGCCCACCTGGCCGCCCATTTCGGCATAGAACGGGGTGGCGTTGAACACCAGCTGGAACAGCTCCCTGTTCTTCTGCCGGACGGTGCGCTGTCTAAGCAGGCGGGCGCCTTTCACCTCCAGGGTGTCATAGCCCTGGAACACCACTTCCTCCCCTTCGGCAAAGACCGTCCAGTCCCCGAACTCGTTGGCGGTGGCGTTGCGGGCGCGTTCCTTCTGCTTCTGCAGCTCGGCGTTGAAGCCGTCCAGATCCACCTTGTAGCCCTTTTCGGCGGCTATGAGTTCCGTCAGGTCGATGGGGAAGCCGTAGGTGTCGTACAGCACGAAGGCATCTGTCCCGGAGACCGTCCGGGCGGCGGCGTTGCGGGCCATGTTGTCTTCCAGCATGCGGATACCGCGGTCCAGGGTGCGCAGGAAGGCGTTTTCCTCTTCGCGGATGACGTTCTCTATGAGTTTCTGCTGGGCGGGGAGTTCCGGATAGGCCTCTCCCATGTCGGCCACCAGCTGGGGGATCAGGCGGCACAGGAACGGTTCCCCGAAGCCCAGGAAGGTGTAGCCGTACCGGACCGCCCGGCGCAGGATGCGGCGTATTACGTAGCCGGCCTTCACGTTGGAGGGCAGCTGCCCGTCGGCAATGGAGAAGGCGATGGCGCGGACGTGGTCGGCAATCACCCTCATGGCAACCTGGACGTTGCCGCCCTCGGCATATTTGTGGCCGGAAAACTCCTCCACCTTGCCGATGAGGCCGCTGAAGACATCGGTCTCGTAGTTGGACTGCTTGCCCTGCAGGATCATGCACAGGCGCTCGAAGCCCATGCCGGTGTCGATGTTCTTGGCGGGCAGGGGCTCCAGGTGGCCGTCGGCCTTGCGCTCGTACTGCATGAACACCAGGTTCCAGATTTCGATGACCTCGTCGTTGTCCGTGTTCACCAGCTCCCGACCGGGCTTCTGGGCCATCCGGGCGGGGTCCCTGAGGTCGATGTGAATTTCGCTGCAGGGGCCGCAGGGGCCGGTGTCGCCCATTTCCCAGAAATTGTCGTGTTTGTTGCCCGTGAGCACATGGCTGGCGGGCAGGTGCCGGAGCCAGGCCTCCTGGGCCTCGGTGTCCAGGGCGGTTCCGTCGGCCTCGCTGCCTTCGAATACGGTGGCATAGAGGATGTCCGGATTAATCTTATATACTTCCGTGAGCAGCTCCCAGGCCCAGTCGATGGCCTCTTTCTTGAAATAGTCCCCGAAGCTCCAGTTGCCAAGCATCTCGAACATGGTGTGGTGGCGGCCGTCGTGGCCCACCGCCTCCAGGTCGTTGTGTTTGCCGCTTACCCTGAGGCACTTCTGGCTGTCCGCCGCCCGGCGGAACTTGGGGGCGGAGTTCCCCAGGAAAATGTCCTTGAACTGGTTCATGCCCGCATTGGTGAACATAAGCGTGGGGTCGTTCTTGACGACCATGGGGGCCGACGGGACCACGGTGTGGCCCTTGGAAGCGAAAAAGTCCAGATATTTCTGGCGTATTTCTTTAGCAGTCATATAGTAAAAAAAACTGTTTCCGTTATAGTCTGCAAAGATAAGCATTTTTCGGGTAATGGCGAAATGGAGGCCGGTTCGGGATTTTTATGTATCTTTGCAAGTTGTGTCCAGGCTCGAGCAATATATCCTGAATCCGGAGACCCTCATGGCGGAACTCCAGGAAACGCCCCGCTATCGGGGCTGGAAGGTGCTGGCGGTGGTTGTTTCCGGCATCATCCTGTTCCTGTTCTACCTATGGGTCTATGTGAGCGTGCTGGGGCTGGACCTCCCCAAGACCGCCATCCTCAAGCGGCAGAATGCCGACTGGAGCCTGCGGGTGGACCGCCTGTCCCAGCAGCTGGACCAGCACGACGAGAAGCTGGGCATGCTGGAAGTGCGGGACGACCGTATCTACCGTTCGGTTTACGGCCTGGACGAGATTCCCCAGGCCGTGCGGCTGGCCGGACTGGGCGGCGGGAACCGCTACGAAGACCTGGAAGGAACGGCCCTGCACTATATAGTGAAACGGGTGGACATCATGGAGAAACGGGCCTACATCCAGTCCAAGTCCTTTGACGACGTGGCTTCTGTCCAGCGGACGGCCGGCGACATGGCCGCCCACATTCCCGCCATCTCCCCCATGAGCACAGACCCGTCCAGCTACCGGCTGTCCAGCCCCTTCGGGTACCGTTCAGACCCCATCCTGGGCATCGGCAAGCGGCACACCGGAATGGACTTTGCCTGCCCTCCCGGGAACCCCATCTACGCCACGGGTGACGGGACGGTGATCAAGGTGGCCCACGAAGGGAAAGGCTACGGGAACCACGTGGAGATAGACCACGGGTTCGGCTACGTAACCCGCTATGCCCACATGTCCCGCATCGACGTGGAAGAGGGGCAGAAGCTTCTCCGGGGCGACTTTATCGGCCTCAGCGGGCGCAGCGGGCGCGTCACCGGCCCCCACCTGCACTACGAGGTCATCTACCGCAAGGACTATGTGAACCCGTCCCTGTACATGGACCTGGACATCCCGGCCGAAGACTACGCCGAGATGGTCCGTAAACCCGCCGGCCTGTGAAAAAGGGAAGCCGCATAGGGAGAATCCTGGGAGGGCTGCTCCGGTACCTGGTGGGCACCGTGTCGCTGTCCATTGTCTTCTACATTGTCTTCTCCCTGTTCTTCTCTACGGAGGAGGAGCGCCGCCTGGAACGGGAAAACCGCCTGTACAGGCAACTTTACGGGAACCTTACCCAAAAGGAGGCGCTCATTGCCGACGTGGTGGACGGACTCATGGAAAAGGACCAGGACATTTACCGGGAGCTTTTCCAGACGGACGCCCCTTCCCTGAATGCCGTCACGGCTGCCGACATGATTCCGGAAAGCGACTCCCTGTCGGAGAGCTTCTACCTTACCTCGGCCGCTTCCACGGCCGAGAGCCTCATGCTCATGGCCAGCAACGTGGACGACAATTTCCGGGAAATCTTCCGCATGCTGGAGCAGCGGGACAGCATTCCGCCCCTGTCGCAGCCCCTGCAGGGGATTTCCTACGTGCAGACAGGCGCCTCCCTGGGCCTCAAGCACAACCCCATCCACAAGCTGGAAATGCAGCACGAGGGAATCGACCTTATTGCGCCCCAGGGAACGCCGGTGTATGCCGCAGCCGACGGCGTGGTAACCCAGGAAATCCATTCCCGCAAGGGCCTGGGCAACATAGTGGAAATTACCCACAGGAGCGGATACACCACCCGCTACTGCCTGCTGGGCGACATCACCGCCCACAAGGGACGCAGCGTAAAACGGGGCCAGCAAATTGGCACGGTGGGCATTTCCACCACGGCGCCGGCCGCCCATTTGCACTATGAGGTCCGTTGCCGCGGAACGGTCCTGGACCCCATTCATTATTTGTTCGCTTCCGTGACGCCGGACGAATACGCCAAGATGCTGTATATGTCCGTACGCACCAGCCAGTCCATGGATTAAAGGCCGAAGGCCTCCTTCACGGCCGATACGCTGTCCAGCAGCTCCCAGCCGAAGAACTGGACAATCTTTTCCTTTCCCTGCACCTTCACCGCCTTGGTATAGGGCTTGCGGCCCATGTGGCCGTAGGCGGCCGTGGGGGCGTAGATGGGGTTCTTCAGGCCGAAACGGGCAATGATGCTGGCCGGACGGAGGTCGAACAGGGCGCTTATCTTCCGGGCAATCTCCCCGTCGGAGAAGCCGCCCTTGGCCGTGCCGTAAGTGTCCACGAACACGCTCACCGGACGGGCCACGCCGATGGCGTAGGCCAGCTGGACCAGACATTCGTCGGCCACGCCCGCGGCCACCAGGTTCTTGGCAATGTAGCGGGCGGCATAGGCGGCGCTGCGGTCTACCTTGGACGGGTCCTTGCCGGAGAAGGCGCCGCCGCCGTGGGCACCCTTGCCCCCGTAGGTATCTACAATGATTTTGCGGCCGGTGAGGCCGGTGTCCCCGTGCGGGCCGCCGATTACGAACTTGCCGGTGGGATTCACGTGCAGGATGAAACTGTGGATGAGGCGGGCGGTCTCCTCCGGGAGGGAGGCCTTCAGGCGCGGAATCAGGACAGTTTCCACGTCGAAGCGGATTTTGTTTTGCATGGCGGCGTCCACCTTGGCCTGCCCGTACTGGTCCACCGCTTCCCGGTACGTCATCCGGCCCAGGCTTTCCGGCACGAATTCGTCGTGCTGGGTGCTCAGGACCAGGGTATGCACCTTCAGGGGCTGGTGCGTCTGCCCGTCGTACTCGATGGTGAACTGGCTCTTGGCGTCCGGCCTCAGATAGGGCATCAGTTCCGGGTGGTTGTGGCGGATGTCGGAAAGGATTTCCAGGATCCGGTGGCTCAGGTACAGCGGCAGGGGCATGTAGTCTTCCGTGTCGCGGCAGGCGTAACCGAACATCATGCCCTGGTCGCCGGCGCCCTGCTCTTCGGCCGAGGAGCGCTCCACACCCCGGTTGATGTCGGCGCTCTGCTCGTGCAGGGCACTCAGGACCCCGCAGCTGGAGGCGTCAAACATGTAGTCGGCCTTGGTATAGCCGATGCGGCGGATGGTGTCGCGGACGGTGGTCTGGATGTCCACGTAGGCTTCGGCCTTCACCTCGCCCATCACCACCACCATGCCGGTAGAGCAGAAACTCTCGCAGGCCACCTTGGCCTCCGGGTCCTGCATGAGGAACTGGTCCAGGATGGCGTCGCTAATCTGGTCGGCCACCTTGTCCGGATGTCCTTCGCTTACCGATTCGGATGTGAACAGATAATTTTTCATTTTGATTGGCAGTATGTAAAAAAATTAGCCCCGGGCAAAATGCGGAGGCTAAAAACACAAAACACTGATATGAAATGTAATTTTAGCATTTTTTAACGTGGTTGCAAGCAGCCAAATCTATCCACATGTTTCCCTTTGGGATGGCAAAGGTAAAACATTTTTTGGAAACGCCCAAACACATCGGCCATAAAATTACGGTTGTAACTTCTGTCTGGCAATGGGAAGGGTCTTTTCCCGGAGCCAGGCCGCCACGTCGGCGGGGAGGCGCGGGGAGAGGGTGCGGTACACATGCTGGTTGTAGGCGTCCAGCCAGGCAATCTCGGCCGGGGTCATCAGGTCCGGAACCAGGACGGACGTGTCGTAGTGGCACAGGGTGAGGGTTTCGAAGGAATACCAGGTGCCGAAGTCGCTGGTGCCGTCCTCCCGCACCAGGACCACATTTTCGTGCCGGACCCCGTGCATGCCTTCCCGGTACAGGCCGGGTTCGATGGTGTTGATGATACCCGGAACGTAGGGATAGGCGTTGAAGTTCTGGCGGAATTCCTGCGGTCCCTCGTGTACACCCAGGAAGAAGCCCACGCCATGGCCGGTGCCATGGCCGAAGTTCCGCTTGGCCTGCCAGAGCGGGTTGCGGGCCAGGATGTCCAGGTGACAGCCACAGGTACCCACCGGGAAAACGGCCATGGACAGGTCTATGTGGCACTTCATCACCAGGGTATAGTCTTCCTTTTCCAAGGCGGTGCAGGGGCCCAGGGGAACGGTGCGCGTGATGTCGGTGGTGCCGAACAGGTACTGCCCGCCGGAGTCCACCAGGTACAGGCCGCGGGGTTCCAGGACCGGCGCCCCGGTGCGCGGGGTTACATAGTGCGGCAGGGCCGCGTCCGGTCCGTAGGCCGATATGGTTTCGAAGCTGTCGCCGCGGTAACCGGGAATCTGGCTGCGCAGCGACTGCAGCTTGCAGGCGGCCTCCCATTCATCTACCTGCCCCACTTGGCCTTCCAGCCAGTACAGGAACTTCTCCACGGCCAGGCCGTCCTCCAGGTGCGCCTCCCGCATCCCCTCAATTTCCACGCTGTTCTTGACGGATTTGCGCAGGGGAACGGGCGAGAGGCCTTCCAGGACCTCGTAACCGCTTTCGTCCAGGGTTTCGCGGATTTGGACATTCAGGGTGGAGGGATCCACAAAGATGCGGCTCACATCCTCGGCCACAAAAGTGGAGAGGGCCCCGCGTACGGCGTCATAGTCACAGAGGCTTATCTCGTCGGAGAGCAGTTCCCCGAAGCTGGCCTGCGTTTCCTCGTCCGGTGCGTCCGGCCCGTCCTTCCGGACGAACCAGTAGGCCTGGTCCATGGTTACCAGCAGGTAGGAAATGACCAGCGGGTTGTAGTCCACATCCGAGCCGCGCACGTTCAGCAGCCAGGCAATCTCGTCCAGGGCGGTGAGCAGGATGGCATCGGCCTCCTGCTTGATGAGCCACTTCCGGAGCCAGCGGAGCTTGGCCTCGCGGGATTCTCCCACCAGGTCTTCTCCCAGGGTGATGATGGGCGACACGGGAATGGCGGGCCGTCCTTCCCACAGCGGGGACAGGATGTCCGGCACGGCCGCTATGGAGGCCGACGGAACCGCCTGCCGGAGCGTGCGCACCGCCTCTACCCGCTGGCACAGCCCGTCGATGGCGATGACCGGGCTGTCCAGGCCCAGGGAGGCAATCCACTCCGGGATGGGAACTTGCTCCGGGACGCGCATCTTGTGCAGCTGGATGCCGGTTCCGGCCAGCTGCCGGTTGGCCTGGATAAAGTAGCGGGTGTCGGTCCACAGGCCGGCGTGGTCCCGGGTGATGACCAGGTCTCCACATTCTCCCGTAAAGCCCGAAACCCAGCAGACCTGTTGCCACCGGGGCGCCGGGTATTCGCTGGCATGCGGGTCGCTTCCCGTTAGGATAAGGATGTCCCAGCCGTTGTTTTCCATGAGGGTACGCACGGCTTCCACTCTGGCAGAAAAGATATTGTCCATAGCACGATTTTTGACAAATATAGTTATATTTGCATAAATATAAAATACTCCAAAGTTATGACAGAAGATCCCCTCGAAAGAATAGAACGCCAAGAGCGTGAGAAGAAAGAGAAGGGCGGTTTGCGCACGACACTCATCATCCTTTGCTGCGTGGCCGTGGCCCTGGCCGCCGGGCTGGGCTATATGCTTTACCAGCGCAACGGCCTGGTGAGCCAGCTGGAAAGCGAAAAAGCAGAGCTGGCCCAGCAGATGGTGGCCCTGCAGTCGGATTTCGACAACCTGAATACGGACTACGAGTCCATCAACCACCAGTTGGACACGTCCCGTGAACAGGTGGCCCTGCTCATAGAGAAGCTAAACAAGACAGAGGCCACCAACCGGGCCAAAATCCGCCAGTACGAAAAAGAGCTGGGCACCCTCCGGAGCATCATGAAGGGCTACATCGTCCAGATAGACTCGCTCAACACCCTTAACAAGAAACTCACGGCCGATGCGGCCGCCGCGCGCCGGGAAGCCGCAGAGAGCCGCCGGGCCAACGAGGAGCTTTCCCAGCAGGTGTCCAACCTGTCGGAGCAGGTGAACGCCGGCAAGGTACTCAAGGCCCGTGGCGTGTCGCTCACCGCCTACTACAGCAACGACCGGGAAGGAGACCGCCACAGCCGGGTGCGCTACATGATGGCCAACCTCTCGCTGTTGGAGAATTCCCTGGCCGAGGCGGGTCCCGTGCGCGTCTATGCGCGGGTGAAGGATCCGGACGGGGTTCTGCTCATGAACAACGAGTCCACGGATTTCGTGGTGAACGGGGTTACCATGCAGGCCACCGCTTCCCGCGAGGTAGATTACGAGGGCTCGGAGCTGGACATCTCCATCTATATCAACGACACCGGAGAATTCGTCAAGGGCATCTACACCCTGGAAACCTATACGGAAAAGGGTTTGCTGGGCCGCGCAGAGTGCCTGTTAAGATAGTATGATCTACATCCACGTCCCCTTCTGCAAGAGTTTCTGCACGTACTGCGACTTCTACTCGGAGCTTGCGGGGGAGGACCTTTTCGGCCAGTATACAGACCAGGTCTGTGCCGAAATCCGGCGCAGGGCCCCGGAGATGGTGGATTCGCCCCGTACCCTGTATTTCGGCGGCGGAACCCCATCCCTGCTCCCGCTGTCTTCCCTTACCCGCATCCTGCTGGCCCTGGAAGAGTGCGGGCACGGCGGGCCCTACAGGGAATTCACCATGGAGATGAATCCGGAAGACATTGTGGAAAAGGGGCTTCCCTACCTGCAGAGCCTGAAGGCCCTGGGGGTGAACCGCGTAAGCATGGGCGTGCAGTCCTTCGACGACGGGCTGCTGGGCTGGATGAACCGCCGGCACAGCGCCCAGGGAGCCCGGGACGCTTTCCGTCTGGTGCGGGAGGCCGGGATGGACAATGTGAGCCTGGACCTCATCTTCGGCCTTTCCAACCTGTCGGACAGCGTGTGGGAAGATACCGTGGACCAGGCCGTGGCCCTGGGGCCGGAGCACATTTCCTGTTACCAGCTCACCGTGGAAGGGGACAACGTGCTCTCCCACAGGCTGGAGACCGGGGAGTATGTAGAGGCGTCGGAGGAGAGCTGCCGGCGCCAGTACGAGCTCCTTTGCCGGAAACTCTCCCAGGCGGGCTATAACCACTACGAAATATCCAACTTCGCCCGTCCGGGCTATGAAGCCGTCCACAACGGCGGCTACTGGAGCCGGATGCCTTACGTGGGGCTGGGCCCGGCCGCCCATTCCTTCAGCGGAAGGGGCCGGAGTTGGAACGAGTCCACCCTCACGGACTATGCCCATACGGAAGAGTCCCTGTCGGTGGAGGACGAGAAAGTGGAGACGCTCATGCTGGCCCTCCGGACGGCCCGGGGCGTGGACGGGGACTTCCTGCACGGGAACTGCCGGAAAGAGGACATAGACCGCCTGCTGCAGGAAGGGGCCCTGCTGCAGGAAGGGCGCCGCTACCGCATTCCGGAAGACCACTTCTTCGTGTCGGACGAAATCATTAGAGAACTGATATGAAATACCTCAGAAGAGCCCTCAAATACTTCCTCCAGATTAGCCTGCTGTTTGTGCTCATCATCGGCGCGCTCATGCTTTCCGGCATGGTGTCCAAAGACGTGGCCGTGGCCTTCCAGCAAGGCTGGACTTCCGTGGCCTACATTGCCCTGGCTTTCCTGGCCATGAGCGCCGCCTACCCTTATTTCGGCTACGGGAAACGCCGGATCCGCGCCGCCGGAGACCCCTCCGGTTTCCGGAAACCCATCCTGGAGGCCATGGAAGCCCGGGGTTATGGGCTGGCGGGGGAACAGGACGGGGAAATGCGTTTCCGGCTCCGCTCCCCCTTGGGCCGCCTGTTCCGCTTTTACGAAGACACCATCACCATTACCCCCGTCCTGGGCGGGTTCCAGGCCGAAGGCCTCCTCCGCGACATGACCCGTGTAGTGGCATCCATCGACTATAAAATCAACAGAGATGAAAACTGACACCCAAACATTCAAGACGGTGGCCACCTTCAACGAACGGGTCCAGGCCGACCTGTGCGCCGCCCTGCTGGGCGACAACGGCATTCCGGCCGGCGTGTTCGGGGCCGACTCGTCCTACCCGTCCCTGGGCTATGCCAAGGGTATCGAGGTCAAGGTGAACGAGAACGATTATCCCTCGGCAATGAGCATTTTGGCCGCAGCCGACAAGGCCGAATAAAACTCCTCGCCAAAAGCTTCCGTAAGGGGTTCGCGCAAGAATTCATAGACGCGGATCCCTTCTTTTTTGCCCTTTGCGTAGGCATCCCGGCAAATGCTCCAGCGGTGCAGGTTGAGCCCCAGGCGCTCCCCGCCCAGCGCTACCACCCGGATGGGGTAGAGGGAGCAGGAAATGGGTTTGCGGAAGGAGGAAAGCCCCTGGCAATACTGCCGTTCAATGGCGCAGAAGCAGTTCCCGTCCCGGTCGAAGTGGCAGTAGGCACATTCCTCGCCGCCGCTCACCAGCGGGGTTACCAGGTCTCCGTCGCGGTCTATCTCGAAGAAACCCTTGGCTTCCACGGCGGCGCGTCCCTGGGGGCGCATAAGGGGGGCGAAGCTGGGATAATTGGCTTCCAGCGGCTCCAGTTCCCGTTCCTGGAGCGGGGCGCCGCTGTCTCCCACAATGCAGCAGCAGCCCTTGCACAGCGGGTAGTCGCAGGCGAAATGCTCCAGCACCACGTCTTCCGACACCAGGATGTTGCCAATTTCTATCAGGGTTCCGTGGCCGGTCATAAGACAAGGTATTCTATGCGTCCGCCCTGTGAAAGGGCCTTGAGCATGTCTTCTACCCGTTCGGCCGTAATGTCCTGAATGTTCTCCTGGTAGCGGGAACTGAGGTCCTTGCCGGCCGCATAGCGGGCCAGGAGGGTGGAAATGACGCCGGCCTGGGTAGAGAGTTCCCTTTGCATGTTGTTGGTTACAAGCTGTTTCCACGCTTTTAGGTCCTGTGCCTCTACAGGGTGGGCGGCCGCATCCTTCAGGGCGGCCCGCACTGCGGTGAGGGCCCCTTCCGGACGGGCTTCCCCGGTGGGGCGGCATTGGATGAGCAGGCGGAGCCGTTCCTGGGGGTAGGCCAGGAAGGCGGGCTCTGCCGTTACCGTGAGCCCGGTGCCGGCCCAATGGGCGGCCAGGGCGCTGCGCACGGCTTCCGCGGCCATGAAGGAGGCGGGAAAGTTGAGCGCGGTGAGCGGACAGTCTGCGTCCAGCAGCACGTACAGGCCGCGTTGGGCCCCTTCATCGGCATGGGTGCTTACTCCGGAGAGCGTACGGAAGGGAACTTGCCTGCGCGGGGCCGAGGCGTTCTTGACGGTGCGGAAAGCGCCCATGTAGCGGAGCAGGATCCGTTTGACGGCAGCCGGGTCCATGCTGCCGGACAGGAGCAGGATGCCGTCGTTGGCCTGGGAGAAGCGTTCCTCGAAGTAGCGGCTGGCCTTGTTCAGGGTTTCCAGGGAAAGCGCATCCGGCTGTTTGGCCGAAGAATAGACGTAACCGGGGGTCATGAGCGCGTCCAGGCGTTCCGGCAGGGAGGGTTCCTGCAGCTTTCCGTTCTGCAGGAAGGCCTTGGTCTCCGGACCGTTCAGGCTGCGTTTTCTGGCCAGGGCCACCAGGGCCTTGAGGGTGAGCGAAAGCTTTTCGGCGGGGGCGCTGCCCAGGATGTACAGGTTGTTCAGGTCCGTGCTGGCCCGCATGGAAATGCCGTTCCCCGCCAGCATGTCCCGGAAGGCCGGGGCCTGCATTCCGCCGGTGTTGAACAGGGGGAGGACCTCCGGAATATAGCCGCCTTCCCCTTCTTTCAGGTTCGGGATGCGGGAAAGGCCGCCGTTCAGCTGCAGGGCGTAATGAAAGGATTCGCCGCTGCCGGGAAGCTGTTTATAGGCCACCCGCATGCCGTTGGAGAAAGTCCACAGGACCCCTCCGGAAACCGGTTCCGCCTTTTCGTTGGTAATGCGGATGCGCGTCTGGGCGGGTTCCAGGCCCAGGGTATCGGCCCGGTGCCAGGAATAGTCCTTCTCTTCCGGTGTTGCCCAGCCGTAGAGCCAGGCCAGGTTGTAGCGGAACAGGGCCTGGTCCCCGTCCAGGGAATCCGGGGCGGCCGTGAAGGTGAGCGTGAGGTTGGAAAGCTGCTGCAGCAGGGCCGACGAGAAACCGTTGAACAGCTGGGTTTCCGTGGCTTCCGAGAGATTTTTGCGGGTGAACAGCCGGGCTTCTTCCGAGAAGGGAACCAGGGAGGCGCCGTACAGGTAGTGGGCTATGCAGCGGTTCAGCTCTTCCTGATTGGAAAGCGGGGTCTGCGCCTGCCGGAGGATGCCGGGTTCCAGGACCTGCTTGGCGTCGGAAAATTCGCTTTCAGAAACGCCCAGGCGTTCCCATTCCCCCAAGGTCCGGGCCAGCACCTCCGTGGCCGGGAGCAGCTGCTCCGGGGCCGTGACCACCCGGACGCTGTACTGCTCGTCTCCGGCGGTGCTGTCGCTGGAGGTCCGGGAGAAGCCGATTTCCCGCCAGGGGACCCCTTCCTCTTTCAGGTTCTTTTCCAGCCTGTGCCGGAGCAGGGTACCGAACTCCCGGGCAAACATGTCCGTAACCAGGGCCTGTGCCGTGTTCATCTGTTCCTGCGGGATGCGGGCCGATGCGTATGTTACGCAGGCCGAGGCGTTTCCGCCTTCCTGGAAGCGCACCGTTGGCGGGATGGAACCGGTCCAGGCATAGCTGCTCCGGGCGCTGGCCTTCCTGAGCTTGGGCACCATCATGGAGAAGATGTCCATCTTCTGCTTCAGCTGGGCAGGGTCCACGTCTCCGCTCACAATGATGGCCTGCGGCTCCTGGCACAGGGCCATTTGGGCAAAAGTATAGAGCAGGGTGGAATCCAGGACCTGGGGACGGTAGGCCGGAATGTGGGGGAAGCGGTAGCAGGCATGGCCTTCGTGCTGGCTCAGGAAACCTTCCGGGCCGGGAAGGATGCCCATCCGGCTGGGGAAGTCCGGATGCAGTTGTGTCCGTTTCTCTGCGGTGACAGAGTCCATTTGCACCACGGCTATGTGGGCGTACCCCTTTTCCGTGGTGTTGCTTACAATATAATAGGAAGCTCCGCAGCCCAGTTTTCCCTGCCGGATGGAAGTGTCGGGGGAGAGCTGGGGCAGCGTTTGGGCTGGCATGCCTTTTGAAATCAAGAGGCAGGCCGCCGCAAAAAACAGGTGTTTTAGGCGCTTAAAATTCATTTTGCCCGAACATTTGTGCAAAATTAAAACATATTTTGCTAATTTTGCAAATTGTGTGCAAGAGATAGTGTAACTTAAAGATATTGCAGAAATGAAAAAATTGTTTGTAGCTATTGCAGCTCTTGGCTTAACCGCCGCCGTGGTGTCCGCTCAGGACTTCAATGCCGCCATCGACGTGTTCAACGCAGGTGCTACCGCCCTGGAAGGCGGCAACAAGACAGAGGCTCTGGCCCAGTTCCGCAGCGCCCTGGCCCAATTCGAGGCCTGCGAAGGAGACGAAGCCGCAGAAATGATTGGAAAGTGCAAGGAAATCATTCCCAATACCCTGTTGTCCCTGGCCAAGGAGGCCATCAATGAGGCCAATTACGACCAGGCCATAGCTTCCCTGGCCGAAGCCCAGGCCGTTGCCCAGGAATACGGGAAGGAAGAGGTGGCCGCCGATGTTGCCGCCCTGGTTCCCAACGTGTACCTGCGCAAGGGTTCCACCCTGCTCAAGGACAAGGACTTCGCCGGTGCCGCCGCCGCTTTCAAGGAAGTGGTGGCCCTTACCCCGGAGGACGGACAGGCCCAACTGCTGCTGGGCCAGGCCCTCATGCAGAACGGAGACCTGCCCGCTGCCACGGAGGCCCTGGAGAAGGCTGCCTCCCTGGGCAAGGCCGACCAGGCCAACAAGCTGCTGGGCACCGCCTACCTCAAGGAAGGCCAGGCCCTGCTGAAGGCCAACAAGACGGCCGAAGCCGTGGCTGCCCTGGAGAAATCCAACAGTTATTCGGAGAGCGCCAATGCCTATAAGCTCATTGCCAGCGCCCAGACCAAGGCCGGCAAGAACAAGGATGCCATTGCCGCCTACAAGAAGTATCTGGAAGTGAGCCCCAACGCCAAGGATGCGGCCGACATCATGTTCACCATTGCCGCCACCGCCCAGAAGTCCGGCGACAAGGCTACGGCCAAGGAATATTACAGCAAGCTTACCGGAGACGCCAAGTACGGCGCCCAGGCTGCCGCCCAGCTCAAGGCGCTGTAGCCGCTCCCGTCACCGTCATCTCGCACTGGGTGCAGTGGAAATCCAGCTGGAGCCGCTCTTTCCCGTTTAGGAGGAAGAGCGGTTCTGCTTTCCGGGCCTTTCCCTGTTTGGGGCACAGGCCCAGTTCGTACCGGACGCAGTACCGGGAGCGCATGAGTTCCGCCCCGTTCCGGTGGCTCAGTTCATAGGCCTCTTCCATCTGCCGGGTTCCTCGGGCGGTGTAAAAAGCCCGGTCGGCCGAATTGGCTATGTTGGCCTTGTAATCCAGCTTTTCCGGTGCCTGAACCATGGCATCTTCCCGGCCGGCCTCCAGCGGGAAGGCCTTGACGGGCAGGGCGTCCAGCTGTTCGGCCAGTGAGCGGCGGATGCCGTTGAGCAAGGACACGGGCATGAACGGCACGGCCGGACCCCCGTCCAGGGCCTGGACGGAGAAGCTGTAGCGGCCGCTGCTTTTCCCCAATTGGGTTTTTATGGTTTCCAGCATCCGCTGCGGTTCCCGGGCCTGGTCCGGGGGCGTTTCCAGGGACAGGAACACCTGTCGGCCGTCTTCGCTTTCGGCCGACACGTCCAGCTGCCTCCCCTGCAGGTGCACGCTTACCCCAACCCGGATTTCCCGGACGGTTTTTCCCGCTTCCAGCTCCCGTTCAAAGGCGGCGCTAAGGTTCCGGTACAGGCCCATCCCTTCCCGCAGCCCGTCCACCTGCTTGCAGCGGAGGGTGAAGCCCTCGCATACGTCGGCCCGGAAACCGCCGATGCTGCCGCCTCGGGACACAAAGGCGAAGCCGTCGCCGTTGGCGAGGCGGAGCGAGGCGTCGGAGGGCGCTATCACCAGCCCGTTGCGGGTTATTTCCTTTACCGTTCCCACGTATTCTCCCATGGCTTTGGGGGCGTCCATGGAAGACCAAGGTGCGCGCCGGCCGTCCAGGAACAACTGCGTGTAGCCCCGGTTGAAGGTCTTGTCCAGATGGGGCGTAAAGCCGCCCCGCACCTGGCCGAAGGAGGCCCGCCGGTACTGGCCCGGGAAGCGGGCCACCAGCGCGTCCAGGGCCTGCGAATAGGCTTTTACCACGTTCCGGACATAGGATTCCCCCTTGAGCCGGCCCTCTATCTTGAAGGAGCACACCCCTGCCCCGGCCAGGTCTTCCAGCCGCTGCAGCAGGTTCAGGTCTTTGAGCGAAAGCAGGGCTTTGTTCCTGAGGAGCGTCTTCCCGCCTGCATCTTCCAGGTCGTAGCGGTTCCGGCAGGCCTGGGCGCATTCGCCCCGGTTGGCGCTTCTTCCGGTAAGGTATTCCGACAGATAGCACTGTCCGCTGTAGCAGACGCACAGCGCCCCATGCACAAAGCACTCCAGCTCGGCGTCCACGGCCTCCCGGATGGCCCGGATCCGGGAGAGCGGCAGCTGCCGCTCCAGCACCAGCCGGCCATATCCCAGACTCTCCGTAAAGCGGGCTTTTTCCACCGTCCGGATGGCGCATTGGGTAGATGCGTGGGCAATGAGCCCTTCCCGCCGGGCCATTTCCAGCACGGCCGGGTCCTGGACAATGAGGGCGTCGGCGCCGGTCCGGGCCAGGGCTTTTACCAGCCGCCCGGCCGAGGGAAGCTCCTCTTCCAGCAGGATGGTGTTCACCGTCACGTAAATGCGGACGCCGAAGCCGTGGGCATACGCGCACAGTTTCTCGATGTCGGCCACGGAATTGCCGGCCGCCTGCCGGGCTCCGAAGGCCGGGCCGGCAATGTACACGGCATCGGCCCCGCAGTCGATGGCCGCGATGCCGATTTCCGCCGTCCGGGCGGGTGCGAGCAGTTCCAGGGCAGTTGTTGCCAAAAGCAGGTGGTTTTATGCTTGACCATGGCAAAGATAGAAAAGTTATCACAATCCTCCAACTGGGCGCGGGTGTGCGGCTCAAATGAGTTCCAGCACCAGTTCCACACTGCCGAAGTTGGCGGCCTGGCCATTGAACTTCTCTATGTAGGAATGGGACAGGGAGCCCCGCCACACGATGTCGTCCCGGGTATTGAGGGGAATTTCCAGCTCGAATCCGTACTGTTTGGAGTTGTATTTTCCAATGGCCGAGCACTTCCAGCTGGTCCGGGTTCCGCCGTCGTCTTCCACCACGATAAACGCGCACTGGTCCAGCTGGGGGGTCCAGTCCGACACCAGGACGGTGTTCAGGGTAAGGGCTTCCCCCACCTCTTTCCGCTTTACCACCACCATGAAATCCGTAATGCTGGGCTCGTACAGGCGGAGCTCCGCTTCCGTGGAGGCCTGCAGGTTCTCTACCGCGCCCATCTTGATGAAGTACTCCGATCCTCCACAGAACCAGCTGTCCATCTGGTTTTTGGCCTTGAACGAGCGCAGGATCAGCGTCTGGGCGCCTTCTCCGCCCTTGGTAGAGGGGGGACGCACCACAATGTCTCCTCCGCCCTGCCCCCAGGACGGGTCTTCCCGGCGGAGCAGCTCCAGGGTCTTGTGCTGGGCGTCGGCATTGCGGTTCACTACCCACACAGGCCGTTCCCGGGCCATCTGTTCATCTACCAGCACCTTCTGCGCCGAGCCGTCCGGAAGCAGCTCGTAACCTTCATTCCATTCGGCCTCCCCGGGGTCATACGTTATTACCGGCAGGCTTTTCCCGTCCCACGCCTCCGAGTAGGGCCAATAGATTTGGATGTCCGATCCCGAGAGGGAATCCAGGAAGGCCCGGGCCAGCTCTTCCTCCCCACCGGCCTTGGTGAGAAAACGGTTCTGGACGGCCTGCAGGAGCAGTTCCCGCAGGGGGGTGGAATAGGGCTCGCCCGCCCGGGTGTCGGCCTGGCCGCCCACGCCGGTTCCCGGGGCCGAGAACAGCTCGGCCATCCGATACTCCTCGTCGTACCCGTTCCGGGCCGATGCCGCCGCGGCATCCATAACCTCGGCCATCTGCTCCGTCCCCAGGGGGACCGAGGAAAGCAGCTGCGCCACTTCTTCCAGGCCGATGGCCTCCTCCGCCGGGGCTGCCACGTGCGTTTCCAGGTCGTCGTCCAATACTTCGCAGGCCGCCAGGCCCGCCAGGAGGGCACAGACGGTGCCCCCAATTGCCATACTGTACTTCATCTTTCTCTTCCGGCTTTAGTGCCGGTCTCCATGTTGCAAAGTACAGCATAGTTATCCGTGTTATCAAAAATAACACGGATAAGTGATAAAATATGCCTTGGAAGGCCCTGGAAGGCCGCTTGTGGGTAGCGTAAAAAATGTTTTTTGCAACGAAAAACTTTCCGGGCGGCCTAGCGCATGTAGAATACGAAGCGGTTTTTGTCGTAAAAGTCCTTCACCAGGTCCGTCTGGGAGTAGCCGCTGTCGCGGAAGAGGGTTTCCGTCTCCTTGCCCAGCAGTTCGTTGATTTCCGTGAGGCCCTTGCCTTCGGCCGAGAGGAAACGCTCGCTCCAGCGGGCGACGGCCCGGTAGAACAGCAGGGGGTTGTCGTCCGGGACGAAGAGGGCGCGTGCGGGCTCATATTCCACCACGTTGCGGCGGAGCGTGGGCCGCTCCTTCTCCATGACGTAGGGCGGATTGGACAGGATGAGGTCGAACTCCCCGTAGTTGAATTCCTGCTCCGTGTCCAGGATGTCGGCCGCCACAAAGGTGGGAGCCAGGGCGCCCTGGGATTTGAGCAGGGCCGAGAAATCCTGGTTCCGGGCCACGGCAAGGGCTTCTTCCGAGATATCTACGCCCACCACGCGGGTGCCGGGAACGGCCAGGGCCACGCTCCAGGCAATGTTTCCGGAACCGGTGCAGAGGTCCAGCACACGGACGGGTTCGGCCGACTTCCCGTAGGGGATGCGCATCCGCTGGGTGCGGCCGGCCAGCTTGATGGCTTCCCGCACCAGCAGCTCGGTCTCCGGGCGGGGGATGAGCACATCCCGGGTGACCCGGAAGGAATAGCCGCAGAACTCGGCCCGGCCGATGACGTACTGGATGGGTTCTCCGGCCTGCAGGCGCACCAGGGCTTCGGCCAGCGGCTGGACGGACTTCTTGTCTATCTGGTACTGCGGCTCCACAATGTGCGTGTAGCTTTTGGTGCCGATGAGTTCCTCGCACAGCATGAGGACAATGCTGCGCGCTTCGGCCGTGGGGTACTGCCCCTCCAGCGTCGCCACGCCCTGCTTGATGAAATCTGTCAGGAGCATTCAGGAATTCTCGATGATGGTGGTAAGGAACTCCGTGATGCCCATGCCCGAGGCACGCACCATCTTGGGCACCAGCGAGGCGTTGGTCATGCCGGGGATGATGTTCACTTCCAGGAAATAGATGCCGTCCTGAGCCGATATGTAGTCCATGCGCACCAGGCCCTTGCAGCCCAGGCGCCGGTAAATGCGGCAGGAGATATCCTGGACCCGGGCGGCCAGCTCTTCCGGAATTTGGGCCGGGCACACCTCCCGGCTGAAGCCGTTGTACTTGGCGTCGTAGTCGAACCAGCCGGTGGAGGAAATGATTTCTATGACCGGCAGGGCCTTGGGCGCCGTGCCGTCAAAATAGACGGCGCAGGTTAGTTCGTGCTCGCAGGGGATGCCCGCTTCCACCAGCACCGTGTCCCCTTCCGAGAAGGCATAGCGGATGGCTTCCGGCAGGTCTTCGGCCTTCTCTACCTTGGAAATGCCGAAGCTGGAGCCCCCGTTGGTGGGCTTCACGAAAAGGGGCAGTCCCAGCCGGGCCGCCGCCTGGGCGCTGAACGCCGCTACGTCTTCCCCCTGCCGGATGAGGGCGTCCGGGGCCAGTTTCACGAAGTCGGCCCCGCGCAGGTAACTTTTGCAGGAGTACTTGTCGAAGGCCACGGTGGTGACGAAGGCGCTGCAGCTGGAATGGGGAATGCCCAGCATTTCCAGGTAGCCCTGCAGCAGGCCGGTCTCTCCGGGGGCGCCGTGCTGCATGATGTAGGCGAAGTCGAACTTGACCTTCTCTCCCAGCACCATCACGGAGAAATCCGTCTTGTCCACTTCCGGCTGCGCCCCCTCCGGGAACGGGACCCGCATGGAATTGGCTTTGCGCATGGCCACCAGTTTCCATCGGCCGAAACGGGCGAAAATCTCATACACGTCGTATTGGAACTCGTCGATGCGGGAGGCGGTGAATTCCCCGCTGCGGCAGGCCACTTCCCACTCTGAGGAGTCGCTGCCGTAAATAACTGCGATAGACTGATATTTGGCCATTATTCGAAGTAATAATTTTCCAGGTCTGACTTTTCCGGGGCCGATTCTTCCGTCTGCGGGGAGCAGAAGGACCCGCGCGACCATTCCGGGAACACATCGGCCGCCGAGATGCCCAGGGTGCCGTCTTTGAGGACCTTCTGCATCCACAGCCCCCAGATGGGAAGGGCCATGTTGGCGCCCTGTCCCAGGCTGTTGTTGGTGAAGTGCACGTAGCGGTCTTCGGCCCCTACCCATACGCCGGCGGTGATGGACGGGGTGTAGCCGATGAACCAGCCGTCGGAGTTGTCGTTGGTGGTGCCGGTCTTGCCCGCAAGCTCTCCCTTGAGCCCGTAGCGGAAACGGAGACGGGCGCCCGTGCCGCCGTCTACCACGGCGCGCATCATCTGCACCATCTCTCCGGTGGCCTTGAGGGAAAGGACCTCGTGCCGGCGGTCCGAGAAGGTGCCCAGGATGTTGCCGTCGCTGTCTTCTATCCGCGTGACGAACAGCGGGTTGGTGTAGATGCCGCCGGAGGGGAAGGTGTTGTAGGCGGTGACCATGTCATAGACGGACAGGTCGGCCGCGCCCACGCACAGGGACACCACCGGGTCCAGGAACCCGCCGATGCCCATTTTGCGCATCATGTCCACCATGGATTCCGGCCCCAGCTGTTTCATGAGATAGGCCGCCACGGAGTTGGAACTGTGGGCCAGGCCCCAGGTGAGGTCTACCAGGGTGCCGTCGGCATGGGTGTCCGTGGGTGTCCAGGTCTGGTCTCCGTTCACCACGATGACTACCGGGGAATTGAGCACAGGGTCGCAGGGGGTCATGCCGCTTTCCATGGCCAGGGTATAGATGAAGGGCTTTACGGTGGAGCCCACCTGGCGGCGGCCCTGCCGGACGTTGTCGTATTTGAAGTACCGGTAGTCCGGGCCGCCCACGTAGGCTTTTACGTGGCCGGTGCCGGGTTCGATGGCCATGAAGGCCGCCCGGAAGAAGGACTTGTAATAGCGGATGGAGTCGTCCGGGGTCATGAGCGTGTCCCGGTAGCCGGGTTTGTCCCAGCTGAAGACCCGCATCTGCACGGGCTCCGAGAAGCTTTTCTCTATTTCCGCGTCTGTGTGGCCTGAGGCCTTCATCATGCGCGTACGGTCGCTCCAACGCCGGGCCTGCCGCAGGGTGGTTTCTATGACCTTTTTGTCCGTATCGGCCGTGAAGGGCGCGTTCTTGCGGTTTTTCAGCTCCCGGAAGAAGGCCTTCTGCAGGTCTTTGCCCAGGTGTTCGGCAATGGCTTCCTCGGCATAGCGCTGCATTTTGTAGTTGATGGTGGTATAGATGCGCAGGCCGTCCCGGTCCAGGTCGTAGTGGGATCCGTCGCTCTTGGTGTTCTTGCTTAGCCAGCCATACAGGGGGTCGTCGGCCCACAGGAGGGAATCTACGCGGTAGTCCTCGGCCGTGGCGTACGAGGAACGCTTGGGCTTGCCGGCGCTCATGGTGCGGCGCAGCATGTCCCGGAAATACGGTCCCACGCCCGTGGTGCGGTCTCCTGTGCGGGCGTGCAGGACGATGGGCAGCTGCTGCAGCGAGTCACATTCGGCCTTGGTGAGGTATTTCATGTCCTGCATGCGGCTCAGGACCAGATTCCGGCGCCGCAGGGCGTTCTCCGGATTGATGGCGGGGTTGTAGCGGGTGGGCTTGTTCACCATGCCCACCAGCACGGCGCTCTCCTCCGTGAGCAGCTCCGAGGGGTGTTTCCCGAAGAACTGGTTGGCGGCCGATGAGATGCCGTAGGAGTTGGAGCCGAAGAAAATGGCGTTCAGGTACATGTCCACAATCTCTTCCTTGGTGTAGTTGCGCTCCAGCTTGATGGCGGTAATCCACTCCTTCAGCTTGATCCAGACCATTTTTACCTTGCCCACATGTTCCCCGCGGGGATACAGGGTCTTGGCCAGCTGCTGGGTGATGGTGGAGCCGCCGCCCTGGGAGGAGTCCCGCGACAGCAGGGTTCTGAACAGCACCCGGGCCAGGGACCAGACGTCCACGCCGGAGTGCTTGTAGAAGCGTTTGTCTTCCGTGGCCACGGTGGCCTGCACCAGGGAGGGGGCCAGTTCCTCGTAGCTTACGAACACCCGGTTCTCTATATGGTAGGTGGTAAGGATTTCCCCCTCTTCCGCGATGACCTGGGTGGCCAGCTTGGAGTCCGGGTTTTCCAGCTCTTCGATGGACGGTATGTCGGCAAAGGCCCAGACGATGCACAGGAGCAGCAGCAGGGCCGCAATGGGGGCCAGCAGCAAAATCCAGAATCCTTTGACGATTTTCTTCTTGGTGGTGGGTGTCATCTCAAAATTTTTTTGCAACCGCACAAGACCTTAGGTCTTGCTCCGGAATTGGATTTACAAAAGTAATCAGAAAATTTGGAAAATTGCCCGGATTCTGCTTTACTTTGCAAAAGAATTCGGGCTTCGGCCCCAAAAAAGACAGACCATGCAGGGAAAAAACTTAGTGATTGTGGAGTCCCCCGGGAAGGTGAAAACCATTCAGGAGTATTTGGGGAAAGCGTATCAGGTAAAGGCTTCCATCGGCCATATCCGGGATTTGGAGGAGCACAGGCTCAGCGTAGATGTAGAAAATGGGTTCCAGCCGGAATACGTGATTCCGGCCGGCAAGCGGAAGGTGGTGGCCGACCTTAAAAAGCTGTCGGCCGAGGCGGAGACCGTGTGGCTGGCTTCCGATGAAGACCGCGAGGGAGAGGCCATCTCCTGGCATTTGTCGGAGACCCTGGAGCTGCCCCGGGAGAAGACCCGCCGGATTGTCTTCCACGAGATTACCAAGACCGCCATCCAGGAGGCCATCCAGCATCCCCGCGACATAGACATGAACCTGGTGAACGCCCAGCAGGCCCGCCGCGTAATGGACCGCCTGGTGGGTTTTGAACTTTCCCCCATCCTGTGGCGCAAAATCCAGCCCAAGCTCAGCGCCGGGCGCGTCCAGAGCGTGGCCCTGCGCCTGATTGTGGACAGGGAGAAGGAAATCATGGCCTTTGTCCCCCAGCCCTATTACCGCGTAGAGGCGGTCTTCCGTCCGGAAGGGGGGCAGAACCGGGTCAAGGCCACGCTGGAGGGCCGCTTCGCCACGGCCGACGAGGCCCGCGGCTTCCTGTCCCAAAGCATCGGCGCCACTTACCGGATTGCCTCCGTTGAAAAGAAGGAAGGCGTCCGGGTGCCGGCGGCCCCTTTCACCACCTCCACCCTGCAGCAGGAAGCTTCCCGCAAGCTCCATTTTCCGGTGTCCACCACCATGCGCGTGGCGCAGGCCCTGTACGAACGGGGACTCATCACCTACATGCGTACGGACTCCACCAACCTGAGCGCCCTGGCCCTGGGAACGGCCAAGAAATACATCCTGGAAAACTATGGGGAGGCCTATCTCCATACCCGCCAGTACCGCACCCGCTCCAAAGGCGCCCAGGAGGCCCATGAGGCCATCCGCCCCACCTTCATAGGGAACGCGGACATAGACGGGACGCCCCAGGAGAAGAAGCTGTACGAGCTCATCTGGAAGCGCACCGTGGCCTCCCAGATGACGGAATCGCGCGTGATGAACACCGCCCTGAAAGTGGCCTCGGACAAGCGTCCGGAGCTGTATGGCGTGCAGTCCGTGGAACTGCTTTTCGACGGCTTCATGAAGGTCTATCTGGAGGGCCGCGACGACGACGCCCCGGAAGATGCCGAGGAAGTGATTCTCCCGGAACTGCGTGTGGGCGACAGGCTGGCCGAGGAGGGGATCAGCGCCGTGTGCAAATATACGGCGCCGCCGGTGCGCTACTCGGAGGCCACCATGGTGAAGAAGATGGAAGAGCTGGGAATCGGCCGTCCGTCCACCTACCAGGCCACCATCGACACCCTTACCAAGGGCCGAGGCTACGTGGTGAAGGGGGACAAGGAGGGCCAGGTGTACAAGGTCACCAATTTCACGCTCTCCGGCGGCACCATCCGTTCCTCCCAGAAAAGCGAGGTGGTGGGTGCCGAAAAGGGCAAGCTGCTGCCGCAGGAGATTGGCCTGGTGGTGACCAACTACCTGGTAGAGCATTTCACGGACATCCTGGACTACGACTTCACCGCCACCGTGGAGACGGACTTCGACGAGGTGGCCGAGGGGAAGAAGCCGTGGCAGGACGCCATTGCCGCCTTTTACACCCCGTTCCATGCCCATGTGGAGCAGGTGCTCATGGAAAAAAGCTACAGCAAGGTGTCCCGGGAGCTGGGCGTGGCGCCCGACGGGCAGAAGGTGACGGCCGCCTTCGGGAAATTTGGGGCTTACGTGCAGAAGGGCGAAGGGGAAAACCGTCAGAGCGCCTCGCTGGGCAAGGGACAGCTCATAGAAACCCTTACCCTGGAGGAGGCGCTGAAGCTGCTGGAGCTGCCGCGCACCGTGGGCCGGCTGGACGGCGTGGACATCATAGCCACCAAGGGCCGCTACGGGCCGTACCTGAAATACGGCGACAAGAACGTGCGCCTGCCCCGCAATGCCGATCCGCTGACCATTTCCCTGGAAGCGTGCGAAAAACTGGTGCGGGAAGCCCAGCAGGAAAAGCCTGCAGCGGCATTCCTGGCCGACTTCGGGGACATCAAGGTGGTAAACGGCCGCTATGGGCCCTATATCAAGAAAGGGGATTCAAATTATAAGATTCCCAAGGGGACCGATGCGGCAACGTTGACAGAATCTGATTGTCAAGCCATTATTGACCGTTCGGAACCTACCGCAAAATTTAAAAAAAGGGGTAGAAAATAAAAAATATTTGTATTTTTGTGGCAGCTAGTTAAAAACTGAAAGTTATGGCAAGTTACCACATCGATCAAATAGACCAGAAAATCCTTTCTTTCCTGGTCAAGAATGCCCGGATGCCCTTCCTGGAAATTGCCCGTGAGTGCGGCGTTTCCGGTGCCGCCATCCATCAGCGGGTCAAGCGTTTGGAGGCCAACGGCGTCATCACCGGTTCCCGCCTGCTGGTAAAGCCCCAGGCCCTGGGGCTCAATGTGTGCGCCTTCGTGAGCATCTCCCTGTCGGAATCTACCAAATATCCGGAGGTGATTGCCAATTTGAAACGGATTCCGGAGATTGTGGAATGTCACTTCATTACCGGAAAGTATGCCATCCTGGCCAAGCTCTACTGCCTGGACAACGACCACCTGATGGAAGTGCTGCTGAACACCATCCAGAAAATCCCTTACATCCAGTCCACGGACACCATGATTTCCCTGGACGAGCCCATCGAGCGCCAGGTGTGGGTGAAAGACTTCAAGTCCACCACTTACTCCGGCCGGGACTAGATCCCAAATAGGGCCCGGGCCAGAAGCAGGTCTTCCGGGGTTGTGATTTTAAGATTGTACCGTTCGCCTTCCGTGAAGGTGAGCGGTATTCCGTATTTTTCCGCAACGGAGGCGTCGTCCGTGAAGCGGGTGTCGAAGCCCTGGCTGTAGGCGGCCTTGAGGTCTTCGCTGTGGAAGATCTGCGGGGTTTGGGCGCCGAAGATGCGGCTGCGGTCGGCCACTTCCCCGGTGGCGGCCAGGCGGCCGTCCGGACGGCGCTCCAGCACCTTGAGGGTTTCCACCAGGGGAAGGACGGGAACCAGGGCGGGGACGGGCTCGGCCTCCTGCCACAGGCGACGGATGAAAGCGGCCGACAGGAGCGGGCGCACGCCGTCGTGCACCGCCACCAAAACCCCGTCCGGAACGTATTTCAGGGCGTTTTTTACGGAGTGGAAGCGCGTAAAGCCGCCTTTGACCAGGCGCTGCCGGCAGCGGAAGCCCGCCTGCAGGCAATACTGCCGCCAGGGCACCACGTGCGCTTCCGGCAGGGTAAGGACGATGTGGATGTCCGGGTCGGCCTCCAGGAAACGCTCCAAGGTGAGCCTGAGGATGGGTTTCCCCTCCAGCTCCAGAAACTGCTTGGGGACGGACCCGCCCATCCGCGTTCCCAACCCGCCGGCGGTCACTAACAAATACTTTTTTCTGCCCATGGCCAAATTCTTTGTGCGAATATAAGAAATAATTCGTAATTTTGAAGGATTAAACGACTTTGATAATTAGAGATATATGGCTCTTCGTTTTTTGAACCAGGAACTGGCCATCGATTTGGGTACCGCCAATACCGTCATTTTCCAGAATGACCAGATTGCGTTGGACGAACCCTCCATCGTGGCCATAGACAATCAGACGGGGAAGTGCATCGCCCTGGGCCAGAGAGCCAAACTGATGCACGAGAAGACCAATCCGGGCATCAAGACCGTGCGTCCCCTCCGGGACGGGGTCATCGCAGACTTCAATGCGGCGGAAATGATGATCCGCGGGTTCATCAAGCAGGTGAACTCCCGCCACCGCAGCATCTTCGCCCCCAACCTCAAGCTGGTGGTGGGCATCCCCTCCGGTTCCACGGAAGTGGAAATCAGGGCTGTCCGGGATTCCTCGGAGCACGCCGGCGGCCGGGACGTGTACCTCATCTACGAACCCATGGCGGCGGCCCTCGGTATCGGCCTGGACGTGGAAGCGCCCAAGGGGAACATGGTGGTGGACATCGGCGGCGGCACCACGGAAATTGCCGTCATCTCCCTGGGCGGTATCGTGCAGCAGGACTCCATCCGCGTGGCGGGCGACGTCTTTACGTCCGACATCCAGAACTACCTGCGCCAGCAACACGTGATTAAGGTGGGCGAAACCACGGCGGAGAAAATCAAGATTGCCGTGGGCGCCGTCATTCCCCAGCTGGACGTGGAGCCGGAGCCGTTCCTGGTGCGCGGCCCCAACCTGATGACAGGCCATCCCGTGGAGGCCCTCATTCCCTACCAGGAAATATCCCACTGCCTGGACAAATCCATCGCCCGTCTGGAGGCCTCCATCCAGCAGGTCCTGGAGCAGACCCCGCCGGAGCTGTATTCGGACATCGTGGAAAACGGCATCTTCCTCAGCGGCGGCGGCGCCCTGCTGCGCGGCCTGGACAAGCGGCTGTCGGAAAAGGTGAACATCCCGTTCCACGTGGCCGAGGACCCGCTCCGCGCCGTGGCCCGCGGCACCTGCATCGCCCTCAAGAATACAGACAACTACTCCTTCCTCATGCGATAGCACCATGCAATCCCGGAAGGTACTTCCCCGGCTCCTGAGCCTCGCAATCTTCATCCTCCTGGAGCTTGCGTCGTTGCAATTGCTCTCCCACAATGCCGCCCTGCAGCGCATCTGGGTTTCGCGGAGCGTACACGGCTTCATGGGGACGGTCTGGGGAAGCACGCAGCGGGTGCAGAACTTCTTCCGCCTGGCCGGGACCAACAAGGAGCTGGCCCAGGAAAACGCCGCTCTCCTAAAAGAGCTTACGGAAACCCGGGAGGCGCTGCGTCGCGCGCGTGCCGACTCCCTGGGCACCCTGCTGCCGCGGGAGACGGGCTTTGTGGCCATTCCGGCCGAGGTAGTGAGGATGAGCCGGGGCACCCAGCACAACTACCTGATCCTGAATCGGGGCTACGAAGACGGCATTCAGGAAAAATCCGGCATCATTACCAGCAAAGGGGTGGTGGGGATGATAGACGCCGTCAGCGCGCACCATGCCTATGCCTTCTCTTTCCAGCATGCCGACATCTCCATCAGCGCCCGGCTGGGCCAGGAGGGCGGTACGGGCCTGCTGGTGTGGGACGGCGTGGGCAGCCGGGGAGCCATCCTAAAGGAGATTCCGCTCCAGTACAAGTACAATCCCGGGGATACCGTCTATACCAGCGGCCATTCCCTGCTGTTCCCGCCGGACATCCCCCTGGGCGTAGCGGGCGAGTCAAGAATCATCAACGGCGCCACCAACGAGATAGCAGTCACGCTGTTCCAGGACTTCAGCGCCATCCGGTATGTTTCCGTGGTGCACAATACCGCGTTTGACGAAATAGAGGAGTTCCTGCCATGAAAAAATCCGGATTCTGGCTCATTTACCTCATCCTGCTCATAGCGCAGCTGCTCCTGAGCACGTACGCCCTTTTCTCGCCGTACGTGATGGTGACGCTGCTGCCGGTAATGGTGCTGTGCATCCCCATCAGGGTGGGGACGGTTCCCGCCATGCTCATCGCCTTCGCCTCCGGCCTGTCCGTGGACCTGCTGTCGGAGGGGCTGCTGGGCCTCAATGCCCTGGCGCTGGTGCCCGTGGCCCTGGCCCGGAACACCCTTATCCGGCTCATCTTCGGCGGGGAGCTCTTCGCCCGTGAAGAAGACTTTTCCATCCGCCGCAGTGGCCTGGGCAAGGTGGCGGTGGCCATCCTGCTTTCCACGGCCCTCTTCCTGGCCGTCTATATCTGGGCCGACGGTGCCGGCACCCGTCCGTTCCTGTTCAACACCCTTCGCCTGGCGGCCTCGCTGGCCGTGAGCACCGGTCTCTCGCTCCTGGTTGTGGACCTTCTGGCGCCGGATTCCCGCAAATGAGTGCCGACGGTCGCCATATCCGTCTGCTCATAGGCCTGGGAATTGCCGTTGCGCTGCTCCTGGGCAAGATTTTTTCCATCCAGATCCTGCAAGGCCGCTACAAGGAAGACGCCGACCGCAATTCCACCATCTACGAGACCATCTACCCCACCCGCGGGGTCATCTACGACCGCAACGGGCAAATCCTGGTGGGCAACAAGGTAGCCTACGACATCCTGGTGAGCCCCCGGGAGGTGCAGCCCTTCGACACGGTGGCCCTGGCCACGGTGCTGGGCGTGGAACCTTCCTTCATCCGGTCCCGGCTGCAGGAGTACGGGCGGCGGCGCTCTTCCATCGGCTTCCAGTCCGTGACCATGATGCGCACGGTCCCGGCCGAAACATACATGCGCTTCGACGAGGTGAAATACCGCTTTCCGGGCTTCAGGGGGCAGGTCCGCGGCATCCGGGACTACCCGGTGAACGCCGGCGGCAACCTGCTGGGCTATGTGTCGGAGGTGAACCAGGACTATATAGACAAGCATCCGGGCGAATACCGGAGCGGGGACTATGCCGGCATGACGGGCATCGAGGCCGCCCGGGAGGAGGACCTGCGGGGAGAGAAGGGCTATCACATTTACCTGCGCAATTCCCGCAACCAGATAGAGCAGCCCTACAAGGACGGCGCCGAGGACAAGGAGGCCGTTCCGGGACACGACATCGTAACCACCATCGATGCTGAGCTCCAGCAGTACGGGCAGGAACTGATGCAGAACAAGGTGGGGTCCATCGTGGCCATCGAGCCTTCCACGGGGGAAATCCTGGCGCTGGTGTCGTCCCCGGGCATCGACGTGGAGCAGCTGGCCGATATCGGCAAGCACTACAACGAGATTGTGGGCAATCCCTACAAGCCCATGTACAACCGGGCCGTGCAGGCGTCGTACCCGCCGGGCTCGGTGTTCAAGCTGGTGAACGGGCTAATAGGCCTGCAGGAGGGGGTGCTCAAGCCCGGCTATACCTATCCCTGCTCCCAGGGCTACCACTTTGGGGCGGGGCACAAGCTGGGCTGCCACGCGCACAGGAGCCCCATCAATATGGAAGAGTCCATCATGATGAGCTGCAACGCCTACTACTGCTACGTGCTCAAGAACATCCTGGACAACAAGAAGTACGACAACGTGGCCGATGCCCTGGACGCCTGGCACGAGTACGTAGAGAGCTTCGGCTTCGGCCGAAAGCTGGGCAGCGATTTTCCCGCCGAGCTGGCGGGCAGCATCCCCACCTCCAAGACCTACAACCGGGCCTACGGCCGCGGCCGGTGGAATTCCACCACGGTCATTTCGCTGTCCATCGGCCAGGGAGAAATCCTGGCCACCCCGATGCACCTGGCCAACCTCTGCGCCACCATCGCCAACCGGGGGTACTACTACATCCCCCACATTGTGCGGGCGTCGGAGGGCGTGGAACTGGATTCCCGCTTCACGGAAAAACAGTACACCAAGGTGGACACGGTCCATTTCCAGCAGCTCATCCGCGGCATGTGGCGGGCGGTGAATTCCGGCGCCGGCATGGGCGGAACCGCCTGGGTGGCGCACATCGACTCGCTGGACGTCTGCGGGAAGACAGGCACGGCGCAGAATCCCCGCGGGGCCGACAATTCGGTGTTCATCTGCTTTGCACCCATGGACAACCCGCAGATTGCCATAGCCGCGTACGTGGAGAACGGCGGATTCGGGGCCACCAACGCCGCGCCCATCGCGTCGCTGATGGTAGAGAAATACCTGAAGGGGCAGGTGAAACGCACCTGGATGGAAGAGCAGATGAAATCCCGGGACCTGATGTCCCGCGTAAAGACGGACTAGATGACAAGGGAAGGCCTCATACCGGAGCGGCGCCTGCGGCAGTCCATCGACTGGTGGCTGGTGGGGACGTACCTGCTGTTGGTGTTCATCGGCTGGGTGAGCATTTACGCCTCCATCCATTCCACCAACCCTGCGTCCATCTTTGCCTGGACGGCCCGCAGCGGCAAGCAGTTTGTGTGGATGCTCACGGCCTTCGGCCTGGCGGTGCTCATCCTGTACGCAATTCCGCCCAAACTGTGGGAGGCGGTGCCCATTCCCCTGTACCTGGCGGTGCTGGGGCTGCTGGTGCTGGTGATTTTCGTTTCCAAGGACGTCAAGGGTTCCCATTCCTGGTTCGAGCTGGGGCCCGTCAAGTTCCAGCCGGCAGAGATTTCCAAGATTACCACCTCGCTCCTGCTGGCCTCCTTCCTGAGCCGGCAGGGCATCCGGCTTTCCCGTTTCAAGGACTTTGCCCTGGCGGCGCTCATCATCCTGGTTCCCATGCTGGTGATCATTGCCGAAAGCGAAACTGGGAGCGCCCTGGTGTATGCCGGATTCATCTTCGTGCTGTACCGGGAGGGCCTTTCGGGGTGGTGGCTGGGGCTCATCGGCCTGGTGATAGGGTTGTTTGTCACTACGCTGGTGCTGGGCACCTACTGGTCGGTGGTCATTCTGCTGGGGGTGCTGGTGCTGTGCAACGCCTTTTCCGCCGACTTTTGGCGGCGCCTGGCCCTGGGCGGGACGTTCGTGGTGCTGATGGCGCTGCTGCCGGGCGCCTGGGAGTGGGTGTGCAACGCCGTCCAGGCCCGCATGGACTGGTTGGAGACGGTAACCTGGGTGCCGGCGCCCGGGGAGACGCAACGCTGTTTCTGGAGCTTCCTGCTCAAGGTCCGGCCCATCTACATCCTGCTGGCCCTGTGCCTGCTGGCCCTTCCCTTCCTGGGCTTTTACGCCTACCGGAAGCGGGACCGTTTCCTGGCCCTGAGCCTGCTGGTTTTCCTGTCGGGCGTGCTGCTGGTTTTCTCAGCCGATTATATTTTCCAGGACGTGCTGCAGCCGCACCAGCGGGGGCGCATCGAGGTCCTGCTGGGCATGCGGGAAGACCTCTCCGGCGTGGGGTACAACGTGAACCAGTCCAAGATTGCCATCGGTTCCGGCGGGCTCTTCGGGAAGGGTTTCCTGAAGGGGACGCAGACCACCTTCGGCTTTGTGCCGGAGCAGTCCACGGACTTTATTTTCTGCACGGTGGGGGAAGAATGGGGTTTTCTGGGCTGTCTGGCAGTAATTTTGCTGTATGTCTTCCTCATTGTGCGGCTGGTGCTGGATGCCGAACGGTGCCGGGGCAGGTTCACGCGCATTTATGGCTACTGTGTGGCCGCATGCATCTTCATGCACCTGTTCATCAACGTGGGCATGACCGTGGGCCTGATGCCGGTGATTGGCATCCCGCTGCCCTTCCTCAGTTACGGCGGGTCCTCGCTGTGGGCCTTTACCGTGCTGCTGTTTATTTTCCTGGCCTTGTACCGGGACGAAAAAAAGTATTTTTAATGAAAAAGTTCCTTCCTGCGCTGCTGTGCGCCCTGCTGGTGCTCCCTATGGGGTGCGACCAGGACCCGTTTGGACTGTTAGAAGACACCAAGGACACCCGTTACTATGGAAACGTGTTTGCCTTTAACATGATGAACACCTACTATCTCTGGCGGGAAGAGGTGTCCGCCGAGTTCGACAGCTGGACCTACAAAGAAGACCCCATTGCCAAGGTAGATTCCATGCGCTACCGGGGGGCCGACGGGAAACCCATAGACAAGTGGACCCGGCTCATGGAAGACTGCAGCAGTTTCCTGGGCGCCGTCACCGGAAACACCAAAAGCCTGGGCTTCGACTTCGGGCTGTATTACCTGGACGAGGCCCAATATAAGGTTTACGCCCTGGTCTTGTATACCTTTGCCGACTCTCCGGCCGCCCGCGCCGGGCTCAAGCGGGGCGATGTAATCCTTACCCTGGACGGCCAGGAAATCAATACGGACAACTACCAGACCCTGGTGAGTGAAAAGCTTTATGGCGGAGGAAAAGTGACCCTGGGCCTTAGCGGGGGACAGAGCGTAGCCCTGCAGGCTGTCCAGATGTATGAAAACCCGGTCCAGACGGTCCGGACGCTGGATGTGGAAGGGAAGAAAGTGGGCTATCTGCATTTTACCGGCTTTACCCTGGATGCCTGCCGGGACTTGGAGGAGACCTTCCGCCAGTTCTGTGCCGACGGCATAGAGGAGCTGGTGCTGGACCTCCGCTACAACGGCGGGGGCTATACCCAGACCGGCGCCGTGCTGGCTTCCATGCTGGCTCCGCTGGAGGAGGTGAACTCCGGCAGCATTTTCACCCGGGAGGTGTACAACAAGACGCTGGCCGAGAGCGAGGCTTTCAAGGACCAGCTCACTACGCCCTTCGCTCCGGAGTTCGAGCTGTCGGCCTCGGCCGACGGCAGCAGCTACAAGGTTTACCCTTCGCAGGTGAATCCGGGCGTCCGGAAGCTCTGGGTCATTACAACGGACAACACGGCATCGGCCTCGGAGGCGCTTATCTGCGGTCTCAAGCCCTACATGGACGTGACACTGGTGGGGGAGCAGACCTACGGGAAATTCTGCGGTGGCTACCTGATCCAGGCCGAAGACTTTTACGAGCTGCTGTCCCGGCAGGAAGACACGGACATCGATACCGATGAGGGGGCGTCCAAGCTGGCCGGCTGGGGCATCTACGTGATTGCCTCCCGCTATTCCGACTGCAACGGCGTTACCCTGAGCATGCCCTCCGGCATTCCGGCCGACTATGCGGTGAAGGACAATCCCCGGGACGGTTTCCAGCTGGGAGACCCTTCAGAGACCATGCTGGCCCAGGTGCTGGCACTTTCTTCCGGCCAGCAGACCAAGGCCCCGGCTGCAGGCCCGGCCCTGCATCCAGCCCCGCCCGTGCGCCGCGCCGGTTTCGGCACCCTGCTCTATCCAGGCCCGGCCTGCGGGAATTAGAAAATTATTCTTAACTTTGCAGTCCCAAACCATTTAATTGCCTTGGTGGTGGAATGGTAGACACGAGGGACTTAGACTGTATTTGAGTGCACTCTCTGAAAAGAGAGATGTAGAATGTCGTAAATTCAAGGAAGCCTTAACGGGTAATGCCGATGGTAATCTTGAGCCAAGCCTCCGGAAGGAGGAAGGTGCAGAGACTAGACACGACACACCTAAAGAGCCCGGCTCCATGGTGAAGGAATAGTCCGGACCACAAACGATGTGCCGCGAGCGCAGACGGTGGCGAAAGCCATAGTGGCAAGAAAATCCCTTGGCCCGAAACGGCCGTATGGGTTCGAGTCCCATCCGAGGCACAAAACAGCCCACAGAGTTAGTTCTGCGGGCTGTTTTGCAATAATTGGACAACTTTGGACAACAGCGGGACTGAAATCAACTCGCTGAATACAAGCGATTTATACCCACCCTTCCGGATGCAGGTAAACCTGTCCCGGACTGGTGTCTTCTATCGCGCAGATTTCAAGTTTTGTCATCGCTCAAAAAATTCGACGGCCTTCGGCCGTAAAGGCTTCGCCCAAGATTATATCCATTCATGCTGACCGCATACGCAGTTAGCAGGCTTGCCGGGCTATAAGCCCATGCAAGCCATTATTGCTTTGCAATGAACCGGCTGCGCCTCGGGATAGCACAAGCAAGCTCGGCTCTCCTCTCGGCTTGCACGGTTATTCTGAGACGGGACGCACCGGGAAACCGCGGTTACGGTCGTAGCTGCTCCTGCTCGCACTTCCCGAAAGGAATTGGAGGCGCCACGCGCTATACAAGTCCGTATTGAGGGAAGAAGACCAATAGTAGCCTTGGGAACCGGCATAGTAGAGGCCAGTATCGTCCCGGTAGCCAGCGGCGGGAAGGAAGAGGGTGTTTCCGTTGCCGGTAAACTTGTATCCGTTGATGCCGCTGCTATTGTAGTCGGTCACCCATTCTTTTGACAAGGCAAGCAGCGCTTCGATTTCGGCTTCCGTTGGCATCCGGAACTTGCCGCCGAGGGCGGCGTAAGCGGCATCGTCGGCAGCCTGGAGGGTGCTGTAGTCGCTGCCGGTGTATTTGCTGAAGGTGCTTCCGTCTCTCCACTGGTAGGATGCCCAGTTATATCCTGTCTTGCCTGTCTTCCAGTGGGCGCCGGGGGTCTCGGAGGCGTAGCCGTCTTCATAGTACGGCGCGGTCTCGCCCCAGGCGTAGTAGTCGCCGTAGCCGGTCTCGCTGGTGGCGCCGAGGTTGTATTTCGCCCAGTAGATCTTCTTGCCGCCAACAGTTATGCCCAGGTCCACATACAGGTCGGAGGCATTCTGTACTGCCCAATTGTCACCGCCCGTGGTGCTGAGCGAGGGGAAGTTGTACATCTTCCCTGCCGTGAGGGTTTTGTTCGTGCGGGTCAGGGTGTAGATATTGTCATCGCTGGCCACGGTGAAGGTGTAATCTGCCGCCTCGCCCGGCTTGGTGAGCCGCCCGGCGAAGATGCCGCCGTCACTGTCGGCCACGCCGCTCAGGCGCGCTCCCGCCTGCAGGACGCTCTCGGTGACGGCGCCGTCCGTGCCCACGCTCTCGCAGGCCACGGGCTTGATCTTCGAGCAGCCGAAGGTGTAATCTGACACATTGTCCTGAATCCCGGCCACGTGGATCTGTACCATATCGGCGGGCTTGCCCATCGACAGGGTGGCGGTCACAGTCGTGCCACTCACCGTGTAGTCCTTGTCCTTCTCGAAGAGGTAGTAGTTGTACACCGGCTTGCCGCCGCTGGTGAAGGAGAACTTGCTGTCGGCGTAGGTCACGGTCACGTCCACGGGGAAATGCACGGCGGTAAGCTTCTTCGTGCCGAGGCCGCTGAAGTCGCTGTCCAGCAACGTGTCGCCGCCGGAAGTGTTGGTCCAGTTGCCGCTGCTGCGCTCCAGAACCAGATATTTGGTCGCCAGGCCGTTGAAGAACACGTAAATCTTGTCACCGTTCGCCCAGGCAGTCTTGGCCGCCTTGGTTTCAAGTACGGTCACGTCGAAGGTCATCGGGACGCCTTCATTCTGAGGAGTTTCTTTCCCGGTGTTGAGAATCTCCTTGGCGCAGCCCATCAGGCCCGCCGCCATGCAAAGAAGTAAGATTGCTTTTTTCATCACTTTGTCCTCCACTGATTAAATGCTTTCTCCGGGCCACTCGGGATATTCACCGACGCTGGCGCAGATTACGCCTTCCTGCCTCACCTCGAAAACCGTAGTCGAGGGGGCTTCGTAGAATTGTTTGATTGTTTGTTCCATAAGTATGATGTTTTTAGATTCTTCGCTTCGCTCAGAATGACATGGGAAAGACCTGAATGACATGGGAAAGACCTGAATGACATGGGAAAGACGAATGACATAAAGAAAACCCGCGGCCATCCCGAAGAACTCGCGCAGTAATGCCGTAAGTTATTGATTATAACCTTGTTATCACCCCCCTAACAGACAGGAGAGCGCGTCAGCAAGCATGATATTTGGGAATAATGCCATCAGTGCCGACTTTTTCACCACGAATTTACGCAAAATCCACGGAAAAAAAAATCCGACCTGGTCTTTGACCAGTCAGCCCTCGCGGCTGGAACCGCAACCCGTGGGACAACTCCCGGCCGTCGCTGCACATCTGGAAGGAGAAAATCGACCCCGACTCCGCTAAAGTCTATGGCTAACTTTATGATACGATAGATAGCGCTGAACATGAAATGATGAGGTTATGTAAAACCAAATGGCATAACTATATGCATGAATAGGAATCCTTTAGCCCAAACTGCAAGATGGGTGTTTGTCCGACAAACACCGACCCGGCCGGGCCGGTGCTGCGCCTTCGGCGGACAAAAAAGATTCGACGGGTCACCCGCCGAATCTTTAAGGTGAGAAGAAAAAGAAGGAAGTGTCAACGGCTTTCGCCGTACTTCTTTACGAAAGCCGCGGCCTTTTCGTCGGCCGCAAGAATCTCATTGTTGTCATAGTGGAGTCGCACCGCCTCAAAAGTGTCATGACCTCCTTCCGGGTCATCCACTCTTCCGATGACGGTTCTGACGCCTTTCAGCGGGCAATGTTTTGTTGATACTTGGTGATGACAGCATCGGCGAACGCCTCCAGCTGTTCATCGGTGATGATGGTAAGGACCATCCGGCTTGCCGGCATTTCCGGCGCACAAATCTCTCTCTTCATAACAAGACCAGATTAAAGGGTTAAAAATAATTGGTTTATGCAAGTTTTCGGGTTGGACTATGCCTTCACGTACTTCTGGTTGCGGTCCTTGGGGTTATCTGGAATAGTCAGTTTAAGCAGGCCCTGTTCTACCAAAGCAGAAATATATCGCTTTCTATTTTTGGATTGGTTTGTTATACCTATACGCTCCATGATTTCTTGAGCAGTTCTTGGCACCGTACAGAAGTTCACAACATCCTTTATTTTCCCAGGAAGCTTATCTTCTTGGTTACTTTTCTTGGTTACTTCTTGTTGTTCTTGGTTACTTTTCTTGGTTACTCCGTTACTTTGCTCCGTTACTATGACACTTTCTTGGTTACTTTCTCGCCAGAAAGTAACTATGACCTCCTTCCTTTTTTCATCATTGAAGACATCTATCTTTTCATCAAGTTCACGGACTCGGATAAAGCCACTGCCGACTCCGGTATAGGGAAGAAGAAAAGCGCCATGGGTAAATACCATTCTGTTACGAGGGAAGGACGTCCCCATCAATACGTCCTCTACTTGAAGCCCACCCGGCAGAATCCCCGGGCTGTGTATTTCAACCCTATTGTCGAAAATGAACAGCCTGACAGGGGCCTCACGGCTATACGAACGATGCAACAGTGCGTTTGAGCATATTTCAGAAAGGGCATCAAATGGTATTTCCAGCTGTCCGAGAGAATTGAATCCCGGTTCAACCTGTACATTTCGGAGATTCCGCTTTAGGAACGACATCATGGCATCAAACTGCCTCAACAAACCTCCATCGGCATCCAAGTCATCCAGTTTGTCCCGGAATTCTGTTCCACCAAGGCTGTTTCCGACAAAACTGACGCATTTAACGGTTGCCGTGGGAAGCCAACGCTGTGTGTGTTTGCCAAAAAGAAGGATTGCCGCATAGGTAAGTCCGTTGTCTGGGCGGATTAGGCCGGCGTTTTTGAACAGTTTCTCAACGGTCATTCCTGTGGCAGCCCATGATGCAAGTTCATCTGCTGTGGCATCTTGAAGCTGCTCTACGGAAAGGCTCCTTCTTCGATATACAGATTCGAAGCGCTTTCTTAGGTACATTTTTATGACTTCCTGGTCCAAATCGGCAAAATTAGCCCCGGGGACCAACGCCTCGTCCTGCCGGAAGGTTCCGCTGTCGGACATCATCTCTGCAATTTCCGCGTTATCCATAACCCGCCGCTTGTTGGCACCATTCTTCACCCAAATGATGCCCTTGTTGTCCTTGTAAGGTTTGTTGATACCCTCCGGGACGGTCGCGACAATCAATTGACCACCAGGAACATCCACGTTCTCAGTCTTTATGGAGATTGCTGGTTTTACGTTCTGCTCAGCAATCTGAGAAAGCAAGCCCGTCTGCTCCTGGACTTCCTTTCGCGAAAGGGCATTGATCTCGCCGGTCTTATCGTTCACTCCAATAATGATGGTTCCGCCACTCCGTTCATTGGCATAACAAACCATCTCCTTGCCCACTTCATAATTGTCCACAACCCGTTCTTTCAACTGAACTGGTGTCTGCTCGCCTTTTCCACAAAGCCTCAATATTTCTTGCATCGTCATAAGCCTCAACGTATTTATGCAAATTTAACGAAACTATTTCTTATTCTCCAGAATCTTCACCAGATCCTGCTTCATACCCAAGTCGATTTCCCGGTAGCGGTTGAAGGCGCGGGAGCCTTCTGCGTGGCCGGTAAGGGAAGCAACGAGATTGGGGTCTTTGACCTGCCGGTAGATGTTGCCGGCAAAGGTTCGACGGGCAAGGTGACTGCTGGCTACTTCGTTCAGAGGACGCTTTACCTCTTTCCGGCTGACAGGATCCAGTTCTGTTACCAGGCGGGTGATGCCGGCCACTGTAAACGCAGCCTTGATATTATCATTATAGTTCTGTTCACTGATGAAGGGCAGCAGGCTGTCCCCTGGGAGGTCCCTGTACTTTTCAACAATTTCCAAGGCGATGGAGTTTAGGGGGACGACAACCGTCGGATGATGTTTCCCGTCCGCAGATAGCATTTTCAACCTCTTACAATTTGTAAGAAGTTCTTCTGCGCCTTCTTCCTTAAGCCTCGTCTTCAACACAGACCAATATGTACTGGCCCTTTTGGACGTGGGCTGATCGGTTAATGCTCCAACAACATCAACAATGGAGAAATACCATTTCTCATCTTCTTCACTCCAGGAGGTCCTTATTTTCTTGTCCTCAAATAATTGTAGCGCCTCTTTTTGTCCCATAGCAAACGTTCTTTTCTTTTCTGCGAATATACGCAATTATTCCACCACATTCAAATCCTTGCGGGCCTTGTATGCCTTCTGGCGGAAGGCGATGTTGCGGAGGGCGAAGTCGTCGCGGATTTCCATGTTAGTATAGCGCTCAACGGCCTTGCTGCCGCGGCGGCGTGTGGGTATTTCCACCTTCTTGAGGTCCTTGTAGATGCGCTTGTGAGTGGGAACGTACAGGTATTCGTCAAAAAGGAATTGCCGGAGTTTCATTATTTGGTCGTCATCAAACTCCGACGGTGTCATTGCCTCCAGGCCGTTAATTTTGAGGTATCGGCCCATCCGGTTGCGGACACCGGAGTAATGTTTATAGCGGCTCTTGCCGAAGATGCCGTCACAATCTCTCCAGCCTCCAACAGACGGCGGTATGCCCGGCGCATGGCGTCAATTTCACGGGTAATGTCATCTTCCAGCTGCTTGTTGTACACGGAGGCCTTGATATTGCTCTTGTGATAGAGGTCGGCCCTGCGGCCGT
>FLNY01004007.1_pt1 | contig 51151 bp, 38 predicted proteins | sample 1140381 | NCBI WGS metagenome assembly FLNY01 (sample SAMEA3878172, study PRJEB12797) | bioreactor metagenome | biome: Moose rumen | place: Sweden | collected 2011-10
GAAGACGTGCAGACTGCCGACGAGCAGGCTCTGGCGCGTGAGATTTCACACGAGAATCCGCTCATCCCTGAGCAGGTGGCAAAGGCAGTGCTGGAGAACTTTTGCAAGGCTGCGGCTCAGCTGATGTCGATGGGATTTGCCATCCAGCTGAAGAACGGCAACGACGTGGCTCTGCGCATTCATCCCGACGTGCACGTGAAGGGCGGCAACATCAATCTCGCGCGTGCCAAGGAACTGGACCCCACGGTGACGGAGCTGACTGCGGAGAACGCGGGCGACCTGGTGACGAAGGCTGGCGTAACGTTACGCACCAAGGCGGAGTGTATGCAGAAGTTTACCGACCTGCTGCTGTCCCTCGGTGCGAGCGTGCAGCGCAAGGAAGTGGTTGAGAGGGCTAAGGTGGAGCGCACAGACACGCAGCCGTCCGAAGGCGGTGGCACCACTCCGACCCCAACTCCTGACCCAGGCACTGGCGGCGGCGACAACCCTGGTGGCGGCGGAGATACCGGCGACGGTACTGACGAAAGCTAAAAATAATGCATAATTCATAATGCATAATGCATAATTAAGCGCTGACGAAAAACTGAGTATATACGGAATCCTCCCTGCAAAAAGGGGGGATTTTTCTGTTTTATCTGAAGAATATGTCGTATCTTTGCAGCGAAATAAACGTTTGAAGATGGCAAATTTAGTAGCGATTGTGGGCAGACCGAATGTGGGGAAGTCCACGCTGTTTAACAGACTGACGAAGACCCGTCACGCGATTGTAAGCGACGAGGCTGGCACGACGCGCGACCGACAGTACGGCAAGTGCGAGTGGTGCAATAAGGAGTTTTCCGTGGTGGACACGGGTGGCTGGGTTGTGAACTCGGACGATGTGTTCGAGGAGGAAATTCGCCGACAGGTGAAGATTGCGCTCGACGAGTGCGACGTGATTCTTTTCCTCGTGGATGTGAAGACGGGCGTGACGGACCTCGACGAGCAGGTTGCCGACATCCTGCGCCGCAGCAAGGTGCCCACGATTCTCGTTGCCAATAAGACGGATACAAACACGCTGCGCTACGATGCTGCCGAGTTCTACAGCCTCGGTCTGGGCGACCCGATGTGTATCAGTTCGGCTTCGGGCAGCGGCACGGGCGATTTGCTCGACAAGGTGGTGGCAAGTTTCAAGAAGGAGCTGACGGAGGTTGTGGAGGAGGAGATTCCCCGCATAGCCGTGGTGGGTCGTCCGAATGCCGGAAAGTCGTCTATCATCAATGCTTTCCTCGACGATAACCGCAACGTGGTGACCGACATTGCCGGCACGACTCGCGACTCCATCTACACGAAGTACGAGAAGTTCGGATTTAATTTCTACCTCGTCGATACTGCCGGAATCCGCAAGAAGAACAAGGTCAACGAGGATCTGGAGTACTACAGCGTGATGCGCAGTATCCGTGCCATTGAGAACAGCGATGTCTGCGTGATGATGGTCGATGCTACCCGAGGCATTGAGGGTCAGGACATCAATATTTTCCAGATTGTGCAGAAGAACCAGAAGGGTCTGGTGGTGGTGGTGAACAAGTGGGACATTGCCGAGGACAAGTCGAACGAGGCTATCCGCCACTTCGAACATGCCATCCGCGAACGCTTCGCTCCGTTTACCGACTTCAGCATCATTTTTGCTTCAGCAGTGACGAAGCAGCGCATCTTCAAGGTGCTGGAGGAGGCTCAGAGGGTGTATGACATGAGGGTGAAGAAGATTTCTACCCGCCAGCTCAACGAGGTGATGCTGCCTATCATCGAGGCAACTCCGCCACCATCGCTCAAGGGCAAGTACATCAAGATAAAGTACTGCATGCAGATTCCGGAGACCCGCGTGCCTTCGTTTGTATTCTATGCCAACCTGCCGCAGTACGTGAAGGAGCCTTACCGCAGGTTCCTCGAGAATAAAATCAGAGAAAACTGGGATTTCCGTGGTACACCAATCAATGTTTATGTCAGACAGAAGTAAAATGGCGGTGCGCTGTGTGGCGCTGCTCACTGTGCTCGCCCTGCTTGTGGGCTGCGGAGCAAAGCAGAAAAGCCGCGACGACTTGTTGAAGGAATTTGTGGAGAGAGCTCTGATGGAGCGCTACCTGACGAACGACTACGATTTGTACCTGAACGATGTGGACTACGGCGTGGAACTCGACACCGTGCAGCAGCAGATGCTCGTTGCCATCCACAAGCAGTTTGCCGACTATCAGGAGAAGAAACACGGTCCGGTGGTTTACGTGAATATGACCGACGTGGTGAAGGAGGAGGGCGACTCGGTGTGCTACGTGCACTACATCGTTGCCTATGCCGACAGCACGCAGGAAAGTACCGTGATGAAGGTAGTCGATGAGGGCGGCGAGTGGAAGATAAAGAGCAGGAACTAATATGTAAAGTTTAAAGTTTAAAGTTTAAAGAGTTCAAAGAGTTCAAAAAGTTTAAAGTTCAAGGGGGTTTTTCGTCTTTCGTTTTTCGTCTTTCGTAAAAAATATTATGGGTTTTTCATCAAAAATAGGGGCGATATTGGCTGCAGCAGGTTCTGCCGTCGGACTGGGCAACATCTGGCGCTTCCCGACTGAGACGGGAATGAACGGCGGTGCTGCCTTCATCCTGATATACGTGCTGTTCATGATTTTGTTCGGAGCTCCCATAATGCTGACGGAGTTCACCATCGGGCGCTACGGACAGAAAGACGTGGCAGACTCGTTCGAACGCATGAGCGGCGGACGCAAGGGCTGGCGACTCATGGGACTCATGCCCGTCGTGGCTGGTCTGCTGGTGCTCAGCTACTACGCCGTAGTGTGCGGCTGGACTCTCTACTACGCCTACGTTGCCGGCATCGACGGCTTTGCAGGAAAAACTCCCGAACAGTACGTGAGCGACTTCCAGCAGTTTGCCGCTTCGCCCACAGAACCGCTCATCTGGATTCTGCTCATTATGATTATTACGTGCGGAATCATCTCCCTCGGAGTGAGAAAAGGCATTGAGCGCGGAGCAAAAATCCTGATGCCTTTGCTCTTCGTCTGCATCATCGTGCTGGTGTGCTTCTCGGTTAGTCTGCCCAACGCAGAGAGGGGACTCAAGTTTCTCTTTTACCCCGACTTCAGCAAGATTAACGGCTCGACCGCGCTCTCTGCATTGGGACAGGCGTTCTTTTCGCTCAGCGTTGGCATCGGTTGTCTCTGCACCTACGCCTGCTACTTCCGCAAAGACGTGAACCTCTTCAAGGACAGCCTTGCCGTGGCATTTATCGACACTCTCGTCGCACTGATGGCTGGTCTGATAATCTTCCCCGCCGTTTATTCCGTGCCCGGACTTACTCCCGATGCAGGTCCGTCGCTCGTCTTCATAACCCTGCCAAACGTTTTCCAGCACGTCTTCGGAGGCGCATCAGTATTTGCCTACGCCTTCTCACTGCTTTTCTACGTGCTTCTCGTCATAGCCGCCATCACCTCCAGCATCTCCATGCTCGAAATGGTTGTGGCATACTTCCACGAAGAATACGGTTGGAGCCGTCCCGCAGTGGCAGTAGCCGTCTCCATCTTCTGCATGCTTCTGGCAGCGGGGTGCTCGCTCTCGTTCGGAGTGTGGGCCGACAAAACAGTATTCGGTCTCGGTATGTTCGACCTTTTCGACTTCATCGTTGCCAAACTCCTCATGCCCGTCGGCAGCTTCGTCATGTGCATATTCCTCGGCTGGGTGGTCGATGAAAAGACCATTCGCATGGAAGTGACCAATGGCGGAAAGATTCAGACCGTGCTCTATCCAATCTGGCGATTCATCATACGCTATTTTGCCCCCATAGGCATAATCCTCATTTTCATCAACGAAATAGGGTGGTAGGATTTTGCCGTCTGAGAAATTTGTCGTAACTTCGCGCCACTTTTGGTTCAATAACCGACGAAAGACTTTTTTTAAGGTAATAATCAAAAATCATTATATTATACATTTATGAATATTTCAATCAAGAACATTGACAAGGTAAATGCTGAGGTTACAGTAGTGATTGAGCCTGCAGATTATACCGAAAACTACGCTAAAGCTGTTAAGGACGCAAAGAAGAAACTGAATATGCCAGGCTTCCGCCCGGGTATGGTGCCAACAGGACTCATCAAGAAGCAGTTCGGACCAAGCATCCTGGCTGAGGAAGTAAACCGCCTGTTGAGCGACAAACTCTTCAGCTACATCCAGGAAAACAAAGTACAGATGCTCGGCAGCCCACTGCCACAGGAAGTAAACAACCAGGTAGAACTCGTTGAGGGTGGCACTTTCACATTCAAGTTCGACCTTGCCATTGCTCCTGAATTCGATGCTACACTGAGCAAGAAAGACAAAATCACATACTACAACGTAGAAGTGTCTGACGAGATGATCGACCGCCAGGTTGAAATGTACCGTCAGCGCGGTGGTAAGTACGACAAGGTTGACAGCTACGAAGACAACGACATGGTGAAGGGTGTTGTAACCGAACTCGAAGGCGAAAACCCTGTAAGCGTTGAAGGCGCTGTCATGCTGCCAAAGTACTTCCGCAACGACGATCAGAAGAAACTCTTCAAAGGTGCTAAGACAAACGACGTAATCAAGTTCAACCCTGCAAAGGCTTACGACAACAACGAGGCAGAACTCGCTTCTCTCCTCAAGGTGAACAAGGAAGACGCTCTGAAGCACACAGGCGACTGCCAGATTCAGATTACTGAAATCACACGTTTCGTTCAGGGACCGCTCAATGAAGAACTCTTCGAAAGCGTATTCCCAGGTGGCGAAGTGAAGACTGAAGAGCAGTTCCGCGCTCGCATCAAAGAAACTATCGAAAACCAGTTCGCAAAGGACTCTGACTATAAGTTCATCCTCGACGTGAAGAAGTACGAGGCTGAGAAAATCGGCAAACTCGAATTCCCAGACGAGAAACTCAAGAAGATTATGGCTGCCAACGCTGGTGGCGACGAGAAGAAAGTAGAGGAAAACTACGAGAAGAGCATCGAAGAACTCACTTGGCATCTCGTTAAGGAACAGCTCGTAGAGAAGTGCGGCATCAAGGTTGACGACGAAGACGTGAAGAACATGGCTAAGGAAGTGACTCGCATGCAGTTCGCACAGTACGGCATGATGAACATTCCAGACGAGTACCTCGAAGGTTCTGTAAAGGAAATGCTCAAGAAGCGCGAAACTGTTGACAACCTCATCGACCGCTGCATCGAAGTAAAACTCGGAGCTGCACTCAAGGAACTGGTTACCCTGACAAACAAGAAGGTAACTGCAGAGGAATTCAATAAGATGTTTGAAAACTAATATTCAGGTATTCAACCAACGTTTGAAACAAAAACTATGAGTTACACAGACTTTAGAAATTTTGCTACAAAACACCTCGGTGTAAACAGCATGGTTCTCGACGATGTCGTTAAGGCGCAGTCAGGCTATCTGAACCCATACATCCTCGAGGAACGCCAGTTGAACGTAACACAACTCGACGTTTTCTCACGACTCATGATGGATCGCATCATCTTCCTCGGCACAGAAGTGAACGACTACACTGCTAACGTGCTGCAGGCTCAGATGCTCTATCTCGACAGCGTCGACAGTGGCAAGGACATCAGCATATATATCAACTCGCCCGGTGGCAGCGTATATGCCGGACTCGGAATCTACGACACCATGCAGTTCGTAAACAGTGATATCCAGACCATCTGTACCGGTATGGCAGCATCAATGGCTGCTGTACTCCTCGTTGCAGGAAAAGAAGGCAAGCGTTCTGCACTGCCTCACAGCCGCATCATGATTCACCAGCCAATGGGAGGCGCACAGGGACAGGCAAGCGACATCGAAATCACTGCCCGCGAGATTCAGAAGTTGAAGAAGGAACTCTACACAATCATAAGCGACCATAGCCACCAGCCATTCGACAAGGTATGGGCCGACTCCGACCGCGACTACTGGATGACTGCTGAAGAGGCTAAGGAATACGGAATGGTTGACGAAGTGCTGACAAGAAAGAAGTAAATGGCTCCAAGAATAAATAGATGCTCGTTTTGTGGACGTTCCGACAAGGAAGTCAACCTGCTCATTAGCGGTGTCAACGGTTTCATCTGCGACGAATGTGCCCAACAGGCATACGAATTAGCAGTTGAAAATAAACGCAAGAAAGAGCGTGTGGATTTGTCCAAACTGCCTAAACCTGCTGAGATAAAAGACTACCTCGACAAGTACGTCATCGGACAGGACGACGCAAAGAAAACTCTCTCAGTAGCTGTTTACAACCACTACAAGCGCTTGCAGCACCCAGAAGCGGAGGACGACGTAGAACTGGAGAAGTCCAACATCATCATGGTGGGAAGCACCGGTACAGGTAAGACCCTCTTGGCACGAACCATCGCAAAACTCCTCGTCGTTCCTTTTACTATCGTTGACGCTACAGTGCTTACCGAAGCTGGATATGTCGGAGAAGACGTCGAAAGCCTCTTGGCACGACTCCTACAAGCTGCCGACTACGACGTGGCAAAAGCAGAAACCGGAATAGTCTTTATTGACGAGATTGATAAGATCGCCCGCAAGGGAGACAACCCAAGCATCACACGCGACGTCAGTGGCGAAGGTGTGCAGCAGGGACTGCTCAAACTCCTCGAAGGTTCCATCGTCAACGTACCACCACAGGGCGGACGCAAGCATCCGGAACAGAAATTCATTCAGGTCAACACCAAGAACATCTTGTTTATCTGTGGAGGAGCTTTCGATGGTATCGAAAAACGTATTGCTCAGCGCCTGAACACCCACGTAGTTGGATTTGACGCAGCTCGCAACGTTGCAAAGATAGACAAGAGCAATATGATGCAGTATATTGCCCCGATGGACTTGAAGTCATTCGGACTTATACCTGAAATCATCGGACGACTGCCAATCCTTACGCATTTGGAACCACTTGACCGTACTGCACTGCGCAGAATCCTGACAGAACCGAAAAACTCCATCATAAAGCAGTACATCCGACTCTTTGCACTCGATGGGGTAGAACTCATCTTCGAGGAAGCCGTATTCGAATATGTAGTTGATAAAGCAGTAGAATTCAAACTCGGTGCACGCGGACTCCGTTCACTCGTCGAAACTATTATGGTCGATCCGATGTACGAGATTCCATCTAAGCATGTTGACAAGTACACTGTCACACTCGAGTATGCAAAGCAACAGGTGGAAAAAGCCAATATGTTCGTGCTGAAAGAACAGACGGAAGACAAGTAAATATCACATTATAAATTATATATAGAGAGCAAAAGTGACAAATTAAGTCCTTTTTGCTCTCTTTTTTGTCTTGGTTCGAATTAAGTTAATAATTGTCAAATTACAAATATTTGGAATTTTTTTCTTGCTTTTCTTTGCAAAATAAATTGTGTTCCATAACTTTGTGGTCAGCGACAATAAACAACCAAAATTACGATGGCAAAAAAGAACTCTCTTTATGAATCCTTGAAGTACTATTTTGGCTTTGATACATTCAAGGGAGACCAAGAGAAAATCATACGTACTTTGATGGAGGGCAAAAATACTTTTGTCCTTATGCCAACGGGTGGTGGTAAGTCGTTGTGCTATCAGTTGCCTGCTTTCCTGATGGAAGGAACGGCAATTGTAATTTCTCCGCTGATAGCTCTTATGAAGAATCAGGTGGATGCCATCAAATACATCAGCGAAGAAGACAATATAGCACATTTTATAAACTCTTCCTTGAGCAGAGCCAACATTGAACAGGTGAAAACAGATATTCTTGCAGGAAAGACAAAACTGCTATATGTGGCTCCCGAATCACTTACAAAGGAAGACAATGTAGAATTCCTGAAATCCATAAAGATTTCTTTCTATGCTGTCGATGAAGCCCACTGTATCTCAGAATGGGGACATGACTTCCGACCAGAATACCGTCGCATTCGTCCTATTATTAACGATATAGGTCAGGCTCCGGTAATTGCACTTACTGCTACCGCTACCGATAAGGTGCGTACAGATATAAAGAAAAACCTTGGCATACTTGATGCTGTTGAATTCAAATCCTCGTTCAATCGTCCTAACCTTTATTACGAGGTGCGTTCAAAAACGAAGGATATAAACAAAGACATTATTAAATATATAAAGCAGCATCCTGGCAAGAGCGGTATCATCTACTGTATGAGCCGTAAGAAAGTAGAGGAACTGGCAGACATACTGAAAGCAAACGATATTAAAGCCGCTGCTTATCATGCAGGCATGGATAATAGCGTAAGAAATGCCACTCAGGATGCGTTTATCAACGAAGATATCGATGTTATCGTAGCAACAATCGCGTTCGGTATGGGTATTGATAAACCAGATGTGCGCTACGTCATCCATTATGATATTCCAAAGAGTCTTGAAGGCTACTACCAGGAAACCGGTCGTGCAGGACGCGATGGCGGAGAGGGTAGGTGTATAGCTTTCTATACACATAAAGACTTGTATCGACTCGAGAAATTCCTTGAGGGAAAACCTGTTGCAGAACAAGATATAGGCAGACAGCTTATACGTGAAACAGCGGCATATTGTGAGACCTCTGTTTGCCGTCGTAAGATACTCCTCCACTATTTTGGTGAGACCTACGACAAAGATAATTGTGGACAGTGCGATAATTGTCTGAATCCGAAGAACCGTGTTGAGGCTAAGGATTTACTTATTCTTGCTTTGCAAGCAATTCATGCTGTAAAAGAGAACTTCAAGATAGACTATGTAGTTGACTTCCTTAGAGGTAAAGAATCTGAAACCCTGTTGGCTCATAAACACGATCAACTGAAAGAATTCGGTTCTGGTGTTGATGTGGAAACCAGCATGTGGAACGCAGTATTTGCTCAGGCACAGTTGAATGGCTATATCGAGAAAGAAGTGGAGAATTATGGTATTCTGAAGATAACCAAAGAAGGAAAGAAATATCTGAAGAATCCTACATCGTTTATGGTTGCTGAGGACAGCGATTATAATGGTGACTACGAGGATAATGAAGAAGGTGGCCAGTCGGTTGCAGATGAGACACTCTATGCAATGTTACTGGCATTAAGAAAGAAAATTGCAAAGAAATACGAAGTTCCTCCATATGTAGTATTTCAGGAAGCATCGCTAGAGGCTATGACAACCCTTTATCCTATCACACTGGAAGAGTTACAGAACATACCAGGTGTGGGAGCAGGAAAGGCAAAACGATATGGACAGGAATTTTGTGACCTTATAAAGCAGTATTGCGAGGAAAACGAAATAGACCGTCCTACAGACATGCGTGTCCGTACCGTTGCTAATAAATCGAAAGTTAAAGTTAATATTATTCATGGTATCGACCATCAGATAGATCTTGAGGAGATTGCAAAGTCTAATGGTATTGGATTCGACGAACTGCTTGACGAACTGGAGGCTATTGTATATAGCGGAACGAAAATCAATATTGATTATTTCCTTGATGAGGAATTGGATGAAGATTGTATTGACGAAATTTACGATTATTTCCGCAACAGTGAAACTGACGATCTTGATACGGCAGTCCAGAATATAGATGGTGACTATGATGATGAAGTGATTCGTCTTGTGCGTATCAAATTTATTTCTGAATTGGCAAACTAATTCAGTAGGGTGTCATGTGCTGAGATACGGTGCTATTCCCATGTGTTAAATTGTATAGATTTATACGCTGTATTTCCCCTGGTAAAAACTAAAAAATATTATTACTGAAAAAGAACTGCAGTTTTTTTTTCTTTTCACTTTTTTCTTTTCACTTTTAATTCATATCTTTGCACGCAATTAAATTATAACATACAATACTCTATGTCATCATTTATTGCAGATAAAGTTGTAATGGAAGGCTTAACGTACGATGACGTACTCCTCGTACCAGCATATTCAGAAGTTCTTCCACGTGAAGTTTCTCTTACCACAAAGTTTTCTCGTAATATTGAATTGCGCATTCCTTTCGTGACAGCCGCTATGGATACTGTTACAGAGGCTCCTATGGCAATTGCTATTGCTCGTGAGGGTGGTATAGGTGTAATTCATAAAAACATGTCAATCGAAGAGCAGGCTCGTCAAGTTGCAATTGTGAAACGTGCAGAAAACGGTATGATTTACGATCCTGTAACTATCATGCGTGGTAAGACAGTAGAGGATGCCCTTTCTATGATGTCTGAATATCATATTGGAGGTATTCCTGTAGTTGACAAGGACAATAAACTTGTCGGTATTGTTACAAACCGAGACCTGCGTTTCCAAACAGACATGAAACGTAAGATTGATGATGTGATGACAAAGGATAACCTTGTCGTAACGCATCAGCAGGCAGACCTAGCCAGTGCATCTAAGATTCTGCTTGAACATAAGATTGAAAAACTTCCAGTGGTTGACGATGATAACCATCTTATCGGTCTTATCACATATAAAGACATCACTAAGGCTGCAGACAAGCCAATGGCATGTAAGGATGCAAAAGGGCGTCTGCGTGTAGCTGCAGGTGTCGGAGTTACTGCTGACACATTCCAGCGCATGGAAGCACTGGTGAAGGCAGGAGTTGATGCTATCGTTATCGATACTGCTCATGGTCACTCTAAGGGAGTAATCGAAAAGGTTCGCGAGGCTAAGCAAAACTTCCCTGAAGTAGATATCGTGGTAGGTAATATTGCAACAGGCGAAGCAGCTAAAGCACTTGTAGAAGCTGGAGCTGATGCAGTAAAGGTTGGTATCGGTCCGGGTTCTATCTGTACTACTCGTGTAGTTGCAGGCGTCGGAGTTCCTCAACTTAGTGCCGTTTACGACGTTGCACAAGCTCTTGCTGGAACTGGAGTACCTCTTATCGCAGACGGTGGCTTGCGTTATTCAGGTGACGTAGTTAAGGCACTTGCTGCTGGTGGATATAGCGTAATGATTGGTTCTCTGGTAGCTGGTACAGACGAGGCTCCAGGTGAAACAATTCTATATAACGGACGTAAGTTCAAGAGCTATCGTGGAATGGGTTCTCTCGAAGCTATGGAGAACGGCTCAAAGGATCGTTACTTCCAAGGTGGAGTAGAGGAGACAAAGAAACTTGTTCCGGAAGGTATCGCAGGACGTGTTCCTTACAAAGGCACAGTTCAGGAAGTAATTTATCAGCTTATGGGTGGACTTCGTGCAGGTATGGGTTATTGTGGTGCAAAGGACATTATGGCACTCCACAATGCTAAGTTTACTCGTATTACAAACGCTGGTGTACTTGAAAGTCATCCACACGAAGTAATTATTACAAGTGAGGCCCCAAACTATAGTCGTCCACAGTAATATACATGCGATTCTATTAATATGAAAAAGATACTTTTTGCTGCATTGGCACTTATGTCATGCAGCACAATGATAGGACAGGGTACTAGTGACCCTGTCATTATGAGAATAAACGGCAAGAACATACTTCGTTCCGAATTCGAATATTCTTATAACAAGAACAACAGCGATGGAGTACTGGAGAAGAAAACTGTCGAAGAGTACGTTCCGCTATATGTGGACTTTAAACTGAAAGTTGCAGAAGCAGAAAGAAACGGTATTGATACCCTTTCCAGCATACGTGCAGAACTTAATGGTTACAAAGAACAAATGGTAAAACCTACCATTGTGGATTCTGCATATATTGAACGTGAGGCTAAGCATACTTACGACATGACTGCTGCTCGTTTTGGTACAGATGATGTCCTTACTGCTTCTCACATTCTGATTCTTTTGCGTCAGGATGCAACTCCAGACGATGAAGTGAAAGCAAAGGCTCGCATCGATTCGATTTACGATGTTCTTCGTTCTGTTCCTGTATCTCAGTTGGAAAACCGCTTTGCAGATGTCGCTAAGGAGTGTTCTGACGATAAAGGAAGTGCAATGCGTGGCGGTGCTCTTGGACAATTTGGTAAGGGTATGATGATTCCGGATTTTGAAACAGCAGCATATGCGTTGAAGGCTGGTGAGATGTCAACTCCAATCAAGTCAACAGTGGGTTATCATATTATTTATATGAAAGACCGTCATCCGTTTGAACCATATGAATATCATCATGCAGCTATCTTGCAGTTCCTTGACCAACGTGGAATCAAACAGATGTCTGCAAATGCGTATCTTGATTCTATTGCAAAGATACGTGGCGTAGAACGTTCTGTGGTAGTAGATAGCGTATATAATGTGTTAGCTGCTAACGATGCAGATATGCGCAACCTGTCACAGGAATACTATGATGGTACTTTGATGTACGAAATCAGTAAGTCGCAAGTATGGGATAAGGCTCAGAATGATCAGTTTGGCTTGGAACAATACTTCAAACAGAATGAGAAAAACTACAAATGGGATAAACCTAGATATAGTGGAATCATCATTCGTGGAAAAGATGAGTCTGTTATTGCAAAAGCAAAGAAACTGGTGAAGAAAGTTGATGAACCAGATTGGGCACAGACTATCGTTAATGCCTTGAATACTGATTCGGTGAAGGTAGTTCGTATTGAACGCGGCTTATTCAAACAGGGCGATAATTCAACAATAGACCGACTTGTATTTGGTGATAAATCTAAGAATGTTAAGCCCGCTAAAGATTATCCTGTTACGGGTGTATATGGAAAGAAAATAAAAAAACCTCGTACATACAAGGATGTCAAGGGTGCTGTAACTACAGACTATCAGAATGAGAAAGAACGCGAGTGGGTTAAAGGACTTCGTGGAAAGTATGAGGTTGTGGTTTATGATGATGTTGTGAAGACCGTCAACAAACACTAATTAAACTAGTATAAATATGTCATTAAGATATTTTCTTGCTGTCTGCTTGTCTTTGTGCATTTCTTTTGCTCATGCTCAGAGTGCATCGAATGTAGTAGATGAAGTAGTTTGGATTGTTGGTGATGAGGCTATCCTTAAATCAGATGTAGAAAACGCGCGTCTTGAAGCATTGTCTCAGGGACAGCGTTTGGAGGGAGATCCATATTGTGTCATCCCGGAAAATCTTGCAATTCAGAAACTTTTCCTTCATCAGGCTGCCATCGACTCTGTAAAAGTATCTGACAGTGAGGTATTCCAACGTGTAGATCAGCGCGTAAACTATTACATTCAGCAGTTGAACGGAAAGGAAAAGATGGAGGAATACTTTGGAAAGACAACCTCACAGATTCGCGAAAAACTCTACGATATAGTGCGCGACGAAATGATGACTAGTGAGGTACGTAGTTCTTTGGTCAAGGACGTAAAGGTAACTCCTGCTCAAGTGCGTCGTTACTTCAAAGATCTTCCGGAAGACAGTCTGCCATTCATTCCTACAAAGGTGGAATGCCAGATTATCGTGCGCAATCCTGTAATAGAACAAGCAGAGATAGAACGTATTAAAGCAGATCTGCGTGATTATACAGAACGTGTCAATTCAGGTAGAGCACAATTCTCCACTTTGGCGGTAATGTATTCTGAAGATACTGGTACAGCACGACAGGGTGGTGAGTGCGGATTTGCCGGTAGAGGTAGTTTCGTGCCTGAATTTTCAAATGTAGCATTTAGTCTAAATGACCCTAAGGCTGTTTCTAAAATCGTGGAGACAGAATATGGATTCCATATTATTCAGCTTATTGAAAAGCGTGGTGAACAAATAAATGTACGTCATATTCTGCGTAAGCCACGTGTTTCTGATGCTGCTTTCACTCAGGCTATCAATGACCTTGATTCCATAGCGGATGAGATACGTCGCGGACTTTATACTTTCGATGAATGTACGCAGTTCGTTTCTCATGATAAGGATACCCGTAACAATTACGGTAATATGTTCAACGCAGAAGATAATTCTGCTAAGTTTGAAATTAAAGATTTGCCAGTTGAAGTTGCAAAAGTTGTTAGCACCATGAACATTGGAGAAATCTCCAAACCGTTCATTATGGTAAACAACAAGGGCAAAGAAGTTGTTGCAATCGTTAAGTTGAAAAATAAGATAAATGGTCATCGTGCAGATATGGCTGATGATTATCAGGCTATGCAGGATGTTGTTGTAGCTAAGCAAAGCGTTGAGAAGATACAGAAATGGATACGTGAAAAACAGCAGACTACATATATCCATATCAATGATGAGTGGCGCAATTGTGAATTCCAATATCCAGGTTGGATAAAGTAATTTGAAAAAAAACGGTTCCAACATATCATCTCGTTTGTTAATAGGCATTCTGTGCCTATTTGCTTTTGGTGTGCTTTTTGCTTCTATTGCTCCAGCTGATAATAACAAGAAAAAATCAGACGAACAAATTCATCTTATTCATACAGATATACTCTACAAAAACTGGCAAGATCCTCGTGCAGATATTCTTGTAGGACATGTGCGACTATATCACGATGGAGTATATCTGGATTGTGATAGTGCACGTTTTTACAAGGAGGAGAATTCCTTTGATGCATACGGACATGTAAAAATGGTTCAAGGTGATACTGTAACTCTTACGGGTGATACTCTTATGTACGACGGATTTGAGATGAAAGCTCGCGCACGTGGAAATTGTGTTCTTATTGATAAAAACACACGTTTGGAAAGTGACAACCTCGACTACGACCGTGTGTATAGTGTAGGCATGTATTTGTATGGAGGAACACTCTATGATGGTGATAATGTGCTTGTTAGTGACTGGGGACAATTAACTACAACTACACATGAAGCATTCTTTACTGATAATGTAGTGCTGACAAATCCGCAATTCAAACTCGTCACGGATACTTTGTATTATTATACGGATACAAAGATTGCCCGTATCGTTACCCCATCCAACATAACAACTGATGACGGTACGTTTATTTATGGAATTAAGGGTGACTACGCTACGAATACAGGTGAAGCATATCTTCTCAATCGATCATACATCATAAAAGACATGCGTCGTGTAGAGGGGGATAGTCTTCATACAGACAAGGATACTGGATTTAGCGAAGTATTTGGTAATGCAATAATTACGGATGAGGAGAATTACTGCATGATTACAGGCAATTATTGTAGCTATGATGATAATACTGGTACTGCCGTGGCAACAGATAGTGCTGTAGCATACGAATATTCCCAACCGCCAGACACTTTGTTTCTTCATGCAGATACATTGAAGATGTTCACATATAACATCAATACCGACTCAGTATATCGTGATATGCATGCCTACCATCATGTACGTTTCTTTCGTAACGATGTTCAGGGTGTTTGCGACTCAATGGTCACTCATGAATTGGATTCGTGTACCTATATGTACGGACAACCGATACTGTGGAATGAGGAACAACAGCTTTTTGGTGAGGAAATCCGCATATACAACAATGATAGTACCATTGATTGGATACATGTTATAGACCAAGCCACTACAATCGAGCAAATCGATTCGATTTCCTATAATCAGGTAGAATCGCGAGAGATGTTCTGCTATTTTGTTGACGGACAGATAGACCATAATGTAGCAAAGGGTAATGTGTTTGTGGATTATTTTATGAACGAAGACGATGGTAATCGTATCGGTATGAACTATTCGGAGAGCACAGAACTCATTATCTACATGAAAGATAAGAAAGTTCAGAAGATATGGATGCCTGCTGCTACTGGTACAGTATATCCGGAACTTATGATTCCTGCAGAAAAACGCTATCTGAGTCGTTTCGCGTGGTTCGATTATATTCGTCCTACGGATCGTTACGACATATTTCAGTGGCGTTCTAAGAGTGATAAGAATGTGCTGAAGAAGACAGAACGTAGGGAAGTGCCGTTGCAGAAACTCAATAAATTAAAGAAAAAGAATTAATTAAAACCAGTACGATATGGGAATGTTTTCAGTGCGTAAACCTCGCGGGTTCCAGCATAACTACATATATTATGATCCGCGTAAGGAAAAGCTTAAGAATATAAAGGAGAATGCCAAGCGAGAACTAGGGTTGTTGCCTGAGAAGGAATTCTCTCCTGAAGACATACGTGGACGTTTTATAAATGCCACTACTCATGTGCGTCGTCGTAAGGAAAGTGGTAGGAAACCTGTTCCATATGGCATATTGATATTTGCCATTATTGTTTTAGTGCTCATTATGCGCTATATCATAACAGGTAGAATGATGTTGTAAGAGATTGTTCGAGCATGGAAGACATTATACATTTATTACCCGATTCCGTAGCCAATCAGATTGCTGCTGGCGAAGTAGTGCAGCGACCATCATCCATTGTCAAAGAGATGGTCGAGAACTCTATTGATGCTGGTGCAAAAAATATACAGGTGCTTGTTGTAGATGGTGGAAAAACCAGTGTGCAGGTAATAGATGATGGAAAGGGAATGTCGGAAACCGATGCACGACTTGCTTTTGAACGTCATGCCACTTCAAAGATAAATCAGGCAAGTGATCTCTTTTCCCTTTCTACTATGGGATTCCGAGGCGAAGCCCTTGCTTCAATAGCAGCGGTAGCACAGGTGGAACTGAAAACTCGTCGTGCAGAAGACGAACTGGGTACATATATTCAGATTTCCGGTTCTCATGTCGATAATCAGGAACCCACAGCATGTCCAGTAGGAAGTAACTTTTCTGTTAAGAATCTGTTCTTTAATGTTCCTGCAAGACGTAAATTCCTGAAGGCTAATCAAACAGAACTGAATAATGTAATTGCTGACTTTGAAAGAGTTGTGCTTGTTCATCCACAAGTGTCCTTTACTCTCTATAGTAATGGCTTAGAGGTGTATAATCTTCCTGAAACTAACCTTCGTCAGCGAATTATGAATGTGTTCGGAAAGAAACTGAATTCCGATTTACTTCCTATAGAGGTCGAAACTTCGTTAGCTAACATTACTGGTTATGTGGCTAAACCGGAAACAGCTAAAAAGAAGGGAAATCATCAGTATTTCTTTGTAAATGGACGTTACATGCGTCATCCATATTTTCATAGTGCAGTAATGCGTGCTTATGAGGGTATGATTCCTGCAGGCGAACATATTTCATATTTTATTTACTTCGATGTGTCGCCATCAGATATAGATGTAAATGTGCATCCTACAAAAACAGAGATAAAATTCGATAACGAACAAGCCATTTGGCAGGTTCTCTCTGCGTCTGTACGTGAGGCTCTAGGAAAATTCTGTAGTGCTCCTCTTATCGATTTCGATGTGGAGGGCCGTCCTGATATTCCTGCGATGGGAGTCTCAAAGAATATTCCTCAACAACCCAAGCCGGTTCATACATCATACAATCCATTTGCTTCGACTACACCAAAACCAGTTTCCGGATTGGAAAATCTATATAAGCCAGAGGGTGGGGTAGATGAAGTCTCTTTTGACAATCTTATCCCCAGCGAGATAACAACTGCTTCTAATACAGATACAAACCAGTCAACCCTTGATATATGGAAAGATGACGAATTGGATGCGGTATCTAAATCAGATGCAGATTCTATTCCAAAATTCCAATACAAAGGACGATATATTATATATCCAGATGCTAATGGTCTGATAGCTGTGGATCAGCATCGTGCTCATGTTCGTGTGCTTTATGAACAGAATATGCAGTGCCTCACAGACCATTCACGTCCAAGCCAGAAACAACTCTTCCCTGAAATTATTCAGTTCAGCAAGGCTGAGTCATTGACACTTGACGGTTTTATTGACGACTTACACTCTTTGGGATTCGAACTGAATAACCTGGGTGGTGGTTCCTATTCTGTTGAAGGTGTGCCAATTGAGCTCCAGGGTTTAAACATAGACCGTCTGTTGCATGAAATAGTAGGTTCTCTTATGGCTCACTCAAATATGTCGGAGGCTCGAGAGGCATGGGAGACGATATCGCTCATTATGGCACGAGAAGCAGCAGTTATATATGGACAAGTTTTGTCGGAAGTAGAGATGGATCAGTTGCTTACAGATCTCTTTGCTACTTCCTCTCCAGCTCGCACACCTGATGGAAAAGTGATTTATGCCACAATAGATTATCGTCAAATTGACAAGCTGTTCTAAAATAAAAGAAAAATTTCTTCTGTTTTATTTTGTAGTTTGACTATTAAGTCATACCTTTGCACTCGGTTTTGAAAACAGGGGTTCGCAACGGCGGATTTCTTCAAATACCATCGGGATGTAGTACAGTTGGTAGTATACTTGGTTTGGGACCAAGGGGTCGCACGTTCGAGTCGTGTCATCCCGACTAATTCGAAAGGGAGTTAATCCCCTAGTTAGAAACGAAAGGGCGTTTAGCTCAGCTGGTTCAGAGCATCTGCCTTACAAGCAGAGGGTCGGCGGTTCGAATCCGTCAACGCCCACTTGATGACGAGAGCAAATAGCTCTCTTTTTTTATGTTTTCACTTTTATGCCTATTTCCTTTGTTAAAAGTGTGAAATGTTCCTTGTTTCATATTATTAGTTTTCTAAATATTTTGTAACTTCGCACCCAATTACGTAAAAAAGATTAGATGGTAATGGGAAAGATTATTGCTTTGGCAAATCAGAAAGGTGGTGTAGGTAAGACTACTACTACTATCAACCTTGCTGCTTCGTTGGCAACACTGGGAAAGAAAGTTCTTGTTGTTGATGCGGATCCGCAGGCTAATGCCTCTTCGGGTATGGGTGTTGATATCCAGCAGGTAGATGCATCTATATATGACTGTATTGTAGGCCGCATTGATCCTCATGAAGCTATTTACACATCAGATATTGACGGACTTGACATCCTGCCAAGTCATATTGATTTGGTTGGTGCAGAGATAGAGATGCTAAATATAGAGCACAGGGAGAAAGTATTGAAAAAGGTGCTTGATCCGTTGCTCAAAGAATATGATTACATCTTCATCGACTGTTCTCCATCATTAGGTCTTATCACTGTAAACTCTCTTGTAGCAGCTGATTCGGTTATTATTCCTGTTCAGTGTGAATATTTTGCACTTGAGGGAATCAGTAAACTGTTGAATACAATTAAGATAATTAAGACAAAACTTAATCCAAGGCTTGAAATAGAAGGATTCTTGCTTACTATGTTCGACTCTCGCCTTCGTCTTGCCAATCAGATTTATGACGAGGTGAAACGTCACTTCCAGGGTTTGGTGTTCAAGACAGTTATTCAGCGAAATGTTAAGTTGAGCGAAGCTCCCAGTCACGGAGTTCCTTGTATCCTCTACGACTCATCATCAGCGGGTGCAAAGAGCTATATAGCTTTGGCAAAAGAAATAGATAAAGCAAAGAAATAATCATGGCAGTAAAAAAGAAATTTGCATTAGGCAGAGGACTCGATGCTCTGATTTCTACAGAAGAAATCACTACGGGCGGTTCTTCAAGCATAAACGAGATAGATATAAACCTTATTGATGCTAATCCTAATCAGCCTCGTCGCGAATTTGACGAAGAGACATTGCAGGAATTGGCAGACTCTATCGAGGAGATAGGAATCGTACAACCTATTACATTACGAGAACTCGATAATGGTCGCTATCAGATTATTGCAGGTGAACGTCGTTGGCGTGCATCAATGAAGGTCGGACTGAAGACTATTCCAGCCTACATCCGTACAGCAGACGATGAGAATGTCATGGAGATGGCTCTGATTGAGAATATTCAGCGTCAGGACCTTAATTCACTTGAAATTGCACTTGCTTACCAGCATCTGATAGATCATTATGGACTTACTCAGGAAAAACTGAGTGATCGTGTTGGTAAGAAGCGTGCTACTGTAGCCAACTATCTTCGTCTTTTGAAGTTGCCAGCTCCTGTACAAGTGGCACTTCAGAATCGTACTATAGATACTGGTCATGCTCGTGCACTCTTGGCTCTTGAAGACCCTAAGGCTCAGGTTGCCCTATTCCGTGATGTAATGCAGAAAGGCTATTCTGTTCGTCAGGTAGAAGATATTATAAAGAAAATCAAATCAGGCGAAATAGACATGAAGACATCTCGCAAAAGCATTCCGGTCTCACTTCCGAAAGAATTTGAAGTGATGCGAGGACAACTTTCTCAGGCGTTGGATGCCAATGTAAAGATGTCGATTGGAGTGGGGAATAGCGGAAAACTCACACTATCGTTTAAGAATGCTGACGATTTGAAAGCTCTTATCCAGAAGATATTGAATAATTAAGAAACCAACAGGGGTTGAAACGTTTGTTGACATATATTGTTATGTTGTTTGTATGTGTAGAGATGTCCGCACAGACAATAGACAGTATTGTGGCCCAACCAGCGGTAATGACTACCCATATAGCGACAAACGATTCTGTACATATCAATCAGGTATCTGACAGCATCAGTACTGTAGATCACGAAGGAGTTGTAGAAGTGGATACCGTAGGTACAGATGTGATAAAACTGACAGCTCCGGATGTACAGACTGCAGCACAGGTTATTGACACAAAACGTTGGATTCCAGATCCAAAACGTGCTCTGTGGTTGGCAATAGTTCTTCCTGGTGCTGGACAGATTCACAATCGTAAATACTGGAAACTGCCACTTATTTACGGAGGATTTATAGGTTGCGCATATGCACTTATGTGGAACGGAACCATGTATCGTGACTATTCTCAAGCCTATCAGGATATCATGGACAACGATGCTAATACCAAGAGTTATGAGGACTTCCTTCCCGTCGGATATGACGTGAATAGCCGTCTTGAGTATTTGCAGAATCTGTTTAAAAGAAAGAAAAATTACTTTCGTCGTTATCGCGACTTAAGTATTATTGCCATGATTGGAGTATATCTGCTCTCAATAGTTGATGCCTATGTGGATGCAGAACTATCCAGCTTCGATATTTCTCGCGACCTGACAATGAAAGTTCGTCCTACCATATTCAATGAGCGACATAGTGCGAGGGGTAGTGGGATGAACGTGAACAGATACGGATTGCAGTGTAGTTTGAATTTTTAATAAACTTATTTTAGTTCCTATGGAAGACGAGTATAAACTTACGCCAGAACAGGAAGATAAGATGGTTGAAGAATCATTTCAGTGTCTTATCGATTCTTACTTAGCAACAAAACACAGAAAGAAAGTCGATATCATCACGAAGGCTTTCAATTTTGCCAAGCATGCTCATAAAGGTGTGCGTCGTCTTTCAGGTGAACCATATATTATGCACCCACTGGCAGTAGCTCGTATTGTCAGTTCCGAGATAGGACTTGGTAGCACCTCTATATGTTCTGCTTTGCTTCATGATGTAGTAGAAGACACGGATTATACTGTTGAGGACATAGAGAATATGTTTGGTCCGAAGATAGCTCAGATTGTTGACGGACTTACAAAGATTTCAGGAGGTATCTTTGGTGACCATGCTTCAGCTCAGGCAGAAAACTTCAAGAAACTCCTGCTCACGATGAGTGATGATATCCGTGTCATCCTTATTAAGATAGCAGACCGCCTTCATAACATGCGCACACTTGGTGCTCAGGCTCCAAATAAACGATATAAAATTGCAGGAGAAACGCTGTATATTTATGCACCTCTTGCAAATCGTCTTGGTCTTAACAAGATAAAAGGTGAGTTGGAAGACCTAAGTTTTAAGTATGAACATCCTGATGAGTATGAAGCCATTGTGAGTAAACTGGCTGATACTGAGGCAGAACGTAACACTATCTTCGACACCTTTACTGCTCCAATACGTAAGCAGCTTGACGCTATAGGACTAGATTATCAGATTATTCAGCGCGTAAAGAGTCCTTATTCTATATGGCGTAAGATGCAGACAAAGCATATTACCTTCGAGGAGGTTTATGACATTCTTGCTGTACGTATTATATTTACTCCGAAAATAGAGGCTGACGAACTGAATGAATGTTTCGATATATATGTGGGACTCTGTAAGATTTACACTTCTCATCCGGATCGTTTGCGCGACTGGGTAAGTCATCCTAAGGCTAATGGTTATCAGGCACTTCATGTCACTCTGATGTCTCCAAAGGGTGAGTGGATAGAGGTTCAGATTCGTTCTCAGCGAATGGATGAGATAGCAGAAAAGGGACTTGCTGCCCATTGGAAATATAAGGAAGGTGAGAAGACGGAGACAACTGCGGAACTTGAACTCGATAAATGGCTTACTACAATTAAGGAAATTCTTGACGACCCACAGCCGGACGCAATGGACTTCCTTGACACTATAAAGTTGAACCTGTTTGCCAGCGAGATTTTCGTATTTACTCCAAAGGGAGAGTTGCGTACTATGCCAGCTGGCAGTACTACCCTTGACTTCGCTTTCACTATCCACACATTTGTAGGTAGTCATTGTATTGGTGCAAAGGTAAATCATAAACTGGTGCCAATAAGTCATCAGCTTCAGAGTGGAGACCAGGTGGAAATCCTTACTTCCAAGTCTGCTCATCCTACCCGTGAATGGCTCTCCTATGCTACTACAGCAAAGGCAACCACAAAGATACTTGCTATCCTACGACGCGAGGAACGCGATGCAAGTCGTAAGGGCGAAGAGATATTCAAACTCTTCATGAGTGAAAACGACATAGCTATCGATAGTACTGTGTATGATAAGTTGTGTAAGTTGCACGATTTCCGCAAGCCAGACCAACTCTTTATTGCTATTGGACAGGGAAAGGTTCAGTTGGGAGCTGCAGATTTGAACCAGCTGAAGGAAAAGAAATCACAGAGTTGGAAACGTTTATTTTCGTTTGGAAATAAGAATGAGGATGTGCCTCTTGACCAGCCTGTAGAAAAAATAGATCGCAAGAAAACTATTGTCCTTACTGACGAATCACTTAAGACTCAATACCATTTGTCCGAGTGTTGCCGACCTATACCAGGGGACGATATAATGGGGTATATTGACGATGATAATCAAATAGTTATTCATAAGGTTCAATGTTCCGAAACTCCTATTTTGAAGTCAACTCACGGCAATCGTGTTCTTAGTGCTCGTTGGGCTACAAGTGAGAATGCAGAGTTCCCAGTAGATATAAACATAAAGGGTATAGACAACAAGGGAATTCTGTTTGGAATTACAAAGGTTATCTCAGAGGTAAACGACATAAACATCAGCAATCTTAAAGTAGATTGCAAAGATGGACTTTTTGATTGTACTGTTCAGGTATATGTGCATAATCGCAAAGGAGCTCGTACCCTAATCTCTGCATTGTCAAAAGTAAGTGGAGTAAAAGAAGTTAGCAGAATCTAACTCTCAACTATTAACTCCTAACTCCTAACTCCCTAACTCCCTCTCAACTCTATTAGTTAGTTCCACATACTCAGCAACAGACAACTGTTCAGGTCTGCGGTTGAAAATCTCGTTCTCCAGCAGAGGACAATCCTTTGGAAGGATTTGTTTCATTCCGTTTCGCATCATCTTTCTTCTCATTGTGAACACAGTCTTTACGATTTTGCGGAACAGTTGTTCGTTGCATCCCAGCGAAGCAGCTCCATTGCGTTTCATGCATATTACGGCACTCTTCACCTTTGGTGGCGGGTTGAACACATATTCGTGTACTGTGAAGAGATACTCTACATCGTACCAAGCCTGAATCAGAATGCTCAGTACTCCATATGCCTTCGAACCAGGTTTTGCAGCGATTCTTTCTGCCACTTCCTTCTGAATCATACCTGTACAGCAAGGAACTAAATCCTTGTGTTCCAGCATATGAAAGAAAATCTGGCTCGATATGTTGTAAGGATAATTTCCTGTAAGTACGAAAGGCTTGCCATCGAATACATTTTTCAAGTCCAACTGCAAGAAGTCTGCTTCGATAATGTCATCTTTTAGAGTGGGGAAGTGTTCCTGCAGGTATGGAACCGATTCTCTGTCTATCTCCACAACCTTTAGTTTTCTGTCTTTTTTCATCAGAAATTGTGTAAGCACACCCATGCCCGGACCTACCTCCAGTACCGGAATGGAGGGACATGCATCTACTGTGTCAGCTATCTTGCTTGCTATTTGCAGATCAGTTAAAAAGTGCTGACCTAAAAACTTCTTTGGCTTTACGCTATTCATTAAAATAAAAATATGTACCTTTGTGGTGCAAAGGTACGGTTAAGTTGGAACAATGCAAAAAATCTAATCCATTTCCGTCTCTTCTCCTGCCTTAACATGTGGAAAAATGAGTAATGCATCTATAAAGAAGACCATAAACATTGTCATCCCGTTCTTACTGGGTGGCGGCATTCTGTATTGGATGTATCGCGATTTCGACTTCTCTGCATTTCGCCAGACTTTTGTCAATGATGTGAAATGGGGGTGGTTGCTTTTCTCGCTTGTCTTTGGCATAGCTGCTCAGATATTCCGTGCTTTACGTTGGAAACAATCCCTCGAACCACTTGGTGAGAATCCTCGTCTCTCCGATTGCATTCATGGAGTATTCATCTCCTATGCATCCAGTTTGATTATTCCCCGAAGTGGTGAGTTCACTCGTTGTGCTATCCTCTCTAAATATGATGGCACATCATTCTCCAAGGCTTTCGGAACAGTAGTTACAGAACGAATTATCGACTCTGCCTTGCTGCTTCTTTTTGCTCTTTGTGTCATGCTCAGTCAGTTGAAAGTGTTCCTTCGTTTCTTTGATGCTACAGGCACAGATATTGTTGCTTTCCTCAATAGTTTCACAACTACTGGATATATAGTGACAATCCTCTGTCTCATAGTCACTTTGCTGTTCCTGTGGTATTCACTTCGTAAGGTTCGCATACTTTCAGGACTATGGCAAACACTTGAAAATGTGAAAGAAGGCATTATGTCCTTGCGAGGAGTGAGAAATAAACCTCTGTTGGCATTCTACTCAGTAATGATATGGGTTTGCTACTTCCTGCATTATGCATTCACATTTCCTGCCTTTGCCTTTACAAGTAGCATGGGACTGACAGTAGCAGTTGTCAGTTTCATTGTTGGCAGCATATCTGTTATAGTGCCTACGCCAAACGGAGCAGGTCCTTGGCATTTTGCCGTGAAGACAATACTAGTACTTTATGGAGCAGCTGCTACAGATGCTGTAGCCTTCGTACTTATAGTACATACCGTGCAGACAGCTCTCATTCCGTTGCTGGGAATATATTCTCTTGCAATGTTGGGAATTCGTCGCAGCAGATAAACATTGAAAAGACATTAAACTAATACATTATACATTATGGAAGTAAAAGATTTAACCCCACAAGTTATTTGGCGCAATTTCTATAGCCTCACACAGATTCCTCGTCCTTCTGGCAAAACTCAGCGAGTAGCACAGTTCATAGCTGATTTTGCTCGGTCTCATAATGCTGAAGCACAGATAGATGAGGCTGGCAATGTTCTTATTCGCAAGGCTGCTACTCCAGGTTACGAAAAACGTGCAATCACACTCCTGCAGGCTCATATGGATATGGTTCCTCAGAAGACAAAGGAGTCAAACCACAACTTCGAAACCGATCCGATTGAAGCCTATGTAGATGGTGAGTGGGTAACAGCTCGCAACACTACTCTTGGAGCTGATGATGGTATGGGAGTTGCAGCAGCTATGGCTATCATCGAGGATGAAACCGTAGAACATGGACCCCTCGAGATACTCATCACTCGCGATGAGGAGACAGGCATGGAAGGTGCTTTCGGTCTTAAGGCAGGAGTGCTGAAAAGCAAATACCTGCTTAATCTCGATTCCGAAATGGAAGGTGAAATCACCATTGGTTGTGCAGGAGGTGAAGATGTGTATGCAGACATGCAGTATCAGCCTATGAATGTAGAACCAGATGGTATGCTGGCATACAATGTTTCTGTAAAACATCTGCATGGAGGCCACTCTGGTATTGAGATTCACAAGGGTTATGCTAATGCCAACAAACTGATGGCTCGTTTCCTCTTTGCTGCCGTAAATATGCGTATAGCTCTGCTAAGCAGCATGCATGGAGGTAATATGCTCAATGCTATACCTCGCGATTGTGAGGCTATTGTGGTAGTTCCACAAAAGGATCAGCAGGCTTTCCTCGACCTTGTTACTAAATGTCTTGATACATTCAATGCAGAATATCGTGATGTAGAAGGCAAGGACATAGAGTTTGGAGCAACTCCTTGCGATATGCCTCAGACTGTTGTTCCTGTTGAAATTCAGGAGAATCTCATCAATGCTCTGATGACTTGTCACGATGGAGTGCTTCGCTACATACCGACTATTCCTGATCTTGTAGAGACATCCTGCAACCTCTCAATTGTGGATATTGACGAAGGTAAGGCAAAGGTAAGCCTCCTTGCTCGTTCTTCTCAAGACAGCATGAAACAATATCTCTGTAATGGTCTGTTGGCTTGTTTCTCTATGGCAGGCATGCATGTGTCGCTCGAAGGAGCCTATAGTGGCTGGCAACCCAATCCTTCAAGCCGTCTTGTGGATATTATGGTTCAGATATACGAACGCCTCTTTGGCAATCGTCCTGTGGTAGGTGCTTGTCATGCAGGTCTCGAATGTGGCATCATTGGTGCAAAATATCCAGAAATGGATATGGTTAGTTTCGGACCAACCCAACTTGCCATTCATACTCCAGACGAACGGGTAAACATTCAGACTGTTCAGAAGTTCTACAGCTTCATCCTCGAAATTCTGAAAAATATCCCAGAAGCCTAACTCTCAACTCTCAACTAAACACATATGGCTCTCAACTTAAACAAAGAAATCAAACTGTACTACTCCATAAGCGAAGTGGCACAGATGTTCAATGTCTCAGAAACTCTTTTGCGCTATTGGGAAAAAGAATTCCCAAACATTAAGCCAGAGAAGGGTGGTAGAGGAATTCGTCAGTACTCCAAAGAAGATGTTGAACAGGTTGAAATAGTCTATAACCTCGTAAAAGTTCGCGGACTTACCCTCCAGGGAGCTCGCGATGCCATCAAGTCGCGAGGAAAACAGGTTAAGTCAACAGTTGACATTGTGAATCGTCTGACGAATGTCCGCAACGAATTGCAGGCACTCAACAAGCAACTCAACGGATTAGTGTAAATATGGAGTTCGACGGTTTTCCCGTCGAATAGTCAGTTTTCAATTACCTTTCCTTGTTCTATAAGAGCTTCTCTTACATTGAACAGGAAACGTAATTGCCCTGAGTATGTGGGGTTTTCGGGCTTTGCGAAAGCAACAGTTCGCGAACCCTCAACCAAAGTCTTCACATCATTCACTTTTATTCCATGACCCATGTCGATGGAATTCTCGTATTTTTGTTCGTCGAACCACTTGTACAGTTCTTTCATCTCTTCTAAAGTATAGCCTTTTTTAAATTCCATAATTATTTTAATTTCTTGGAGTTAACTTCTCCTTAACTTCACTTTAACTCCTCCTTAACTCCCCTTTTTTAATATTCTAATCATTTCCTCGGCAGCTCGTTTTGATGCTCCGGGACTACCTAGTATTCGGTTCATTTCTTCGTAGTCTTCCAGCATCTGCTGTCGTCTGTTGCCACCAGGCAAAATCTCCTTCAGACAGCGTTCTGTGTTCTCCTCAGTCATTCCGTCGGCTACCAGTTCTGTCACAATTTCCTTGCCTGCTACAAGGTTCACCAGCGAGATAAATGGCACATGAATGATGAACTTCCTGACAAAAGACACAAGCCGTCCCATTCTCATGTAGTAGCACACTACCTGTGGCACCCTCAGAATGGCAGTTTCCAGAGTTGCAGTACCTGAAGTTACGAGAGCAGCTGTGGCACTTCGCAAAATACTGTATGTCTGTCCGAATCGCACTTCCGCATCAATGCCTTCAGGCATGAACTGCTTGTAGTAATCCAGTTCTATGTTTGGAGCCCCTGCAATCACCAGTTTATAGTCTCCGCAACGGCTTGCAGCACTAAGCATCTTGCTTAGATTATCCTTGATTTCCTGCCGTCTCGAACCTGCCAGAATGGCAATTACTGGCTTCCCGCCATCCAGCTCATCCTGCCCATTAACCCCATTTCGCCCATTCAGCCCATTTCGCCCGTTCAGCCCATCTTGCCCATTCTCCCCCTCCTTAAATATCGCATCCACACAAGGATTTCCCACATAATGGATAGGGTAGTTGCGTTTTGCAAACCACTCCACTTCGAAAGGCAGGATAGAGAACAACTCATCCACGTCTCTTCTTATATCCTTGATTCTGTGTTCCTTCCAAGCCCATATTTTTGGACTTATATAGTAGAACACAGGACAAATGCCTTGCTTGTGAACGAAATTGGCTATTTTCAGGTTGAATCCGGGATAGTCTATCAGTATTACCACATCGGGTTTCCACTCCATTATGTCCTGCTTGCAAAGAGCCATATTCCGCATGATAGTGCGGAGGTGGAGCAACACAGGAATGATTCCCATGTATGCCATTTCCTTATAGTGCTTCAGCAGAGTTCCGCCCACAGCCAGCATCTTCTCACCGCCAATGAAACGGAAATCAGCCTCCGCATCTTGTGCCTTGAGTTCCAGCATCAGATTGCTTCCGTGCAAATCGCCCGATGCCTCGCCAGCTATCAGATAATACCTCATTAATTTGCCTTTTTTCTTTCTCGTGTTCGACGGTTCCGCCGTCGAATTATCAATTATCAATTATCAATTGTCAATTATCAATTGTCACCTTTCAACTCCTCCAACCTTTGGAAAGCGCTATAGGCAGTAGAATCCAACTGTATTGGAGTTATAGCCACATATCCGTGCTCGTAAGCCCAAGTGTCTGTTGTTTCGTCGTGAGGGTCGATAGGAGCGTAATAGCCTGCAATCCAGTAATATTTCCAGTTGTGAGGGTGAACCATCTCCTGCCATTCGTCGTGCCAGTCGCCCATACCCATCTTTGCAATTCTTATCCCCTTGAACTCATCGCGTGGAGGAGTGTTCACATTCAGACAAACACCCTCAGGCAGACCTTCTTTGAGGAGGTATTCCACGATTCGTTCCACTACTGGTCTCATAGCTTCGAAATTGGCATCTTCGTCCAGATAACCGCTTGAAATGGCAGCAGAAGGCACATATTTTATACAGCCCTCGATAGCCACACTCATCGTGCCGGAGTAGTGAGCATTTATGGCACAGTTATTTCCGTGATTGATGCCTCCCAGCACAATGTCGGGACGGCGGGGTAGGAGCACCTCGAAAGCCATCTTCACGCAGTCGATAGGTGTTCCGCTACACGACCAGATGGTCACTCCATCTTCCTCCTTTATCAGTTTGTTTCTCACGGGAGTGTGCGAACTGATCGACATAGAGGCTCCGCTTCGGGCTCCGTTGGGAGCCACCACAAACACATCGCCAAACTTCTTCACCATGTCTATCAGGGCATAGAGTCCCTTTGCCTGCACACCATCGTCGTTACTTATCAATATTAGTGGACGTTCCATTTTCTTTCTAATTTGAACGCAAAAGTACATAAAAATATCAAAGAAAACAGCACAGAGGATAAAAAAACGCATTAGTAGGGGAGTAAAAATAAAATTTTCGTCATTTTATTTTGTAGTTCGCTCCATTTGCACTACCTTTGCACCGCAATTCAGGGGAGTTGCACTCGTAAGCCCCCTTTTAGGCATACAAAAATTGGGATATGGTGTAATTGGCAACACAACAGATTCTGGTCCTGTTATTCCTGGTTCGAGCCCGGGTATCCCAACTGAAAGAAACAGACTTCAAGCATTTGAAGCCTGTTTCTTTTTTGTTATCAAGAACGCCGATGGCCTCGCGAGCGGAAAGCGAGAACGAAGTGGCAATTCGAGAATTAGAGACATCTTTTTTCTTCCTCGCACAAATTTCTTTTCTTCCTCGTACATTTTTCTTTTTCTACGCCTACAAATCTATGTTCATAACTTGTGAACATAAGTTCATAAGTTGTGAACACATGTTCATAAGCCTTGAACATAAGTTCATAAGTCATGAATATAAAATACTAAGCATTGTGGACATAAAAATAAGATTTAGAAATATGCTACTTCTACCTTCTTTATACTTTCCCCTGGAGTTTTGTCTGCTTCACGAGGCATGTAGATTGGAGCATTTGCTTGCCAAGGCATGATACGCAGTTCCAATTCTGTACAGTCTTTAGGCAGACGCCAGAGACCTAAGAGGAATGGACGCCCATACTGGAAGTTGTCTGCAATGAGTTTTCCGTTTGCATAGAGTCGGGCACAGTCTCCCTGATATGTGATACTAAGAAGATTTTTCCCATTTGCAATAGATGCACTTGGAACAGTAATTTTATATACGGCTGCAGTCTGCCAATCTTCTTCACTTGGTGCTTCAGCCACCTTTGCCTTACCCTTTACTATTGTGCGAAGTGCGCCCGCTTCCTTTTGCTTAACACAAGTGGCTTTGAATCCCATATCTTCGTGAGCAATAGCAGGGAGTCCGAACATTTCTGCCTCTTGCTGTGTAAGCAGATAGATATTCTCGTAAACAGGTTTTTCTAAGCCCTTTGGTTTTACGTTCTTCAGAGTCTTGCCATTTTGCATTACGATAGTAGAAGGAATGCCATTCACCTGCATCATATAAATCTTTCCGTCACGTTTTGCTACGATTTGGGCTGTGGCATATTTAATTCCGTCGATATTGATTGGGAAAATTGCCATTGTTCCAGCAGGAATAGTCAGTTTCGGAAGTGTCACTCCGCATGCAGCCAACTGAATATTCTTTTTTGCAGAGAGACTTTGCAGGCGTTCGTAGTTGTTTACGAAGATAAATCCGCTACCATCTTTCGAACGGTAAGACCAACGCAGTTCTGTGTCGTCACCTTTCTTCAAATCCTGTTTTGAAGGGAATGTAGCCTCCATCGGAGCAAGCAGTTCTGCATAATCCTTCATAAAAATATGGAGCGGACGCAAACGATAATACTGAGGATAAGTCTGTCCGAACTCTCCAAGAGGACATTGGAAATCGTAGTTCTTCACTGGCAGGTCGTTGTTCGCAGTACCAAGAGTGCGCTGCATTTCGTTCAGAGTGATGCCAGTCTGACTCTCAGGATTAGTACCTCCGTGATACATGTAGTATCCTAAGAGGTTGGAACCAGAACCCAGTTTTACGACAGCAAGTGAATAGCAGTCATCAGCATAGATATATGGACGACGATGATATGCTGTAACCATACCGCCTCCTAATTCGCAGGTGAAATAAGGATAATCCTCGTCACCTTTATTTATCTTTTCCTCCTGCTTTCCTAAAAGGTCTGTGCCAATAGCAGTAGAACTGCGGAAACCTTTAAAGTTAAAAGCTTTGTAGTAGTTACCACATGTTTCGCTTAACTCTTTATCCCAGAAGCCGTCGGCATAGTCGCCATAGAGTGGAATCATCTCTCCGAATGGAACAGGCTTAGACAGTTGTGGCCAACCGGTACGAGTATAGAACGGTAGGTCGAAACCTATCTTAAGTGCAATCTTTTTAAGTGCCATAAGATAATCGCCCGAACCACGATATTCGTTATCAAACTGACAGGCAAGCAGCGGTCCGCCGTCTTTCCATTGCAGTCCTATTGTCTGTGAAAAAATCTGACGATAGAGTTTATCTACATAAGAAAGGAACGTCTTGTCGAGCGAGCGCAATTTGCAGCCTTTGTGAAACATCCAGTCCGGAATACCACCATTACGCACTTCACCATGACAGAACGGACCGATGCGCAGGATTACAGGCATCTCTTCGTTCTTGCATACTTCAAGGAAACGTCGCAGGTCACGTTGTCCGCTCCAGTTGAACACTCCCTCCTGTTCTTCTACATGGTTCCAGAATACATAAGTGGCGATAATGGTAACACCGCCTTCTTTCATCTTGTGCACTTCCTCAGCCCATTCATCCGCAGGAATACGGGAATAATGTATCTCACCCATAACAGGACATACACGTTTGCCATTCATAATAAGGCTATGACGGTCCCAAGTAACCTCAGGAGTATTCATTGCCATAACGTTTGCTGAGCCACCTATTAAAGTTGTTGCCAACAAGAAAGAAAAGGTTAGTTTTTTCATTGCTTATTAAATTTATATCTGCAAATGTAAAGGTATTTGTTTGGAATGAAGATATATTTTCAGAAAAAAAAGATGTACAATATTATTGTGTGCCTAAAACGCAAACAAGGAAGCATTCGGTTGAGTGCTTCCTTGTTTTGTATAGAGAGGGTCGGGGAGGAGATGTGATGAAACTCCGAGTATGATAAGATTTGAGTGCTACTTTAACCTTTGTAATCCACCGACTCGAAGAGTTACCGTTTCTGCCGAAACTCCAGGCTCGAAGACCTGGCGACAGTGGCGTGGCCCGCCATTGGTTAAATGCGTTCTCGGTTTTCAGTAATAATTTGATGAGTATCCCGATCTATCCTTGATCCCCGACTCTTAGTATTTCAATGTTCGATTGTTCACTTGCAAATGTATAGGATTTATTTATTACCTCCAAATATTTTTGAACTTTTTTATTTGCGAACGCAATTTTTTGTCTTTATCAGGTCGAAAAGATAGGTTAATTTGATTTGTATAGTTTGATTTGCAGACCTTGAGAAGTATCCTTTCTTACTATTGTCGTATCCGTCGCCAAGTCCATAATAGTAGCGTCCATCGACGATAAAATGTCCTATGCTGCTGGATATTTCTACACCAAGACCGGCTGCTATACCGTAGTCGAATTTGCGGTCTGGGGCGTGGTCGTACTGGTAAACGACATGTTGTGGGCGGTTGCTGGTGTTCCAAGGGTCTCCACCGTAGTGGGCTTCATCACCAATGAGGAAACCGAACTGCGGACCTGCCATGAAGACGAATTTGAATCCGCGCAGTTCGCGACCCCATCCCATCTGCATAAGGATAGGTACTTCGATGTAGTGCAAATCGCGAGAGTAGGTGTTGTTCGACCCGTCTTCAATCTTTTCTTTCCATCCCATGTTGTTGTAGTTTATTTCTGCCTGCACGCCGGCAATACAAGTAAAGTACTTTTCGCAGATGTATCGTGCTGTAAAACCAATGATGGGTGATTGCTTATAACTCTGTTTGATACTTGGAACGAAGTTGCGTCGGTTCATATTCCAACCTATAGAGGCACCGATTGAGAAGTCATTACGGTGTGCACCTACTTGTGCCTGGAGGGCAGCAGGGAGAAGCAGGAGTGTTAGCAGGAGATATGTGCGCAAGAACTTACTCATTAGAATTTTCAGAGAGGTTTAGAATGTGCTGAGAATAACGTCTCCGGTATTCCTATAATATATAATGTAGGTAGCCTGGTTTGTAAATCCGTTGCCTTCAGCTGTGCGTACGAAGTGCATTGGCAGCTGGAGCGAGTTGTAGTCGTGCTGCTGAATGCGATTGAAAAATTTGTTACCGTAACGCTGAATGGCTGTGAGGAAGAATGCGGAGATGTCGTGTCCCATTTCTCCGTAACGGGGATAACTGCCGTACTGTTCGTGGTGGAAGTTGTTTGTGAAGCGTTCCATGAAGTTACGTGTGCGGGATGACAGGTTGTTGTTGTAGAAAGAAGTGAAGAAAGTAGCCTTGTACTTGTACATGGCGCTTTGGCTCTTCTTTGGGAAAGTCTGCCACTCTGGTGTTCCGATGAGTTGCAACTGATACTTGTCCAGAAGTTTCATGTCGTCGAGTTTCATGCAGAGCATATCGAAGAAATGTGCCGATGCAGAAGAAGGGACGAGGATGTTGTTGCGAGTAGAGTCGAGCATCTCTGTGAGTTTGTCGTCAAAGTCAGAAAACTCGATATACTTATATGGAACGGCATTTTCCTGCAGGTGTTTTGTGAATCCTGCTGTGAAAGCTTCCTTCTGGTTGCGATCTTTCATATCTACGAAAAGTACGTTCTCTGTGCTGTGGTGCTTTACGAAACGTTTGAATACTTTTTCGTAGTGTGTGAAGTGCTGTGTGTTGCACTGGAATACGTATGGTTTTCCGTTAGCCAGATTCAGTGTGTTGGCAAATGGGACGACGAGTGGAATGTGGTAGTTCTGTGCGAAGGTGGTGAGGGGAGCGATGTCGGCTCCGCGTCCCGGACCGATGATTACGTCAGCTTCTTTCAGGAATGGGTGCTGAACTACCGACTGAATCTTTGAGGCGGTGGCGCTGCCCTCGTCGAGAGCCTGCACGTAGATGTTTACTCCTGCCTTCTTCAACGAATCGACAGTCATGAGTATACCCTCGTAGAAGTCGAGGGCTTTCTTTGATTCTGTGCTCTGTACGTTGTGGTCAAGGTCGAATGGCATGATGACAGCGACGTTGATTTTTTCTGTGTTGCAGACATACTCCTGAGCATTGGCAACGAATAGTGTTGCAATGAATAAAAGGTATGAAAATAGAATACGTTTCATGTTGTCTTTGTTATTTTCGTGCAAAATTACGAATAAGCGAGCAAAGTGCAATATTATTAATTTAAAAATTAAAAAATCTTCGTATCTTCGCACCGAAATACCAAAATGAAGATGAAACAGCTTATAACAATATCATTTTTCTGCCTTATGGCTGCAACTGCATGGGCACAGACTGTGGTGCCGAGTGCAGATCCTGTTGTGGAATACTATGCGAAGGAGGACGGCTCGAAGAAATCTGTGTCGGGCGGTGATTCCTTCTCGGAAGAAGCTCCGCTGCATATTGACTGCAATTCGCAGATGACGAATACCAGTGGTTATACCGTTTATTACGAATGGCGTCTGAGTAAGATCGTGTCGGGACAGGAAAACCTGCTTGTGCGCAGAAACGACGAGAACACTTCGTTCGACATCAGCGAAACGGGTACTTATAGCGTGCGTTTCTCCTATACTTACGATCTGGGCGGCACGACAGTTGATGTTGACGACCTTGACCCTATCTCGTTTACTATTCCTGAGTCGTCGCTTACTTGTCCCGACGGCATTTCTCCGAACGGCGACGGCAAGAACGATTATCTGTTCGTGACGTGCAAGTCGATTGTGAAGCTGGAGGCTGTTTTCTTCAACCGCTGGGGAAAGAAAATAGCAAGCTGCAACCTGGCTCAGGCTCAGAATCATGAGCAGTCGAGCGGTAACAAACTCTGCATCTGGGACGGATATATTGGTGGAAAACCGGCAAAGGACGGCGTGTATTTCATTAACCTCGTAGGCGAGGGTAGCGACGGCGTTGCGTATAAGATAAAGAAGGCTATAAATGTGTTGAAGGGATATACTTCGGATGAAGAAACAGATGGAAACACAAACAACTAATCAGCAAAACGAAATACGGATTGAGGGTGCGAGAGTTCACAACCTAAAGGATGTGGACGTAACCATTCCGCGCAACAGTCTGACCGTGATTACGGGTCTGAGCGGCAGCGGAAAGTCATCTCTTGCCTTCGACACACTCTTTGCAGAGGGGCAGCGCCGCTATATCGAGACGTTTTCTGCCTACGTAAGGAATTTCCTTGGAAACATAGAGCGCCCCGACGTGGATAAGATAACGGGTCTGTCACCTGTAATCAGTATTGAACAGAAGACGGTAAACAAGAATCCGCGTTCGACGGTGGGCACGGTGACGGAGATTTACGATTACCTCCGACTGCTCTTTGCCCGTGCCGGTGAGGCTTTCAGTTATGTTACGGGCGAGAAGATGGTGAAATACACCGAGGAGCAGATTCAGCAGCTTATTCTGGATAATTACGACGGCAAGCGCATCTATATTCTTGCTCCGATGGTCAGAAGCCGTAAGGGCCACTATCGTGAACTATTCGAGAATATTCAGAAGAAGGGGTTCCTCTGGGCACGTGTCGATGGTGAGATTGTGGAGGTGACGCCCGGCATGAAGGTGGACCGTTACAAGACTCACAATATTGAGGTGGTTGTGGATAAACTGGCTGTGAACAGTAAGGACGGGGAACGCCTGAAGAAGAGTCTGGAACAGGCTATGAAGATGGGTGAGGGACAGATAATGGTGGCTGAACAGGGGAGCGAGGAACTGAAATACTATTCGAAGCAACTGATGTGTCCGACGACAGGACTCTGCTATCACGAACCGGCTCCGAACAACTTCTCGTTCAACTCGCCACAGGGCGCCTGTCCGCATTGCAAGGGACTGGGCATGGTGAGTCTGATTGACGAGGACAAGATTATTCCCGACCGCAATCTGTCGGTGGCTGAGGGTGCTTTGGCTCCGCTCGGAAAGATGAAGAAGGCGTTTATCTTCTGGCAGATAGAGGCTGTTTTGGCAGCTCATGACTACGACTTGAACACTCCAATCAAGGAAATGGACGACGATGCTATACGGGAGATAATCTACGGGCGTCAGGAGCGCATCTGCATCAAGGCTGAACTCATTCATACCAGCAGCGATTACTATACAGAATACGAGGGACTGGCGCGATATATTCGTCAGTTGCGCGATGCCGAGACTTCTGCTTCGGCACAGAAATGGGCTGATTCGTTCGACAGCGTTACGGAATGTCCGCTCTGTCATGGTGCCCGTCTGAATCAGGAGGCTCTCAACTTCCGCATCGACGGAAAGAATATCTACGAACTCTCGTGCATGGACCTGAAGACACTGTATGAATGGACTCAGAGTGTGGAGAGCCGTCTCACCGGCAAACAGAAAGCTGTGGCTTCGGAAATCATTAAGGAGATTCGTTCGCGACTGGAATTTCTGCTTAACGTCGGACTCGACTACCTGTCGCTCGGTCGCAGCAGTGTAAGTCTGTCGGGCGGCGAGAGTCAGCGCATACGTCTTGCCACTCAGATTGGCGCAAAACTCGTGAACGTGCTGTACATCCTCGACGAACCGAGCATCGGACTGCATCAGAGGGATAACGACCGGCTCATACAGTCGCTCAAGACCCTGCGCGACGAAGGAAACAGCGTGGTGGTTGTGGAACACGACAAGGATATGATGCTCAATTCCGACTACATCATCGACATGGGACCGAAGGCGGGCAGAAACGGTGGCGAGGTGATGTTCCAGGGAAAACCGCAGGACCTGCTGAAGACACATTCGCTTACGGCTCAGTATCTGAATGGCGAGAAGACAATTCCTGTTCCGGAGCGGCGCCGTAAGGGCAACGGCAAGAGCATTGTGCTTCATGGGGCAAAGGGCAACAACCTGAAAAATGTGACTGTGGAATTTCCGCTCGGACGACTCATCGTCGTTACGGGTGTGAGTGGCAGCGGAAAATCTACTCTTATAAACGAAACCCTGCAACCCATACTGTCGCAGACCTTCTACCGTTCGCTGAAAGACCCGCTGGAGTACGAAAGTATCGAGGGCGTGGAGAATATCGACAAGGTGGTCAGTGTGGACCAGAGTCCGCTCGGTCGCACCCCGCGTTCCAATCCCGCTACCTACACAGGCGTGTTCACCGACATCCGAAACCTCTTCATCGAGATGCCGGAGGCGAAGATTCGCGGTTACAAGCCCGGTCGCTTCTCGTTCAATGTGAAAGGCGGTCGCTGCGAAACCTGTGGAGGAAACGGCTACAAGACTATCGCAATGAACTTTCTGCCCGACGTGCTTGTGCCTTGTGAGGAGTGTCGTGGAAAGCGTTACAACCGCGAAACGCTGGAGGTGCGTTTCCGTGGAAAAAGCATTGCCGACGTGCTCGACATGACAATAAACCAGGCTGTGGAGTTTTTCGAAAATCAGCCGCAGATTCTCACTAAAATAAAGACCATTCAGGACGTCGGTTTGGGCTACATAAAACTGGGTCAGCCTTCTACGACGCTTTCGGGCGGTGAAAGTCAGCGTGTGAAACTGGCTACCGAACTCTCCAAGCGCGACACCGGCAAGACTCTTTACATACTCGACGAACCGACAACCGGTCTGCACTTCGAGGACATCCGCATTCTGATGGATGTGCTCACACGTCTTGTCGATAAAGGCAATACGGTTATAATCATCGAACACAATCTTGATGTAATCAATCAGGCTGACTACATCATCGACATGGGACCTGAAGGTGGAGCTGCCGGCGGCACCGTCGTCGTCACCGGTACACCCGAAGAAATCAAGCTGTCAAAGAAGGGAATCACTTCCAAGTTTTTGTAGGTTAGTAAAATGGGAATGCTAACAGCAAAAGTCGGGGAGTCCCCGACTTTTGTTTTGAAATTTATGCCTTTATGTTTGTGGAATAAAAAAATAATCAATACCTTTGTTGCCCAGAAGTATAGACTTCTATAGGTGTATTCACACCGTAACATAAGAGATATCGAAGCGTTATGCTCTTTCTTGCAAGCTGAAAACCTGAGAAATTTTCAAAATTGCATTTTTTTTGAGAAGGCTTGTGTGCCACACTTGCCAAAACCTGAAAATAGAAGGATTAGCATACTAGCTTCACGCTATTGCGTGGAACTGAGTATAGTTATTCATCTTTTATTTTCGGGCAGTTCTCAGGGCCCTCAGCTTGAAGATGTGAACATACAGTTCCACGCTTCCTGCATTTTTATAACCTATCCTTATCGGGACTGTCTGGATAAATAAAAGAATTCTATTTCAACCTTTATTATTAACCATTTAAAACAAAAAATCGTATGAAGAAAACTTTTCTTTTCATGCTTGTCCTTGTAGCGGCATGCGTGATGCCTGCAACAGTGTGGGCAGCTCAGGTTACGATGAAGCTTATGTACAACGGAGCGGTTGTAACAAGTTCTTCTATCAATTCACCAAGAGTTTACATTTACAAAAGTGGTGTACAACTGAATACATCCAATTTCTATTTCAGCGGTGGTGAATATACATTTTCTGTAGATGACATTTACGTCGGACAAACTGTTGCCTATCGCACAAATTTGGGTCATGAAGGAACTTTTACAATTGCTGACGGAGCTACTGTCAGTCTTGACTGCAAGAAACTGACAGTAACTACAAAAAACATTGATGGAATCGCTATGCCTGGTGAGTATATACAGATTACTTGTGCTAATGGACAGAGCACAGAATTCAGTACCTCATATAGTACAGGAGAGGCTGTTGTATATTTGGCTAATGCAGAAGGCTATACTTATAACTGGAGAAGCTATGCCAACGGTGTTTTTGATATGACCGATGACTACACATTGAATCTGCAACAGGGTAAGAGTGAAGAGCAATCTACATCATATAATGTAACGGTAGTTCGTAAATATGGCGATTTCCCAATAGGTTCTTCCAGTTTATATATGTATAAATATGGTGAGACTTCTAATGGTATATATGTTTCTTCTTATAGTGGTGCCACTGTGTCTGCCGGTTCTTATTGGATAATGGATGATATAGGTGCCTTCAGCAAGAAGATTGAAGTGACAGGAACAACCACTATATATCTCGACTATCAGAAAGTGACATTCAAGTCGGTGACTGGCACAACTCCTAATGTCGGACAGGAAATCAGTGTAAGAGTTTATAGTGGTAGCAATTCATATTACGGAAATACTAAGACTGTGACCACAAACGCTAAAGGTGAGGCAAGTATTTACCTGCTCCCTGGAGAATATCAGTATTCTGTTGCCGGAGGATCTTCGACCTTCACTGTAGAAGAGGCCGACAAGACAGTGAATATAAAGACCGGTCAAGTTACAATTACACTGAATTGTGATGATATATCGGCTCTGAGTAATCAGACTTTTGAAATAGGAACATACCCTGTAGAACCAGTGGACGGTAAGATTGTAATTAATGCCATGCCAGGTAACTACAAATTGCGTATTAATAATACGAGTGTAATTGATGTAAATGTTACGGAGGGAGCGACTACGCAGTCGGTTCAGCTGTATTCTGTTATGTTCACAACCAATCTGACTACAGCAGGCAGTATGTATGTCGGAAGCAAGCAGGTAGGCTATGATACTAAGTATTACTTCACAGCAGGTGAATACACCTATGGCACTTCTCAGTACAGTCAGTCTGACTCATTCACTCTCGACCGCAACAAGACTATTGCCTTGAACTATGCAAAGCTGACTGTGAATGTGAAAGACACTGACGGAAAAGCCGTAGAGAATATATATGTATATTGCTCAGGCGGTGGAAATGGTGTCTATACCGATGCGAACGGACAGGCTTACTGGACTCTGCTGCAGGGCACATATTCTGTCTATGCATCAGGATTTTCAGACGATGCTGAAACAGTAGAGGTAAAGGGCGATGCTTCCGTAACACTTACCGTCCCTGCGTATGTTACATTCAATATGTTAGTAAACGGTCAGCCTGCTACCACGTACGATGCTACAACCTTATACGATAATAATGATAGGTATGGCAGCCACCGTATGGAATATGTATCTCCGGGTGTTATGGCAGCACGTATCGTTCCGGGTAAGGCTTACTATTTATCAGGATATAAAGGTTCTGCTATCATCACAGAGGGCAGCACACTCAGCCTGGGCACAATCAGCATTTCGAACGAAGGCATGGGTCTGGCATTCCCGATGGAAAACTGGGAGCCTGTCAGCACTTACGCAGTCGTAGTAGGTTCTACCGTCCGACTCACAGCCATCCCAGTCAGCGATGACAAATTTCAACATTGGACAATCAACGGTACAGATTATTCTACGCCTATGATTGACTTCAAGATCAAGGACGTCCACACTGACGCAAAGGCAGTATTCAGTGGAGCAGTCACTTCTGCGGCAAAGCTCAAGATGATGAATAATCTCGCAATCAACATAGACGAGAGCTACATCTACCTCCCGGACGACACCGAGGGTGTAGCCCGTATCTATTCTTCCGAGGGCAAGCTAATGAAGAATATAGGTGTAGTAGGCGGACAGATTGGTATTTACGATTTGCCAGCCGGAGTTTACATCCTCTCATTCCAGGATGAAAACGGCACTCGGACAAACCGTTTCGTTAAACAATAAGCATGTCTGATCCTCAGTAGGGGGCACTTCACGCAATGTGGAGTGCCCCCTCTGCATTTCGGCTTTATGACCTTGTACCTTGGTTTTAAAATTGATGATGGCAGGATTTATGACCTTGCCCCATGGTTTTAAAGCCGCGGGGGTAGTGCTTTATGACCTTGAACCTCGGTTTTAAAATTGCGGGGGTGGTGCTTTATGACCTTGTGCCTCGGTTTTAAAATTGCGGGGGTGATGCTTTATGACCTTGAACCTCGGTTTTAAAGTTGCAGGGGTGGTGCTTTATGACCTTGCCCCTTGGTTTTAAAGTTGCAGGGGTGTTTTTTTAAAAGAATCTTTTGGGGAATGAAGTTTTTTGAGTATTTTTGCCGCAGAAACAAAAAAGGAGAACACAATTATGAAGTATCATTGGGGAATACGTAGGCCTCCGAGGAAGTATATCGGTACGCCGCAGTGGCCGCTTGACAAGTTGTATATATCGCCGTTTAGGGCAAAGCGCAGGTATGAGGAGGACGGTGAGATACATTATGACCCGTTGGAGCGGAATCTGCATCCGTCGGGCATCAATGTGCTCGACCATTATGTGCGCCGCCTGTCGGAGGGCAAAGATAATCTGACGGAGTTTTGTGACACTTACGGTATGTGGGATGAGGACTGGTATGTGTTTATGTTCATAATGACGGGTATGGATGGAAAGGAGTTCCAGCAGGTCTATCAGTTGAGGCTGGCCGACGATCTGCTGCGCTACACGGACTTGCCGCTCAAGGAGGTGGGTGTGCGTTCGGGACTCGGTACGCATACGAATCTGTGTATCGTCATCCGCAAGCACTATGGGCAGACGCCTACGCAGCGCCGGAAGTTCCTGCGGCAGAAGAACGACCTGGGCAGATATGTGTTATGAAAAAATAATGAGAAGCGAAATCCGCTTCTCATTATTTTTTATATATAATTGTTATTTCGTTATTACGAAAAATTTACACGTACTTCTCGATTTTCTTGAGATTCTCGGCAACGTCTGCGTCGGTGAACTCGTAGTTCTGGAGCGAACCAGAGAGGAACTGGTCGTAGGCTGCCATGTCGATGAGTCCGTGACCTGAGAGGTTGAAGAGGATTACCTTTTCTTCGCCTGTTTCCTTGCACTTCTTTGCTTCGTTGATGGCTGCTGCAATGGCGTGGCAACTTTCTGGTGCAGGGATGATGCCTTCAGCCTTTGCGAAGAGTGTGCCTGCCTCGAACGATTCGAGCTGCTTGATGTCAACGGCTTCCATCAGGTTGTCCTTGAGCAACTGGCTTACGATGACGCCTGCACCGTGGTAGCGGAGACCGCCTGCGTGGATGTTGGCTGGCATGAAGTTGTGGCCCAGTGTGTACATAGGGAGCAGCGGCGTGTAGCCTGCTACGTCACCGAAGTCGTACTGGAATACTCCGTGGGTGAGCTTCGGACAACTGGCTGGTTCTGCAGCGATAAAACGGGTCTTCTTTCCTTCGAGAATGTTGTGACGCATGAATGGGAAGGATATGCCTCCGAAGTTTGAACCGCCACCGAAACAACCGATTACGATGTCGGGATATTCGCCTGCCTTCTCCATCTGCTTTTCTGCCTCCAGTCCGATGACAGTCTGGTGGAGGGTTACGTGGCTGAGTACAGAACCGAGTGTGTATTTGCAGTTCGGAGTGCTCATGGCGAGTTCGATAGCCTCTGAAATGGCTGTACCGAGCGAACCCTGATTGTTAGGATCGTCGGTCAGAATTTTGCGTCCTGCCTTTGTTGACATAGAAGGAGAGGCAGTCACCTGTGCTCCGTATGTCTGCATGATGCTGCGGCGGTATGGCTTCTGGTTGTAAGAAATTTTTACCTGATAAACGGCTGCTTCGAGTCCGAACACCTTAGCTGCGTAGCTGAGGGCTGCTCCCCACTGGCCGGCACCTGTCTCGGTAGTGATGTTTGTCACGCCCTGCTTCTTGCAGTAGTATGCCTGAGCCAGAGCCGAGTTGAGTTTGTGGCTGCCTACAGGCGATACACTTTCGTTCTTGAAATAGATGTGGGCAGGAGTGCCGAGTGCCTCCTCAAGTCCGTAAGCACGAACGAGTGGGGTAGAGCGGTAGTATTTGTACATGTCGCGCACTTCCTCCGGAATGTCAATCCATGTGTGCTCCTGATCGAGTTCCTGACGACAGAGTTCCTCTGCGAACACAGGGAAGAGGTCTTCCGGTTTCAGCGCTTCTTTTGTAACTGGGTTGAGTGGAGGCATTGGTTTGTTAACCATGTCTGCCTGAATGTTGTACCACTGGCGTGGAATTTCGTCTTCCGAAAGGAAGAATCGTTTCTGTTTTGTACTCATAGTTTATTATATGATTATGATAAATTTCTATTTCGCCGACAAAGGTAATTATTTATTTTTTTTCTTATGTCGTTATTTAGTTATAAATTTGCAATGTTTTTAAGAAAGGCAATGATTTACCCAAAGAATTTCGAGCAGAAAATCGGTTTCGACAAAGTCCGCGAACTCTTGTCGGAGGCTTGTCTGTGTGAATTGGGTCGGGAACGGATAGGGCAGATGGAGATGATGACCGATGCGGCAGAGATAAAGCGCTGCGTGGGTCAGACGATGGAGATGGTGAAGGTGATGCAGGAGGATGAGTTTCCGAGTCAGAATTTCTTTGACGTACGTAGTGCCTTGAAACACATCCGCATTGAGAACACTTTCCTCGATGTGCAGCAGTTGTTCGATTTGCAGCGCTCGCTCCAAACCATCATGCTCATTGTGGCTTTCCTACGAAAAACCGACAATGGCGAGGAGGCTGTGGAGAACGAGAACGTTGTGTATAAGTACCCCTTGCTTCATGCCTTGAGCGACGGCATAGTGACCTATCCGGGACTCGTGAAGCGCATTGATCAGATTCTTGACAAGTTTGGAAACGTAAAAGATTCTGCTTCGTCTGCACTGGCAAGCATACGTCGTGAACTGGCACAGACCGCCGGCAGCATTTCGCGCATCCTTTCAGGCATTATGAAGTCGGCAAAGAGCGAAGGACTCGTGGATAAGGACATTGCTCCTACGCTGCGCGACGGACGCCTCGTGATTCCTGTGGCTCCTGCCATGAAGAGGAAAATTCGCGGCATCGTGCATGACGAGTCCGACACAGGGCGCACCGTTTACATAGAACCGGCAGAGGTGGTTGAAGCAAACAACCGCATACGCGAGCTGGAGGCTGACGAGCGCCATGAGATAAAACGCATCCTGCTGGAGTTTACCGATTCCATTCGTCCCGAGGTGAACGAAATCCTTTATAGCTACGAATTTCTTGCCGACATCGATTTCATCATCTCTAAGGCAAGGTTCGCACGTCGCACAGACAGTTTGCAACCCACCATTTCCGACAAACAGCACATCGACTGGAGCATTGCCGTGCATCCGCTCCTGCAGATGAAACTCAAGGCGGAGGGCAAGAAAGTGGTGCCGCTCGACATCCTGCTGAACAGTCAGAACCGCATACTGCTCATCTCTGGACCGAATGCAGGAGGTAAGTCGGTATGCCTGAAAACCGTCGGACTCCTACAGTATATGCTGCAGTGCGGATTGCCAGTGCCGATGGCAAAGAGCAGTGTGGCTGGCATCTTCAGCAACATTTTTATCGACATAGGCGACGAACAGTCGATTGAAGACGACCTCTCCACGTATTCTTCACATCTTTATAATATGAAATACATGATGAAGAATGCTGACGGACGTTCGCTCATACTTATAGACGAATTCGGAGGCGGCACAGAACCGCAAATAGGTGGCGCTATTGCTGAGGCGGTGCTGAAACGTTTCAATCAGCACAAGGCTTTCGGAGTAATCACCACCCACTATCAGAACCTGAAACTCCTGGCACAGAATACTGATGGAATAGTGAATGGTGCCATGCTGTACGACCGTCAGCAGATGCAACCGCTATTCCAACTTCAGATTGGCAACCCGGGCAGTTCGTTTGCCGTGGAGATTGCTCGTAAGATTGGTCTGCCCGAGGATGTGATTGCTGATGCTTCGGAAATCGTTGGCAAGGATTATATCAATTCTGACAAATACCTGCAGGACATTGTTCGCGATAAACGTTATTGGGAACAGAAACGTCAGGTCATCCACTCGCAGGAGAAACAGATGGATCAGACCATCGAACGCTACGAACAGGAGGTGGGCAAGTTGCAACAGCAGAAGCGCGAAATCATTGCGAAGGCAAAGGCTGAGGCTGAGGAACTTCTGCAAAAAGCAAACGCTCGCATCGAACAGACCATTCGCGAGATAAAAGAAGCGCAGGCGGAGAAGGAACGTACCCGTTCTATCCGCAAACAGCATACGGAATTCAAGGAAGAACTGCTTTCCATCGACGAGGCTGCAATGGAAGAACGCATACAGCGCCAGATGGAAAAGATAAAACGCAGAAAAGAGAAGAAGGGCGAGGCTAAGGTGCAGAAGAGTCCTGCGGCTAAGACGGCTACTCCTATACAAAAAATCGAAGAACGCCCACTTACTGTCGGTGATTATGCCCGGATAAAGGGAACTGCGACGGCGGGACTCGTCAAAAAAATCTCTGCCAAGGAAGCCCAGATAGCTTTTGGTTCAGTAATTACCAACGTGAGTCTCGATCGCCTCGAACCAGCTAAGGCTCCGAAGGAAAAACCACGTGCTGCCACGTTCATTTCTGCTCAGACAAGAGACGAAATAAGAAGCAAGACTCTGCGTTTCTCACAGGACATTGACGTGAGAGGTATGCGTGGCGATGAGGCTTTGCAAACCATCACTTCGTACATCGACGATGCTATTGTGGCGAACGTAAGCAGCGTGCGCATCCTGCACGGAACCGGCAACGGCATTCTGAAAACTCTCATCCGCGATTATCTGGCTACCGTACCTGCCGTGACCGATTTCCACGACGAACACATACAGTTGGGCGGTGCCGGAATTACCATCGTGGAATTCTGATAAAGATAATATGAAGTTAAATAGGAAGTTATATTGAAGTAAAATAGGAAGTTAAAATGGACAAATCTAAGATTATATTATTGTGTTCTTCGCTTTTCTTCTTCACAGCCGTAATGGCTCAAGTAGCAAAGGTGGCAAAGACAGCTAAAGATGTAAAGGACGTAAAGGAAACTCAAGATGTGGTTGCACCCAAGCCTGCACCTACTACATATCCAGTAATGGAAGTTTCGACAGATGAAATCGACATCATGATTGACAACATGAAGTACAAGGAAGCTGGCGATAAACTAAAGAAGAACATCACTCAGGCTAAGCGACGCCGTAAGGACACTTCTGTTATGGACGCACAACTGGAACGCTGCAATAGGGGAGTGCAGGCTCTTCGAGGCACTGACCATGTAGTGGTTGTCGATTCTGTCGTTGTTGACAAACAGACTTTCCTTGCAGCATATAGTATTTCCGATGAGATGGGTAAGGTGGCGATGACCAACAAGGGACGTACAACTGAGTTTACTACTCAACTGGGAAATAAAGTCTATGCCTCAGAACCGGATAAGGAGTCGCTGCAACTTTACACTTACTATCTGGAGAATGGTCGCCGCACAGAGAAGAAACTCGTTGAGGGACTGGACGTAGATGGTGACATAAACTATCCTTTCCTTATGTCCGACGGCAGCACATTGTATTTCGCAGCACGTTCGTCGGAAGGTTTAGGAAACTACGACCTGTACATCACCCGTTACGATTACGACGAAGACAAGTATTATCGTGCAGAGTCTTTGGGCTTTCCATACAACTCTTATGCAAACGACTATATGATGGTTGTAGATGAAGAACGCCACATCGGTTGGTTCGCATCTGACAGATATCAGCCAGAGGGTAAGGTATGTATCTATACGTTTATTCCTAACAGTTCGCGACATCCGTACGATTATGAGAATGACCCGCTTGCTGAGATTATCACGGCTGCAAAACTCCGTCCTATCAAAGCTACATGGACAAAGGAAAATGAGGCTGCTCGCCAACAGGCTCTGATGACTCTCAAGAAGGCGAGCCAGTCAGATAAACAACAGACAAATTATGAGTTTACACTCGTTATAAACGACCAGAAAACATACCACTTCTACCGAGATTTCCGTTCGCCTCAGGCAAAGCTTCAGTGCAAGGAATGGATGGACAAATCTGCACAACTAAAGGAAGTAGGCAAGAAACTGCAAACACAGCGAGATTCATATCGCAAGAGTAAAGGAAATAAAGAACAACTGCTGAAACTCGAACAGCAATATGAACGCCTTCTGCAAGAAACTGCTGAAGCAGAAAAACTCACCCGCAACCTCGAATTGCAATAATCGTTCACCGTTCACCTTTCAATTCTTAATTTTCAATTTTCAACTCTCAACTAATGTCCCCCTTTCCTCCATCAGAACTAATCATAAACGAAGACGGCTCTGTATTCCATCTTCATCTGCGCCCCGAACAACTGGCTGATAAGGTTATCCTCGTTGGTGACCCGGGCAGAGTTGCTACCGTTGCAGCACATTTCGATTCAAAAGAATGTGAAGTGTCGAGTCGCGAATTCCATTCCATAACCGGTTTTTACAATGGAAAACGCATCACCGTGCTCTCCACTGGCATCGGATGCGACAACATAGATATCGTGATGAACGAGCTGGATGCTTTGGCAAACATCGATTTCACCACTCGTACCGAATTGCCCGAGCATCGCACCCTGACCATCGTGCGTATCGGCACTTGTGGAGGTATGCAGCCCGAAACTCCTATCGGCACATTTGTAGCATCGGTCAAGAGTATCGGTTTTGACGGATTGCTCAACTACTATGCAGGTCGCAATGATGTCTGTGACCTCGATTTAGAGGATGCTTTCAAACAGCATATGTCTTGGTCGCCGCTGAAACCTGCTCCATACGTGGCAAATGCTGATGCAGAATTGATTGATAGGGTAGCGGGCAATGATATGGTTCGCGGTATAACTATCGCTTGCGGAGGATTCTATGGGCCTCAGGGCCGTCAGATTCGTCTTCGTATTCAAGACCCTGATCAGAATAAGAAGGTTGAGAGTTTCCGATATACTACTCCCGAAGGTACTGAACTGAAGGTGTGCAATTTTGAGATGGAGTCGTCTGCCCTTGCCGGACTTTCGTCCCTTCTCGGACATAAAGCTATGACCTGTTGTATGGTCATAGCTAATCGTTATGCCCAGGAGATGAATACAGAATACAAGAATACTATCGATACTCTTATTCAGTTGGTTTTGGAACGTATTTAAAAGTGCATTCGTATGGCAGGCAAGATAGAACAGAATGATACCATTTGCGCCTTGGCTACATCTACTGGTGGAGCCATTGCCGTAATTCGTATTTCCGGAAAAGATTCTTTTGAAATAATGAACCGCATATTCTCAAAAGATATTCTTGATGCAAAGCCAAATACAATTCACTTTGGAAGAATATTTGCACCTTCCATTCCTGCTTCACAAATAGAAATAGTTGATGAGGTGTTGGTTAGCATCTTCCGTGCTCCGCATAGTTATACAGGAGAGGATTCCGTTGAGATTTCCTGTCACGGTTCTGAATATATTGTGAAACGCATCCTCGAACTGTTGATTCAGAATGGCTGCAGACAAGCAGAGCCAGGAGAATTTACGCAGCGGGCTTTTCTCAACGGAAAAATGGATCTATCACAGGCAGAAGCTGTTGCCGACCTTATTGCAGCTTCGAATAAAGCTACTCATAAGATTGCTCTTTCGCAACTCCGAGGCGATTTCTCGTCAGAACTGTCTCTCCTTCGCGAACAACTTCTGAAACTTACCTCTCTCCTTGAACTGGAACTTGATTTCTCCGATCATGAAGACCTTGAGTTTGCTGACCGCACAGAACTCCTGCAACTTGCTCAGACGATAGATAATCGTATTGTACGTCTGGCACAGTCGTTTGAGACAGGACAGGCTCTGAAGCACGGTATTCCTGTTGCCATTGTCGGAAAGACCAATGTCGGCAAGTCAACACTTCTGAACCGTTTGTTGAAGGATGACCGCGCAATTGTTTCCGATGTACACGGAACTACTCGTGATACTGTTGAAGACACGATGCTCCTGAACGGCATCACCTTCCGTATAATTGACACAGCCGGCATTCGTCAGACAGACGATACCGTAGAACGTATAGGTATCGACCGCACATATCAGGCAATAGAAAAAGCAAAAATCATCCTTTGGGTAATAGATGAAAATCCAACTACTGCAGAAATAGACGATATCCGTCATCGTGCAGAAGGGAAAGCACTTATTACCATATGGAACAAAGCAGACATTCATCCATATCCTCTCGACTCCAAACTCGATGCCATTGCCATTAGTGCAAAGAATAGCGAGAACATAGAAACTCTGGAACATGCCATCTATTCTGCTGCCAACATTCCAGAGTTAAACGAAAACGATGTTATTGTTACTTCTGCTCGTCACTACGAAGCCCTTTCTCATGCACATCAGAATCTGCTTCGTGTTCTCGATGGTCTCCACTCTTCTCTCAGCGGCGACCTCCTCGCGGAAGACCTCCGTCTCGTCCTCTCAGACCTTTCCGACATCACCGGAGGTGCCATCACCCCTCAGGAAACTTTAAACAATATCTTTAGTCACTTCTGCGTGGGAAAGTAAGTTACTAAAAACGAGATATTATGAGCGTTATCAATACCTTCGACCAACGGACCATTGAAGCTCTCGCATATTATGTTTACGCTTTAGTTGATCCAAGAGACAATAAGATTTTCTATATCGGCAAAGGAAAAGGAAACAGAGTATTTCAGCACGCAAAAGATGCTCTGAACGAAGAAGACGAAAGCCTTAAACTTGATAAAATCCGGAGTATTCTGCAAGAAGGGAAACAAGTCAACCTCTATATCTTACGACATAACTTAACAGAAGATGTTGCATATATTGTGGAATCTACGCTCATCGATTTATTAACCTACAGCAAGTTTAACAAGATAAATCAATTGACAAATATTGTTGCAGGTCATCATCAATGGGATGAAGGTATTAAAGACGTTGATGAGATAAATGCCATATACAATTGTTCGAAAATAAACATAAATCATGGTGAGACATTGCTATTAGTTAGTCTAAATAGAAGTTTCAATCAGGCAAAAGCGAATGGGGTATATCGCAGGCTTGACATTTATGAAGCTACCCGAAAGTATTGGAAGATTAGTAAAAATGCACCTCACGAGGTTAAGTATGTGCTGGGTGTTTATAAAGGAGTTGTCCGTAGCGTCATAGAGGTCAATTCCTGGCATTGGACAACTGTTGCAGAAGATGGTACGACGTTTGATAAAGAACGTTGTGTCTTTGAAGGTAAACTCATAGAAGATTCGCCATACTTAAACAAAGATATTTCAGATTATCCTTTTGGAAGTGGAGGAGCCGTGAGGTATATTAGATCATGATTGGGCAATATCATCGTGAAGATGTTTATCGCAAATAACCATAAGGTTTCTCTATAAAATCACAAAAATCTTTGTACAGTTTCTCCTTTTCTGGGTATTTTGAATACGCATAAAGAATATTGTCTACTTTCTTTTCTGCAATTTGATTTGATCTCAGAATATTAACACGAGATTTTGTAATTATGTTTTCTGCATTCCCATTATCACATTCCACTAGTACCGGTAAGTCATCTTTCATATTACTCCCCGTAGCATTGTAACTTCTGAATAACTCAGCACAAGCTAATGGACCTTTCAGAACTTTGCCACTTTTCTTTTCTATCAACTGACGAATAAGAATACCGCCAAAGTATGCACTATCATCTAGCACAAACTTCTGAACTATCTTCCCTTTATCATCAAATTTGTTTGTAGACTCAATACTACTTGAAAAGTTAAGGTCTATTTCTCCGAAATCATTAACGTACCAATATAATGGTTTGGACACTCGTGGATGAGTGATAATATCACGATGATTTTTGTTGTAAAAGTAAAACTCAATCTCCTTGAAGAGATAAGTTGTGTTCCCTTTTTGAATGGCAAAATTCTCAAACAGCTTCTTTGCTATTTGATTAAAACGAGCTTCGATGTCAGATGATTTCATGTTGGCATCTAAAGTCATCAGATTGTGGAGATGATCAATATTTCTCATAAAATATCATTGCTGTCCACTAAAAATCGCTAAACGTTCTTTGAAATGATTGAAATATAGTTAGTTACAGAGAAATTCCGGGTGCGACGATTTGATTTTGTATCTTTGCAGTCAAAATGGATGACTGCATATGAACAAGCCAAAATACGTTTTCTCCCAATTGGTCGCTTTTATGGACTCAGACAAGTTCCGTCACATTGTTGACAAGTACGATGGGAACCGTTATGTGAAACACTTCACATGTTGGAACCAACTCCTTACGCTGATGTTCGGTCAGTTGAGCAATCGCGAGAGTCTGCGTGATCTGATTATCGCCATTGAGGCACACTATCAGAAGTGCTATCATCTTGGCTTAGGCAAGCATGTTACCAGAAGTAATCTGGCAAAGTCCAACACTAATCGCGACTATCGCATCTTCGAGGAG
>FLNY01004053.1_pt1 | contig 50808 bp, 37 predicted proteins | sample 1140381 | NCBI WGS metagenome assembly FLNY01 (sample SAMEA3878172, study PRJEB12797) | bioreactor metagenome | biome: Moose rumen | place: Sweden | collected 2011-10
CTGATAATGTTGTAGTTTCTTATTCATTAATTATATTTTAATTTTCTTTCGCTCCGTTGTTGATCCAACTATCGATGAGTGGCAAGATACTCTGCTCATTCTTCTCAGACACCAGGTCGCGGTGGGTCATAGAGATTCCTTCGACCGTCTCTTCGTGAAGCACGATGTGTAACAGACTATTGGCAGCGTCTCCTGGCTCTACTAGGTTGGTGCCTCCAACCTTTGTGGAAGGCTTGCCGATCAGGGCCTCATAACTCATGCCTTCAGTTAGGTAGAGACCGGCGGCAGCGCGGTTGGAGGCTCCGTGACAGTTGGCGCAGGTGGTGTTGAAGTAACTCTGCTGGATGGCATTGAACATGCTAACATCTATTGTCCCTGCCTCCATGTAGATGGTGTCGCGCGTCTGCTCCAATTCTATTTCCTTAAAGGTCATTACGTGACGGCGCAGACGGTCGAGTATGCAGAGTTGTACATTCGTTACCTTATCTGAGATACCTGACAGCACGATACTTGTAGCCCCCTCTGTATTCTTGGAAATGGCCTTTGAGATCACGGCATAGTCATCGGTACCGTCGAAACCGGCAATGGCGACGCTGTATTCGTCAGGCCAATTCTTGAGTCCTGTCAATTCTCCTGTCAATTTGACAATCCTTCCTTCTTTGAAAGAGACTGCCTTCTCAGGGATGCGCCCGTCATCACAGGAAGTGAACCCAATGGTCATCAGAACAGATAGGGTTGCAAAGATATACTTTTTCATTGAAATATGCAATTTTTTTGTTAAAAAGCGTATTGCAGCATCACTTGGGCCATGTGGGTGCAGATGCCGAGGTCGTCGAGATCGCGGTCAAGTTGCGTTTCGTGACCCGTACGTCCTATGTATTGGTACATAGCAGACAGTTTGATGTTGGTCTTGGGCACGAAGTAGTTCACGCTGGCGGCAGGCATGTTCAGAATACCGTCCTTCGAAGAACCGTTACGGTCGAAGAGGTCATAACGCAGGCCGATCTGCCACTGGGGATGCACGAAATAGCCCACTTGTGCATATCCGCCCCAGTAGTTAAATGTGTCGTCAATCTTCTGGCGGTCGGTAAATCCAATGTGCATATAGTAGGCCTCAAGTCCTATGTACCAGCGGTTCTTTAGCATGGCAAACTCGAAGCCGGCCCGGAAGTCATTGGTCGATTCGCTCTCGGCCTCGTTATTGAAGTTGGCACTTATGCCGAAGAGCATTTTGTCTTCGTGAAGCAGTTTGGGGTTGCCCTGTGTCATCGGCATCGCGCCCTTAGGCTGGTAGGTCAGACGACCTGCATACATCAGTGAAGGCAGATGGTTGTCGTCGCTCAGACCCTTGGTCGCACCGTTTTGGGCGGAGCCTGTACCGTTCCAGAGACCAACCTCGTAGCCAAACTTATTAGCAATGAAACCGTGAACCTCTACGCCCAGGTCAAAGCCTGTACCGATGCCTGGCGTGACTGCATTCAGCGAGTAGGGTAGGATAGCCTGTGCCGTTAGTGAGGTGGGCAGTGAGGAGAAAAGCGTCTCACCCAGCGTTGTCAGATAGGCGTGTGTGAAAGGGGTCTTGAACTTACCCACACGGAAGCGAAGTTCAGGACTGGCGGCATAGTCGATCCATGCCTGCTGTAGGATGTTGCCCCCCGAGGCGGCTGCATTCACGCAGACGTTATAGTCGATTTTGCCGAAGGCCTTACCCGTGAAGCCGATGATGGCGTAGGGCATAGCGAAACCTGAGTTGGCCACATTATCCTGATTGTAGGCTTTGTCGAGACCTTCATCGTCATAGTATTTATAACTGAGGGTGCTCTGGATATAGAGGTATGGCTTAAACACGAAACTGCCATCGTTGGACTGGAGCGTGAAACCGCGGTCATCGGCGATGGGGATCACACCATTATCCATGTTCAGTTTGTCGGCCTGCGATGCCTCAGTGGCTGCTTCTGCCTTAATCTCTTCTGTCTCAATCTCTGTCTCAATCTCTGTCTCAGCGAATGTGGTGGCTGACAGTGTGGATGCCATAAGGATGGCGAATAATTTGTTGTATTTCATTTTTTCTACTTTTTTCTAGTGATTTTAGGTGACCATGGGAGTCAGGTTATAGGCTCCAGAGGAATTGTATGAGTAGGTCGCGCTCTTGTTTGCTCATGTTCTTGAATTTATTTTTCGAGGCTTCACCCTCACCGCCATGCCACATAATGGCTTCGAGGAAGTTACGGGCGCGCCCATCGTGCAAGAAATAGGTGTGTCCGTTCACCTTCTTTTGTAGGCCTACGCCCCAGAGCGGTGTGGTACGCCATTCGTTACCACGAGCCAAACCGCTGACGAAGTTGTCGTTTAGACCGACACCCATGATCTCAGAGCCCATGTCGTGGAGTAGGAAGTCGGAGTAGGGGTGTATCGTTTGTCCACCGAGCCAAGGCAGGGTGGTGCCAGCCAGGCACTCCGAACCGCGTGGTTTTGTATGCAAGGTGACGACGTGGCACAGATGGCAGCCAGCCTGATAGAACAGTTGTTCACCAGCCTGTACGTCTGGGTCATTGACATTACGACGTGCGGGAACGGCAAGCCCCTGCATGTATATATCGACACACTCCATATCCTCAGTAGATACGTCAAGCATATCGTAGGCTAATCCCATCATCGAGCCTTCTTCCATTTGACGCTGACCTTCGCAGATCTCCTCAGGATAGCGACTGTTGGTCATGCCCATATCGCTGGAGAAACCCAGTTCTACGGTGAGGTCTGCATGGTGGGCCTTGTTGCCGCCGACGCCCAAGCGCAGTCGGCCGCGCTCATTGATATAGTTACAGCGTCCGCTGATGCCCCATTCGGGGTAGTTGCTCTGACGGGCAAGGGCCTCAATCTCATTCTGGTCAAGGGCCATGATTTGCCCCATACCCACGTGTCGCAACGGTACGCGGACGGTACAGAAGAGGTCTTCGGGTTTCACGGAGTCGGTGTACCATTCGGTAACCGTCCACTTGGGTACGCAGAGCGTGTATTTCTCTCCGTCGGGGAAACTATAGGTTGCAGAGTCGATTCTCACCTTCAGTTTACCCTCAGGCCTGACACCATAGATGGCCTGGTCGTGGATAACACGGCCGTAGTTGGGGAAGAAGGTACCGTTCTTACGGGTGATGTAGATGAGAGATGAGGTGAAGCCATAAGGGCCGGAACCGTCGTTGCTGCCCTGTTTGAAATTAGTCCAGTAGGTTGGCTCCGTGCGTCCTGCATTACGGTGGCAAGAACCACAGGAGTAGCCTGCATAGACTGGACCGAGACCGCCACCGTGGCCGTTTTCGTTTGCGGTCTTCACATTGTCGTAGAGTCGGTCACCTTTGTTGAACCGTGTATTGTAGGTGCCCGCCAACCATCTGGCTCCCTGATCATAGGCAACGGAGGAATTATAGAATCCCGTTGATGTGCCTGCAGAGAGGGCATAGCCCGACGGTATTTCAATGTCATCCACATCCAACTGGTCATCGTCTTCGCATGAAGACAAGGCGAATAGACCTGTTACAAGTAGTGAAATACTAAAGTATTTGTTCATAAAAAGTATGAGTTTTCTCAATATGTTTCTTTTAACCACAATAGCGAAGGCAGGATTTTAGTCCTGTCTTCGCTTTGGGTATTGTTTATGTGCACGTTTTTACTTTACTGTACGAGCCTTTCCGTCTTTAAATACAAGATACTCCAGTGTGTGGAAACCACGCAGGCTCTGGGCACCTTCGATCTTCTCATCGCTGTCACCATCCTGCCAGTTCAATCCGCTAAAGTCCTGGGATTTCAGTATCTGTGCAATCTGAGCCTGATCAAGGGGCCATGAATCCATGTTCGGGTCGAGACCGAGTTCATCAACAGGACCGAAGAGGAAAGCCTCGCTCGACTCCCATGGCTCACGGGCCGTCAGCCATGCGTTGGCACAGGCGGCAAAGTTGCTGTCAGAGGGACTGGTCTTAAAGGCTTTTACGGCATCATCGAGTTTAGCGTTGAGTTCTGCCAGATCCTTGTAGGTGGGCAGTACCACTGCATCGACATACTGCTTGATAACGGGATCGAGTGTAGCATCGTCGTTGATGTTCTCACTGAAATAGGGCTTCAGCGTGTTCTCAATGAAGTCGCCCAGGTCAGCGCAGGCATCCATAGCATCGGCAGCCTCCTTAGAGTTGATGTTGTTACGGAAGGGCTGGGGGATGGCGTAAATGGCATCGGCAGCAGCCTGGATGGTAGCCTTGGCCTCAGCGTCAAGGTCAGGATTCTTAGCGGCGAGGACGGCTGACAGGGAGTTGGCGTTTACACTACCATCACGGGAGCCATAGTAGGCATTACGGATGGAATAGATGTTATTACGATAGTCGTCGCGAGAGTGCCAACTATACCAAGACTCTACGGCATAAAGGGCTTCCTCCGTGTCACCAGCCTGATACAGACGGTAGGGCTCACCGATTTTGCTGTCGCCAACCTCACCGGCGATATCGATACAACCGTCGAAGATCTGCTCAACGCAGTCGATGGCCGACTTGTATTCGTTGCTGTTATGATTCTTGAAGATGTCTGCATAGCCACCGTTCCACTCATCGTACAGGGTCTGGGCATCGTTCTTCAGGAGGCCAGAGACGACTGTCATGTAGTTGGCCCACTGCTCAGCATAAGCCTCGTTGTAGTCGAGGTCGTTTGCGTTGTCCACGTCAATCACAGGTGTGGGGGTTGGATCGGGGGTTGGATCAGGATCGTTCTTGTCATCACCACATGCTACCATACTGGCTGTCAACGTCAGTGCAGCAGCAAACATCATTACATACTTAAAAATCTTTTTCATTTTCTTTAGTTTATTATTAATGTTTATATCTTCTTATTTCTTTGCAAACCAAAGTTGGTAGGCCACGCCAATTCGAAACTCGTTTTCACTGTTGTATTCGCTGGAACTAAACATTTTGGATGTTCCAATCTGACGAGTTGTGTAGTCTGCCTTTACCACGAGGTTAGGAAGTGGACGCCAGTTCAGACCAAAACTCCATAGGCTTACCTGACACCTTTTATCACCAATGAGTCCCTGCTCGCATTCCTCTTGAGGGTTGTAGTAATTATAATGTACGAAAGGATAGACCGTGGGGAAACTCTTGATGCCAGGGAAAAACGACTTCACGTTGACACCCACCTCGGCACTCCAATCGACGGCACGCTTGGCAACGGGTCCCATGCGGCTGTAGGGTGACTTGCTGGAGTATCGGCGGTTGGCAGCCGTGACGCCTACAGTCTCCGTAATGTTACCAGACAGGTAGTTGGCACGGGCTGTGATGTATTTGTTGATATATTGTGCATCGAAGGAATAGAGCAGTACATTGACATCATCATATTCTGCATAGGTAATCAGTTTGTCCGCATTCTTCTGGGCTTTCGGATTATAGAAGATAGAGGCACCGATGCGGAGTCCGGGGATACCTGTCCAGTTCAGACGGGCCGTATAGGCGGGAGCCGTGAAGTTATCTACCTCCAGGAAGCCTTGCTTGGCCTTCTTCACCCAGTTATAACTGTCGAAACCGTTAGGGTTTAGGCCACTGGTGATCATAGCCTCATAGTCGAAGGTGGCCGTACCCTTGCCAAAGCGTCCGAATGCTGCAATACCCGTCTCATGCCAGGTAGAGGCAAGTAGGGTGGTGGCTCCTTCAGGGCGCGCGGCTGTGAAGAAGTTCAGCGGCTCGTGGTGTGAGTTCGTCAGTCCCACAGGGATAATCATGTGACCAACGCGTACGTTGAAGGCGGGCGTGATCAGGCGTGTTAGGTGGAATTGTTCAAGAGCGACCTCACCGCCTTTTTCCACTTCCGTCTCATATTCGCCGTTCTCACTTCCAGACTGTGATTCTATTTCGTAGGTGATGCCGGTACCACCAGACTCGAACTCAATCTCTGCGGCAAGAATCCATTTCGGAGTGATTTTGTACTCGCCCTCTAAGACGAAACGGGGGATACTGATTTCATTGTGGTTTTTCTTGGTGTTTCCTTTGCTACCACCATAGAAGCGGTTCAGACCATAGTCCTTGAATGCAGCCAGCATCTCACCATAACTACCGATACGCCATTTCTCATAACCAGTAACTTCGTCGGATGGGGCTTTGGCCTGTACATTTTGTGTCTCTTGTGTGTCAGTTAATAATATATCATTGTCTGTCGGTTCAGCAGCCTGTGCTGAAACAATTATCGTCGATATTGTCAGTAATCCGAATAGTCTTTTCATTGTTCGTTGTAACCTAATCATTTTGAAATCGGATGCAAAGGTAGGTGGTTTCTGAAAAATATACAATACCTAAAAATGATGAAATTCCGTTAAAACGCCCTCTGTACGGGCCTCTGGAAATTGAAAATACCTAATTCTGATTATTGCATATTTCGGAAAATATGTATAATTTTGCATCCGTAATTATTTTTAGGTAAAAGATGAAGAATCAGAAGATGTATGAAGCGGACGACAAGATGATCTCGCTGATCCGCGATAATTACGACCTGCTGCAGTCTTTGGGAAGTTTCGGCATCAGCCTAGGCTTTGGCGATAAGACGGTGCAGGAGACTTGTGAAGACAACCATGTGGATACCTATACTTTCTTGGCTGTGGTGAATTATACTATCAACGGATACGGTGAATTTGAAGCCGACGAGCAGATTTCGGTGCCGACGCTGATGCACTATCTGGAGGCCAGCCATGCCTATTTCCTAGACTTCCAACTGCCCTTTATCCGCAGGGAACTGGCAGAGTCGTTGGACCCCGACGATTCGCTGGGGCGATTGATCCTCAAGTTTTATGATGAGTATGCTCATGAGATACGTCGCCACATGAAGTATGAGCAGAAGACACTCTTCCCCTATGTGGAGACATTGCTGGAAGGGCGTCCTGCCAACGACTATAATGTTGAGACCTTTTCCAAGCACCATGGGGCGGCTGATAAGAAACTGAGAGAGTTGAAACTGCTCATTATCAAGTATCTGCCGCAAGACGGCCTGCGCAACAACCAATTGACGGCAACCCTTCACGATATCTATGACAATGAGGAATGGTTGCGCCAGCATGCACAGGTTGAGGATCATATCTTTGTGCCTGCCATTCGGCGACTGGAACAAATGACGAAGCAAAGCGACGTTTCGAGGAATATCTCTGACATGGTGTTTAAGGGTGGAGCAGGACAGAATACCGATGCGCTCTCAGACCGTGAGAAGGATGTGATCATTTCGCTGGTGCAGGGAATGTCGAACAAAGAGATTGCGGATCATCTGTGTATCTCTACGAATACCGTCATCACCCACCGCAGGAATATCGCACGGAAATTGCAGATCCACTCACCGGCAGGACTGACAATCTATGCCATCTTAAACGGACTGGTAGATATATCGAGCGTGAAGTTATAAAAACAAGAATCCCTGCCGACTGGCAGGGATTCTTCATATCTTGTTGATATCTACATAGCCGTGCATCACGGCATAGATGGTCAGAGCAGAGACGCTTTTCATTCCTAGTTTCTCCATGATATTCTTGCGGTGTGTAATAACCGTGGCAAGACCGATGTTTAGTTTGTCGGCAATCTCTTTATTGATGAATCCCTGAACAATGAGCGACATTACCTCTATCTCCCTGTCAGAAAGAATCTTCTGTTTCAGGATATTAGGCATTGGCGGCATGTGCTCCCCATGGCCATGGGCATGTTGCTGGAGCGTTAGAATCGAACGTACCAGTTCGTCTTCAGGGACATTGATGCAGAGACTATGGAAGTCTGAGAGTTGGGACATCGTGTCGAGTGAAAGTGTCAGGACGATAGTCTTTCGCCTGCGTTCGAGGAAGAATGCCTTGTTCTCCAAGACAACGTTCATGGCCGTAAAATAGTGAAAGAATCCGTCAGGGTTATTGGCCGACAGTTCTGAGAATGACCCAAAGATGTCAACTGTCATAATGGGCATGACGTTCTGGAGGATGCTTTTCAGCCCCAATGCGGAAAGCGTATTGGGGTCGATGATCGCAATCTTTGGCCTACCTTCTGGATGATTCATGGTCACGGTATTACGAGAGGAATCCAAGCAAAGCACCGGCAGCCACGGCCGAGCCGATCACACCAGCCACATTCGGCCCCATGGCGTGCATGAGCAGGAAGTTGTGGCGGTCGTATTCGAGTCCAAGGTTGTTTGAAATACGTGCAGCCATCGGCACGGCACTCACACCAGCATTACCGATCAGCGGGTTCAGTTTCTTGCCTTCTGGCAGGAAGAGATTCATGATCTTCACAAAGCAGACACCAGAGGCGGTGGCAATCATGAAGGCCATGGCGCCAAGGGCGAAGATTTTGATGGTGTTCAGCGTGAGGAACTCCGAAGCCTGAGTGGAGCAGCCGACGGTAAGACCGAGCAGCATCACCACGATGTCGTTCAGTGCTGCACCTGCGGTCTTGGCCAGTCGGGTGGTCTTGCCGCTTTCCTTCAGCAGGTTGCCGAAGAAGAGCATGCCGAGCAGTGGTAGGCCAGAGGGGACGATGAACGTCGTGAGCAGCAGACCAATGATGGGGAAGAGGATTCGCTCCGTCTGAGATACCTCGCGGGCAGGCTTCATCTTGATGACACGCTCTTTCTTGGTGGTAAGAAGACGCATGATAAACGGCTGTATCACTGGTACCAATGCCATATAACTATAGGCACAGACGGCAATGGCACCCATCAGGTTTGGCGAGAGTTTCGATGACAGGAAGATGGCCGTTGGACCATCGGCGCCACCGATGATGGCGATGCCTGCAGCCTGTGAGGGCTCGAAGCCCATCGCCAGTGCCACCATATAGGCCCCGAAGATACCAAACTGGGCTGCGGCACCGATCAGCATCAACTTGGGGTTAGCCAACAGGGCCGTGAAGTCGGTCATGGCACCAATGCCGAGGAAGATCAGGGGCGGATACCAGCCCTGGCGTACGCCTTGATAGAATATGTTCAGTACGGAGTTGTCCTCATAAAGACCAATCTCCAGTCCTGCATCAGCGCGGAATGGGATGTTGCCGAGGATGATACCCAGTCCGATGGGGACGAGCAATAACGGTTCAAAGTCCTTCTTGATGGCGAGCCAGATGAAGAAGGCTCCCACCGCAATCATGATGATATTCCCGATCGTGGCATTGGCAAAGGCCGTGTAGGTCAGGAACTCATTAAAGTTCTGTATGATAAACTGTCCTAAATCCATAATATCAGCCAATGGTCATGAGCACGGCGCCTTCCATGACGCTTTCGCCCTGTTTAACAGTGATGGAGGTAACGGTTCCCTCGTATTCCGACTCGATGTTGTTCTGCATCTTCATGGCCTCAAGCACGAGCACCGTGTCACCGATGCTCACCTTGTCGCCTACGTTGACCTTCAGTTCTATGATGGTGCCGGGAAGCGGTGCCTTGACGGGAGATCCCGTACCGGCTGCCAGAGGTTTGCTTTCTGCAGGGGCAGCGGCGGGGGATACGGCAGGACGAGCCACATGCTGAGGCGTTTCGATGCGAACCTTCTTCAGGGTACTTGTCGGATTGATGGGCTGCTTCATCTCCACATCAAAGCGAATACCGTTGACATTAACCTTGGCAATGTTGCCCTCTACTTCTTCTATTTCTACGTCATAATCGACGCCTTGTACTTTATATTGATACTTATTCATTGTTTAACGGATTTCTGGGGTTGTTGGAATTTTGGGTGCATTATGCGATGTGGGAATGAATGGAGTGGAGATATGCGTCATCTGACTACCTTCCTCACTCCAGCCTGTCTGGTGCGACTTGATGGTGATGATGCCGCTCTCCACATCGTGGACATCGTCCTGATACTGTTTCAGGGCCATGGAGATGACAGCGATATAGACCTCCTTGTCGATGCCTTTCTTCTCAAGGCCGTCCTGCAACAGGTTACCGGTGGTATGGGCGATATCGTGGGTCACCTCTACCGTCTTCGTCACAGCCTTGATGGGCTGGACCTCTGCCACTTTCTTCGCAGCATCGAGGTGGCGCATGATGAGACCGAAGAACCAGAAGAACAGGAAAAGTATGGCCAGGCAGAAGAAGACGATACCCATGGCGAGCAGGGTGATACCAAATCCATGGGGATCCTCACGCTTCAGTTTGGCATCCTTGGTCTCGTCAGTCTTGATGAAGTTCTCAATGCCGGGGGTAACGTTCTCTGCCGACTTCACGCTCCAGGCGTTGCCATGACGGGCGTAACTCTGGTCTGCTGCCAGCGCAGGAATGGTGACGGAGTCGATCAGTTCTTCGGCGTTACCATTATAGAATCCGAGCCATACAGGTTGCGACATGGGCACCTGAAGTGAGAGGTGCAACTTACCCTGGGCCGGGCTTGAGTTGCAGAAGAATACGATGTGCTGACGTCCGCCGATCTGTGTGCGGGAATCCCCACTGGGGATGACGCTCATGCGCTTGATGCGCTCGGGGACAGTCATCTGGGGGTCGAGGACGGAACGGTCGGTCGTGAAGTACATGCCACGGATATTATAGGTGGTGAACGAAGTGTTCTCCAACTCTATCCAGGCTTCACGGTTGCCAAACTCGTCCACAATGCTGGCGGTGTTGTTTGTCAGTACCTCATTGATGCGGATATTCTTTGCACCTTGGCCGAATACCACTGTCGTACTGATGAATAACAGCATTCCGCTGAGCAGTAGTCTGGTTTTATTCATTTTATTTATCTGGTTTTATATAGGTTTGTAACTTTAACTACAGAAGAACAGCACGATGATCTGTGCCGTAAAGATACGCAGGAACATCGACAGCGGATAGACCGTCGAGTATCCCAGTGCCGGAGCATCTTTCGAACAGATACTATTGGCATAGGCCAGTGCAGGGGGATCAGTATAGGTACCGGCAATCATACCTGCAATGGTAAAGTAGTTGAACCTGAACTTGATGCGTGCGATAGGGCCTACCACGAGGATGGGGATCACGGTGATGAGGAAACCCGTCAGCACGTAGAGCAGTCCGTCGCCCTGTATGACCGTCTCGAAGAAGTTGGCACCAGCCTTGATACCTACGGAGGCCAGGAACAGCACGAGTCCGATCTCGCGCAGCATCATGTTGGCGGATGTCGTGGTATAGGTCACGAGGTGGATCTTGTAGCCGTATCGGCCGATGAGGATTGCAATAATCAATGGACCACCTGCCAAACCCAGTTTTACTGGGACAGGCATGCCGGGGATGGCGATGGGTAGGGAACCGAAGATCAGACCGAGGAAGATACCCACGAAGATGGTGGCGATGTTCGGCGCATTCAGACGGCGCGTAGAGTTGCCCATCTTGTTGGCAACGCGATCAACTGCATCCTCAGGACCTACCACCATGATCTTGTCACCCACCTGTAGCGGAAGTCCGGCAGAAGCGAAGAGATCGATGCCATGACGGGTGACGCGGGTAACGTTGACACCGTGAACACTCGAGAAGTGCATCGATGCCAGTGTCTTGCCGTTGATCTTCGGGTTGGTGATCAGTACGCGCTTCGATACCATCGGCTGGTCCTGCTGCTCGAAGTCAATGTCCAACTTGGGACCGATGAATGCCATAATGGCCTCCTGGTCAGCCTCTGCACAGACTATCAGCATCTGATCGCCCAAATGGAAGATGGTGTCCCGATTAGGGATGAAGAGTTCTCCTTGGTGTACAAGGCGCGACACCACAAAGTCACGGTTCAGGAAGTCGTGCACCTGTAGCAGCGTCTTGCCCTCCAGATATTTGTTCGTTACCTCCAGATGCATCTTATAGGGCTTCTTGTTGGCGTTGGTCTCCTCCATGGCTTTCAGCCGCTCTTCTTCCTTCTCCAACTTGACCTTGCAAATATACCTTATTAATATAGTAGCACCGATGATGCCGAGTACACCAAGCGGGTAGGCGCAGGCATAGGCCGATGCGATCTGCGGTGCTCCATGGGGGAATACGGTACTTAGCGCTTCGTTGGCGGCACCAAGACCTGGTGTGTTCGTCACGGCACCATAGAGCGTACCGACCATCATCGGCAGGTTAGTCGGGTTGGATGTGTCGGAAAAGATATAGTAACAAGCAAACATCACGAGGATGTTCAGCAAGATGGCTGATGCTGCCAGTCCATTAAGTTTGATGCCTGCAGTCCCGAAACTTTCAAAGAAGCCAGGCCCCACCTGCATACCAATCATAAACACGAACAGAATCAGTCCGAAGTCCTGGATGAATGTTAGGATAGGAGTAGGAGCCGTAAAGCCAATGTGCCCGGCAATGATGCCAGCAAACAGTACGAATGTTACACCCAGAGATATGCCGAAGACCTTGATTTTACCTAAATAGACGCCAATGGCAATCACGATGGAATATAGTAGCGCAATATGGGCCACTGATTCGGTATTTGTAAAAATGTCTCTCAACCATTGAAAAGATTCCATAATCCTATGCTATCTTTATTTCTTTTTTAAAATTCGAGTGCAAAGTTACTCAAAAATTGCTCATCACAAGCAATTTTGTGCATTTAATTTTGAATAAAAACTGATTTTTTATTTCTTTCACAATTCATTATGACAAATTGAACAAAAAAGTTGTAACTTTGTAGGCTGTTAAGTGTAACTTAAAACAAACTTATATAATATTTAACGTATCAACTTTATGGCAAACAAAGAAAAACTCTTTACTGAGTTTCAGGCGCCGACCACCCAAGAGTGGCTTGACAAAATTCAGGTTGACCTCAAGGGAGCAGACTTCCAGAAACGTTTGGTATGGAGAACTAATGAAGGTTTTAATGTACAGCCTTTCTATCGTCGTGAGGATCTGAAGGATCTGAAGACACCGGATGCTCTCCCCGGAGAGTTCCCGTTCGTTCGCGGTAACAAGAAAGACACCAATGCATGGTATGTTCGTCAGAACATCGCAGTCAACGACCCTGTTGAGGCTAACAAGAAGGCACTCGACATCCTGAATAAGGGTATCGATTCCCTCGGTTTCCGCATTCCCAAAGATCTGGTGAGTGCAGAGAACATCGAGAAGTTGCTCGATGGTATCTATTGCGAGATCGTCGATCTGAACTTCCGCACCTGTCCGTGCCACGCCCTGCTGTTGGCAGAGATCGTCGATGCCTATTTTACCAAGAAGGGCTTCGACAAGGAGAAACTATCGTTTACCGTAGGTTTCGACCCCATCGAGAACATGCTCACGAAGGGTAAGGACGTGACGCCGCGTCTGGCTGACGGTCCGAAGATTGTGGAACTGCTGAAGGCTTACCCGAAGGCTCACGTGATGACCGTGCATACTGAGACGCTCAACAATGCCGGTGCCTATATCGTTCAGGAACTGGGCTATGCTCTGGCTTGGGGTAACGAGTACCTGCAGCAACTCGTGGATGCCGGCGTGGATGTAGATCTGGCTGCCCGTCAGATGAAGTTCTATATGGGTATCAGTGAGAACTACTTCATGGAGATCGCCAAGTTCCGTGCCGCCCGTCTGCTTTGGGCCCAGATCGTGAAACAGTATGAGCCGAAGGATGAGAATAGTGCGAAGATGACCATCAATGCCACGACATCAACCTATAACATGACGGTATTCGATAGTTATGTGAACCTGCTCCGTTCTCAGACTGAGGCCATGAGTGCAGCCCTTGGTGGTATCCACTCTATGGTGGTGACCCCGTTCAATGCTCCCTATGAGAAGCCGACAGACTTCAGTGAGCGTATTGCCCGCAACCAGCAGTTGCTCATCAAGGAGGAAAGCCATTTCGACCGTATCGTCGATCCCTCAGCCGGTTCCTACTATATCGAGCATCTGACCGATGCTCTGGCTCAGGAAGGCTGGAAACTGTTCCTGAAGATCGAGGAAGAGGGCGGATTCCTGGAGACCGTGAAGAAGGGCATCGTTCAGGACGATATCAATGCGACCAATGTGAAACGTCATGGCGACGCTGCCAAGCGCAAGGAGTTCCTGCTGGGTACTAACCAGTTCCCGAACTTCACTGAGAAAAGCGAGGGCAAGCGCGGCACACAGGCCGCATGCGGCTGTGGTGCAGCCGAGGAGGCTCCTTTCAAGAAACTGGAGGCCACTCGTCTGGCTGCTGACTTCGAGGATCTGCGCATCCATACGGAGGAGACGAAGGTGCCGACGGCCTTCATGCTGACCATCGGTAATCTGGCCATGCGCCAGGCCCGTGCCCAGTTCTCTTGCAACTTCCTGGCCTGTGCAGGCTATAAGGTCATCGACAACCTTGGCTTCAAGACTGTTGAGGAAGGTGTCGATGCAGCCCTCGAGGCTAAGGCCGATATCGTGGTGATCTGCTCCAGCGATGATGAGTACGCAGAGTACGCCATCCCTGCCTTCAAGTATCTGAACGGACGTGCCATGTTCGTGGTGGCTGGTGCTCCCGCATGTATGGAGGATCTGAAGACTGCAGGCATCGAGAACTTCATCCACGTGAAGTGCAACGTGCTTGAGACTTTGAAGGAATATAATCAGAAACTTGGTATCTAAATAATAGGAGGCTTGAATTATGCGTAAACAATTTAAAGATATTGATATCTATGCAGGCATCAAGGCTCAAGATGGTGCCAAGTGGATTAAAGAAAATGGTATTGTAGAGAACTGGAAAACCCCCGAGCATATCGAGGTTCGCCCCGTCTATACCAAAGAAGACCTCGAAGGCATGGAGCACCTTGACTTCACAGCCGGTATTCCTCCTTATCTCCGTGGTCCGTATTCGATGATGTATCCGTTCCGCCCGTGGACCATCCGTCAGTATGCCGGATTCTCAACGGCTGAGGAGTCGAATGCCTTCTATCGTCGAAACCTGGCCTCCGGTCAGAAGGGCCTTTCCGTGGCTTTCGACCTGCCGACACACCGTGGCTATGACCCTGATAACGCCCGTGTGGTAGGTGATGTGGGTAAGGCTGGTGTGAGTATCTGCTCACTGGAGAATATGAAGGTGCTCTTCGCTGGTATCCCCTTGAACAAGATGTCCGTCTCGATGACGATGAATGGTGGCGTGCTTCCCGTGCTCGCCTTCTATATCAACGCAGGACTGGAGCAGGGAGCCCAACTCGAGGAAATGGCCGGAACCATCCAGAACGATATCCTGAAGGAGTTCATGGTGCGTAACACCTATATTTATCCGCCCGCATTCTCAATGAAGATTATCGCCGATATCTTCGAATACACCTCTCAGAAGATGCCGAAGTTCAACTCGATTTCCATCTCGGGCTATCACATGCAGGAGGCTGGTGCTACGGCAGACATCGAGTTGGCCTATACGCTGGCCGACGGTATCGACTATCTGCGTACGGGTGTGAATGCCGGTATCGATGTGGATGCTTTTGCCCCGCGCCTGTCGTTCTTCTGGGCCATCGGTATGAACCACTTCATGGAGATTGCCAAGATGCGCGCTGGTCGTTTGCTCTGGGCTAAGATAGTGAAGTCATTCGGTGCCAAGAACCCGAAGTCACTGGCTCTGCGTACCCACTCTCAGACCTCTGGCTGGAGTCTTACGGAGCAGGATCCCTTCAACAACGTAGGCCGTACCTGTATCGAGGCTATGGCTGCCGTGCTGGGTCATACCCAGTCACTCCACACCAACGCCCTCGATGAGGCCATCGCACTGCCGACAGACTTCTCTGCCCGTATCGCACGTAACACCCAGATCTATATCCAGAACGAGACGAAGGTCTGCAAGCAGATCGACCCGTGGGCTGGTTCCTACTATGTCGAGACCCTGACCAACGAACTCGTCCACAAGGCTTGGGAACATATCCAGGAGATCGAGAAACTCGGTGGTATGGCCAAGGCCATCGAGACTGGTCTGCCCAAGATGCGTATCGAGGAGGCTGCTGCCCGTACTCAGGCCCGTATCGACTCTGGCGTCCAGACCATCGTGGGTACCAACAAGTACCGTCTGGAGCACGAGGATCCTATCGACATCCTCGAAGTTGATAATACCGCCGTACGTCTGCAACAGGTGGAGAGCCTGAAGGAACTCCGTGCCAAGCGCGACGAGGCTGCCTGTCAGGCTGCACTCAAGGAGATTACGGAGTGCGTGCGTGAGTTCAACGAAGGCAAGAAGTCGAAGAACAATCTGCTCGACCTTGCTGTCAAGGCAGCAGGTCTGCGCTGTACCCTCGGTGAGATTTCAGATGCCTGCGAGGAGATCGTAGGCCGTTATAAGGCAGTAATCAGAACAATTTCAGGCGTGTATAGTTCAGAATCAAAGAACGACAGCGACTTCGAGTTGGCTTGTAAGTTGACCGATGAGTTCGCAGAGAAGGAAGGTCGTCGTCCGCGTATCTTCATCGCTAAGATGGGTCAGGACGGTCACGACCGTGGTGCAAAGGTTGTGGCAACGGGTTATGCCGACTGTGGCTTCGACGTGGATATGGGACCGCTGTTCCAGACACCTGCCGAGGCTGCCCGTGAGGCTGTGGAGAACGACGTGCATTGCGTTGGTGCCTCTTCGCTCGCAGCAGGTCACAAGACGCTCATCCCGCAACTTATCGAGGAGTTGAAGAAACTGGGTCGCGAGGACATCATGGTCATCGCCGGTGGTGTAATCCCCGCTCAGGACTACGACTTCCTCTACAAGGCTGGTGTCGCCGCCATCTTCGGCCCCGGTACCAGTGTGGCAAAGGCCGCCGTGGAGATGATGAAGATCCTCCTGGATAAGGAGTAAAAGTAAAAGCCCCGCCAATCGGCGGGGCTTTTATTTATGACTGGAACGAGTCGCGCTCGTCGGGCTTGTAGGCCTTGTTGTCTTCCTTCATGTAGATTTGCAGGTCGCTGAAGTAGCCTGTCTCCTGGATGGCCTTCAGGTTGGCCTTTGCGTCCTCTTCTGCCAGATACTCCTTGGCACTGGCCAGATGGTTAGTGAACTCGAGTTTCTTCTTTTCTGTGTCCAATACTGAGATCCACTCGTCCTTCAGACGGTCTCCGATTACAAATTTCTTACTCATAGTTGTATATCCTTTTATTAGTTTGTTTGTTTTGATGGTGCAAAGATACGTAAAAAACCCGATACGCTGTACTGCATATCGGGCTTTTTTTAACGTAAACGTTTATTTATTCGCCCTTGATGGCTGCAACGCCGGGGAGCACCTTACCTTCGATGGCTTCGAGCAGGGCACCGCCACCAGTAGAGATGTAACTCACCTTGTCGGCCAGACCGAACTTGTTGACACAAGCCACAGAGTCACCACCACCGATCAGTGAGAAGGCACCCTCGGCAGTAGCCTCGGCAATAGCCTCACCGATAGCGCGGCTACCAGCCGTGAAGTCGTCGCACTCGAACACACCGGCAGGACCGTTCCACAGGATGGTCTTGGCACCCTTGATGGCCTCTTTGAAAGCCTTCTGGCTCTCAGGACCGGCATCTACACCCTGCAGGTCGGCAGGAATCGCGTTGGCGGGGCAGTTGATAATCTTCGATCCGGGCTTCACGGTCATTGATGAGAAGTCGAGACCGTCGGTAGCGGTGCAGTCAGAACCGAGTACGAGTTCTACGCCGTTCTTCTTGGCCAGTTCCTCAACGCCCAGAGCCACATCCAGTTTGTCGAGTTCAACGATCGACTGGCCGATCTCACCATTGTGAGCCTTGGCGAAGGTGTAGGTCATACCACCGCAGAGGATGAGTTTATCGACCTTGCCCAGCAGGTTCTCGATGATACCGATCTTGGAAGACACTTTCGAACCACCCATGATGGCTACGAACGGGCGCTTGATGTTAGAGAGCACGTTATCGACAGCCTGCACCTCCTTCTCCATCAGCAGGCCGAGCATCTTGTTGTCAGCATCGAAGTAGTCGGCGATGACGGCGGTAGAGGCATGCTTGCGGTGAGCGGTACCGAAGGCATCCATCACGTAGCAGTCTGCGTATGAAGCGAGCGTCTTGGCGAACTCCTTCTGAGAAGCCTTCATGGCCTTCTTGGCCTCGTCGTATTCGGGAGTACCCTTCTCGACACCTACGGGCTTGCCTTCCTCCTCGGGATAGTAGCGCAGGTTCTCCAGCAACAGGGCCTCACCCATCTTCAGGGCAGCAGCGGCATCGGCAGCCTTGGCGCAGTCGGGAGCGAATGCCACGGGCACGCCCAGAGCCTTCTCCACGGCCTCGCGGATCTGGCCGAGAGACAGTTTCGGGTTCACCTTTCCTTTGGGCTTGCCCATGTGCGACATGATGATGGTGGCACCACCGTCGGCCAGGATCTTCTTCAGCGTGGGCAGGGCACCGCGGATACGGGTGTCGTCTGTGATCTTACCATTCTCGTCCAGGGGTACGTTGAAGTCTACACGTACGATTGCCTTCTTACCGGCAAAGTTGAATTCGTTGATTGTCATAATTGTACTATTATTAATAATGTGAATAACTTCGCTTAAACGTGAGTGCAAAGATACGATAATTAATTGATAATTCACAATTCACAATTCACAATTTATACTTTTTTTGCGTACGCATAAAAAGAATGTAAGGCGGAGTTGGCAAAAACTTGAGATTTTTGTGTACCTTTGCACCCGAAATGGAGAAAACATGGACTGAGAGATATCGTGAGTTCAGGGAGTGGCAGCAGCGTCCTTATGAGGTGGCGCCACTCTCAGACGAGGCGCATGACTGCCCGACTTGCGGCACGCATTATCAGGGCAACTATTGTCCGCGCTGCGGGCAGTCGGCCAAGATCGGGCGCTATTCGTTCAAAAAGGCGTTTCTCTTGTTCCTCGACGTGTGGGGACTGGGCAATCGCGGCATGTTCCGTACCCTGCGCGACCTGCTCCTGCGTCCGGGCTATATGATCCGCGACTATCTGAACGGTATGCAGATGGCCTATTTCCCGCCATTCAAGATGCTGTTCCTGCTGACTACGCTCAGCATCCTCGTGGCCCACGGGCTGAATATCACGGGTACCTCACAGACGGAGCGCCAGAAGCAGGAGGTCATGAGTATGCAGGGGACTTCCTATGAGGCAGCCGGCGGCGATACCGCCCAGGGCCAGGAATTTGGGACACTATGGGTCAACAAGGTATTCGAGGTACAGGAGCGTTTCCCCAACCTGCTTTCCCTGGGGTCTATCGTCTTCATGTCGATTTTCCTCTACATCTTTTTCCGCAAGTCCAGGAACTTCGACCACCTGCGCTATTCCGAATTCTTCATTGCGATGGTGTATACGGCCAATATGATTTCCATCTATGAAATCGTGATGACCTTCTTCTGTGTACCCTCGCAATGGACGGTGGTAGCGGCGTTGCTCGCCGTGATACCGCTGAAGCAGTTCTCCGGCTTTTCCTGGATGCGCACCGTCTGGTATCTGCTGTTGGCATTAGTCCTTGTGGGCATCCTGCTGTTCGCCCTTACTGTTGCGGGAGTCATCGTGGGGATGATTTTCTTCCCTGAGTATTTCCCTGATATGCAGCCTAAGTAGCCTTAACCGAAGAGTTCGCGTAGCGCTTCCTCTACCTTGCGCACAGGGTGGAGCGCGATGTGGTATTTTTTCTTGTCAAAGCCCTGCAAGTTGTACTTGGGAATGATCATATCTGTGAAGCCCAGTTTCTCGGCTTCGGCGATGCGCTGCTCAATACGGTTCACGGGTCGCACCTCGCCTGATAGTCCCACCTCACCAGCCATGCACCAGCCCGCCTCGATGGGCGTATCCACGTTCGACGACAGGACGGCGGCGATGATGCTCAGGTCCATCGCCAGATCCGTCACCCGCAGCCCGCCTGCGATATTAATGAACACGTCCTTCTGCATCAGTTTGAATCCCACGCGCTTCTCCAGCACGGCCAACAGCATGTTCAGGCGGCGCTGGTCGAAACCTGTGGCCGAGCGCTGTGGCGTGCCGTAGGCGGCTGTCGAGACAAGGGCCTGGGTCTCCACGAGGAAGGGCCTCACACCCTCGATGGCACTCGAGATGGCGATGCCCGAGAGCCCGTCATGATCCTGCGTCAGCAGCAGTTCGGAGGGGTTCGATACCTGACGCAGACCGTTCTGCTGCATCTCGTAGATGCCCAGTTCGGCCGTCGAGCCGAAGCGGTTCTTCATCGAGCGCAGGATGCGGTACATATAGTGCTGGTCGCCCTCGAACTGGATCACGGTATCCACGATGTGCTCCAGGATCTTCGGCCCCGCCAGCGTACCCTCCTTGGTGATATGGCCGATCAGGATCACGGGCACGCCGCTCGACTTGGCGAAGCGGAGTAGGGCAGAGGCGCACTCGCGCACCTGGGCGATGGAGCCTGCGCTGGACTCCACGTCCTCCGTCATGATTGTCTGGATGGAGTCTATGACCACCAGTTCAGGCCGGGCCTCCTTGATGTGGTCGAAGATGTGTTCGAGGGAGTTCTCGCAGAGGATGAGGAAGTTGTCGTTTTCCTCGTGGGGGATACGCTCGGCGCGCATCTTCAGTTGGTGGGCGCTCTCCTCACCGCTCACGTAGAGGATCCGCTTCTCAGGCATGCGCAGCATCGTCTGCAGCGAGAGGGTCGATTTGCCGATGCCCGGCTCGCCGCCGAGGAGCACGATGCTGCCAGGCACCAGTCCGCCACCTAGCACGCGGTTCAGTTCGCCGTCGTGCATGTCGATGCGCGGGTCGTCGTGGGCGGAGATGTCGCGCAAGCGGAGGATTCTGCCTGCCGAGGCGGCCGTCTGGGAGATGGAACCTGTGCTTAGCCCGCCCCTCGCCGCTGCTGCCTTGGCGGGGGAACTGGGAGCCACCTTGATCTCCTTGAAGGTGTTCCACTGCCCGCACGACGGGCACTTGCCTATCCACTTCGGCGACTCCTGGCCGCAGTTGGAGCATACGTATGCGATCTTGTCCTTTGCCATATCGACTGCAAAGATAGTGAAAAACCTTCACTTGTGCAAATTTTAGCGTGTGATTGTTGTTGCAGACGATCGCATTTTCCTTTCAGTCAATGTTCAACTCTTTGATTTTCAGACCACTCGGCTGAAGGGCGATTCTGAGGCGTGGTCAGACTGGGACTGACGGACTGCCTCCTGTTTGCACCAATCTAAAAGTTTGTGCCGAGGCTGTTTTTGGGGCTCAGTCCGTGGCCTGGACCATAGAATTGGCGGTGCTATAGCAAAAATTGGCGGCGCTATAGCAAAATTCCGTGGCGCTTTTTGGGAAATACTCGGTGCCTTTCGAGTGAAAAGCGCCACGGAATTTTGCTAAAGTACCGCTTTTCCAGCGAGGCGCGGCTCTCCTAGAATACAAGTTCGCACCTTTTAGTCCCCTCAAAAAGCCCTTCAGTCGAACTGTCTGATATTCAGCAATATATGCATCGGCTGAAGGGAAAATTAATATGTTTTTTAGTGGCTTAAGACAACTATCGTGCGCGAGAGATGATCTTCCTGCCGTTCTGGATATAGATGCCCTTGCCAGGGTGGGCGACTTGCTGGCCATGCAGGTTGTAGTATCTGTCATCGCCATGAGAAACCGTCACTTCATCGCAACGTGGAAATTTTCCATATTCTTCCAAATTATTCTTTAATTATTTCGCTTTTTGCGCGACTTTTCGTACCTTTGCTCCCGATTATGAGACAACTTCTAATAGTTTTTTCGCTCTTGTTGCTCCTGGCGGGCTGCGGACAGTCGTATGAGGAGACGAAGCGCCTGACGCGTGAACAGCAGAAGAGGCTGGCGCGTGAGGACTCGGCGGCCCTGAAGATCGCCGTGATGCCCACGCTCGACTGTCTGCCCATCTTCATCGCCAAGGATCACCAGATGTTCGACACTGCGGTGGATATCCGCCTGAAGCGCTTCACGGCCCAGATGGACTGTGATACGGCACTGACGAGGGGGAGGGTGGAGGGCACCATTACCGATCTCGTGCGGGCGGAGCGGATCAAGAAGCAAGGTGACAGCCTGACCTATTTCTCAGCGACGAATGCCTACTGGCTGCTGATCTCGAACCGTACGGCCCGTATCACCCAACTGAAGCACCTCGACGACAAGATGCTGGCCATGACACGCTATTCGGTGACGGACCTGATGGGCGACCTGGCTGTGGATAGTGCCAAACTGAAGACGGAACGGGTGTTCCGCATCCAGGTGAACGATGTGAACGTGCGCCTGAAGATGCTGGAGAACAACGAGATGGACGCCCTGCTGCTGACGGAGCCGCAGGCCACCCAGGCCCTGCTCGCCAAGCACAAAGTGCTGCTCGACACGCGTAAGGAGGATATCCAGATGGGTGCCATCGCCTTCCGCGCAAAGGGTATGGATGATAAGAACAGGAAGCACCAGATGGAGGTGTTCCTGAAAGGCTACAACGAAGCCTGTGACTCAATCAACCACTTTGGCGTGCGCCATTATCAGGATGTGATCAGGAAATACTACACGGTTTCGGAACAGGCGCTCAAGGCGCTTCCCGACTCCCTGAAATATATACATGCCGTCGCTCCAAGACAGAAAGACATCGAACGGGCCCGACAGTGGCTTTCAAAGAAATAATATGGATACACACCAGAGTCTGAAAGAGATATTCCGCCATCTGGAGGCGCGTAACCTCAGTGCGGCCATCAACGAACTGGAGGCTTTCCTCTCCGTTCACCCTCATCAGGTGAACTCCGACAGGTTGCATGCCCTACAGACGGACTATCAACTGATGGCCGACTACTGGAAGCGGGGCTTCAAGGATCCCCAGTTGCCAGCCCTCTATCAGACCCTGTTGCAGCGGATGTACGTGCTCTGTGCCAATATCAGCAGGCGCTATGGCATCGGGCATTCCTCCTTCCGCTCATCAGTCTATCTCCGCATCCACATGACGGCGCGCGACTGGGCACTTCAGAATATCCGCGAGGAACTGGAGACATTCGTCTCCGAGACCGCCCTGTTGGAGTTGGAACCAGAGCATAAGCGTGAGGGAAGGCGGAAGGAACTCTACCAGCAGCACCAGCACCAGATGAACGTGCTGTTCGACTATATCTTCACCTCAGACAATTGGACGAGCGGCATCGCCACGATGATGGAGGATATGCTGGTGTCGCCGACGGTGGATACCAACGACCAGCAACTGATCGTCAGTGCCGTGATGCTGTCGGCCCTGGAACAGTTCGACATGATGAGGTTCCAGACGATGGTGCATGTCTATGAGCGTGCTACTGACGAGCGTGTGCGCCAGCGGGCCCTTGTGGGATGGGTGCTTACCATCCATAGCAGGCTTGCTTCATCAGTGTATCCTGAACAGATAACCCTGGTGGAGAAACTGATTGAGGACGAGGACTGCCGACAGGATCTGTTGGAATTGCAGAAGCAGATCATCTTCTGTATCAATGCCGAACAGGACACCAGGACCATTCAGAAGGAAATCATGCCCGACCTGTTGAAGAACCAGTCGTTCCGTATGACCCGTAACGGTATCGAGGAGGCCGAGGAGGATCCCATGGAGGATATCCTGCACCCAGGCGAACAGGAGCGGCGGCTGGAACAGGTGGAGGAGAGTTTCCAGCGGATGATGGCCATGCAGAAACAAGGTTCCGACATCTATTTTGGCGGTTTCTCGCAGATGAAGCGCTTCTCGTTCTTCAACGAACTGAGCAACTGGTTCGTTCCCTTCTATGTCCAGCATCCTGCCGTATCGGAGTTGATAGACAAGTCGGGCATGAACCGCTTCTTGCGTGTGATGACGGAGAAAGGCCCCTTCTGTAACAGTGACAAGTACTCTTTCGTCTTCGCCTTCCAGCAGGTGGTGAATCGTATTCCGCAGAATATGCGCGACATGCTGGAAAAGGGCGAGGCCACGATCAACGAACTTGAGGTGGAGGAACTGGAGAGCGTCACCTATATCCGTCGTATCTACCTGCAGGACCTCTACCGTTTCTTCCGTCTCTTCCCCCAGCGGGCGGAGTTCGTCAATCCGTTTGATGACGAGGAAGGCCGTTATCTGTTCTTTGCTGATCCCGTCTTCTCGCGTACGCATCTCGAGACCTCGTTCAACGAGATGGTGGCGTTCTTGCTGAAACAGAACCGGGTGAAGGAAGCAGCCCGTCTGCTGGCCAACTATGGGGAGGCCAGACGAGACTTCCAGTTCTGGATGATGGCAGGCTACCTGGCGCAGCATCATGGCGGCGAGACGGAGATGCCGCATCAAGCCAATGACGACCTGCAGTGCTACGTCAAGGCGCTGGAGTTACAGCCTGGGCAGGAACGGGCCCTCGTGGGATACGGTAGGGCACTCTTTGCCCGTGGCATGTATGCGGAGGCTCTGGATACCTATAACCAACTGCTCACCATCCGTCCTGAGAAGAAGAGTTATCTTCTGAACCGTGCCATCAGCATGACGAACCTTGGACAATATACGGCGGCGCTACAGGATCTGTACCGTCTGAACTATGAGTCGCCAGAGGATCAGAACGTCAGCCGCGTGCTGGCGTGGACGCTTGTCTGCGAGGGGAAATATGAGTCGGCGGAAAAAATCTATGCCAAACTGCTCGATGGTGATGTGCAGGCCGACGACCTGTTGAACTATGGCTATTGCCTATGGTTCAGCGGACATATCGATGAGGCGGCCGACTGTTTCCATCGTTTCCTGAAGGAGACGGGTGCCACCCCGCAGTATATCCTCCAGAACGAGGCCAGCCTGTTGAAGGAGAAGGGTATCACTGAGCCTGAGCAGCAGTTGATGCTTTATATCCTCTGATCTTCTTCTTTGCTTGTTCGTAAAGCCAGATGCCAAGGAGCGGCATACCTGCGCCTGCTATCGTGTATGGGATCCAGAAGAGATCCTGCTGCGAGTAGTCGTGGATCACCATGTGGCAGCCTATCTGGCGGATGTCCAGGTCGTAATACCATATCTTGATGAGGCTCACCACCTTATAGGCCACGATGTGGAAGATGAAGATATAGAGCGTATGGTCGCCTGTATAGACGAGGAAGCGCTTCAGGACTGTCTCGCGGCCATCGATCCAGCGGCTGATGTTATAGGTCATCAGGAATCCCAGCAGGGCGGGGACGGGGAGCGAGAGGAACTGCACATAGGTGGAGCGCCAGTTCATATTGGCCGTCAGGTGTTTCGAGAAGAGATAGACGATGACGGCGAAGAGGATCGTCGTCCAGATACTGGCGTGGTAGTGCGACATCACCGCCTTGTACTGATCGACGAACTGGCGGAAGATAAAGCCGCAGCCGAAGAAGAAGCAGCCCATCATGTCGCGATAGCCGCCCTGCACGAGGGTGACCACCTTCAGCCCCTCATAGGTCTTCCAGCCGCAGAGCAGAAGCATAATTATGCAGACCAGATAGCCTGTCAGCCTATTCCCAGGAATCCTAGAAATCCCAGGTATCCTAGATAAGCCTGTATCCACCAGTTTATATATAATAAGGTATAGGATGCTGGCGACGAAGAGCCCTCTGAAGAACCAGAACGCCCCGCAGAGGAACTGGTCGTAGCCGCCCATGGCCGTGACGATGTTCCAGAGGTTCTGCTGGATCTGGTGCCAGGAATAGGGATGGGTGACACCGCCCATCTCATTGCCATAGACTTCGTTGAGCACGCCGATGTCGAACATCCAGTTGTGGATGATCAGGAAGAATACCGACCACTTCACGAATGGCCAGTAGAGCCCCTTGACCCGCTTCTTGACGAAGGTGGCCTCGTCGTTGAGGTACTTCCTGGAGAAGAAATAGCCCGCCGTGATGAAGAACAGGGGCATGTGGAACTCGAAGATGAACTTACACAGCCACCCCGGGGCCTCGGCGTGGGCGATCACCATCAGGATGATGGCGATTCCCTTGCAGATGGATATGGTCGTGTCGCGCTTCATGGGCTATAGGACGAATGTCAGCAAATGGCCCAGCCATCCCTTGAACTTATGCCAGGTGTTCTGACTCTTCTTCCACTCCTCAGGCGTCATAAAGTCACACTTCTTGGTGTCTTCGATAAACTTGTCCTGTAACTCGTTGGTCGTCTCAGGGTCAATGATCAGGGCATTGATCTCATAGTCGTAGCGCAGACTGCGGGCATCGAGGTTCGTACTACCCACCGTACAGTATTTCCCATCGACCATCATGATCTTCGAGTGGTGGAAGCCTGGACGGTAGCGCCATACATGGGCCCCGCGCTTGGCGAGTCTCTTCATGTTGTAGATCACCACGTCGGGCATCAGGGGGATGTCGTACTTCGAGGAGATGAGGATATCCATCTTGACACCTCTCTTCGCACAGCGTTTCAGGGCCTTGATGACGGATGAGGTGGGGGCGAAGTAGGGATTCACGATCTTCACGGAGTCCTTGGCGCTGTCGAGTGCCTTTACATAGAAGCGGCGCATGATCTCATTCGAGGTGTGTGGCTCTCGGTTGGCGATGCCTACCATCTTGTCGCCAGCAGGCTTGCCCTGGAAATACTTGGGGTCAGTGAGTTCTTCCTTGGTGACGCGCTTCCACATACGCAGGAAGATGGTCTGGAGTTCGTTCACGGCTGGCCCTTCGATGCGGCAGTGCATATCGCGCCATTCGCCGACCTGTTCCGTGCCTACCAGATAGTAGTCGGCCACGTTCATGCCACCCGTATAGCCAATCTCCCCGTCGATCACCACAATCTTCCTGTGGTCGCGCGGCCAGATGTGGTTGACCCAGGGGAAGCGGATGGGGTCGAACTCATAGATCTCGATACTGTCCTGACGAAGTTGGCGTAGGTGGGACTTCTTCAGGGGCTGGTTGTTGGAGTCGTTGCCGAAGCCGTCGAAGAGGCAGCGCACCTCCACGCCCTCCTTCCGCTTTTCCCTGAGGATGTCGAAGAGCAGGTTGGCGATCGAGTCGTTCCTGAAGTTGAAATATTCCATGTGGACGCTGCTCTTCGCCTGACGGATCGCCTCAAACATATCAGCGAACTTCTCCTTGCCCGACATCAGCAACTTGATGCTGTTGTCATGGGAGAAGGTGATTCCCTCCTGGCGCATCGCCTCCACCAGGATTGAATCGCTGGTCTGGGCTCTGCCGTAGAGAGATATCAGCAGGAATAGCATGGTGACTATTCCTGCTGACATGTTCTTGTGTGTTGTCATTTACGGTGTTTCAATCTGTATTCGAGCGGGGTCATGCCGAACTTCTCCTTGAAGATGTTGATGAAGTTCTCGGCTGTCAGGAATCCGACGTTCGTGGCCAACTCACTCATATTGATGTTCGTACGTTTCAACAGGATGCAGGCGTGTTTCAGACGCATGTCGCGCACCAGTTCCGCCGGGGTCTTGTTGGTGAGGTTACGGATGCGGTGGAAGAACGGCACGCGTCCCATGCCCATCGCACTCGACATCTCCTCCAGACTGATCTGTCCGCGGCTCATGTTCTGCATCACGTACTGCTCGACATTCTTCAGCAGTTGCTGATCCATGGCATCCAGCATCGAGTAGTCCGACAGCGAGGCTTCTCCGCCTTCCATGCCTTCCTGAGCCTCTTCCTCAAAGGTCTGTCGCATCAACTGGTTCGCGTTACGCTTGACGACCTTCGTCTCAACACGGTTCATCGGGTCGTCGGTATCCGGCTCATTGTCGTTGGTCGGCTTGATCTCCATGATGTCGTAACTCTCCGTGGCGGTCGTCATACTGGCGTTGCGATCCTCCAGCATACGGGTCTCAGCGCCTTCGATCAGGTTGCTGTTCATCTCGATAGGACCGAGGCCGAGCACCTTGTTGAAGCGCATCGTGGCATCCTGCAGGTTGAACGGCTTGGCCAGGTAGTCGTCGGCCGACAGCGTGATGTTCTGTGAACGCATATCCTGAGGCGTCAGCGTTCCCTCGGTCATCAGCACGAACTTGATCCGCTGAGTCGCAGGACTGGTCTTCAACTGGTTACAGAGGTCGCTACCCGTCATGCCTTCCATATCCTGTTTGCAGACCACGATGTCGCAGCGCATCTCCTCCAGGTCGGCAGCGGCCTTCTCGATGTCGTTGTAGGCGTGGAAGTCGTAGATATACTTGAAGCGCGAGGTGGCGAATTTCAGGAAGTCGTCGTTGTCGTCGATCATCACCACGGTGAACTTCATCGTGGGCGCATCCAGGGCGGCACGCGACCTCGAGGTCTCGGATGTCAGCGTGCGGTTAGCGATGTCAGGCAGTTCTATCTCACCGCGGCCGTTCAGTTCCAGACGGTCGTGGACGGCGTTCTTCGCCTTTGCCTCAGGATTCTCCAGGTTCGTCTGCATGTCGCTGACGCGGGTGATGATCTGCAGCATCTGTGAGTGGAGGGCGTTCAACTGCTCACGCTCCTCGAGCGTCTTCTCTTTCTCGGAGAGGTTGCCGATGATAGACGTCATGCGAGCCATCGGCTGGCGCAGGTCCTCACTGGCCGACTTGATCTCCTCGCGCTGCATCTTCAGTTCGTCGATGACGGCCCTCTTCCGCTGTTTGATGACGGAGAGTTGCTTCATGCCGATGCGCCAGAAGTAGAGGATCACGATGGCGATGATGGCGTAGGCCAGCAGCATCCACCACGAGAGCAGCCAGTGGCGCTCGATATGGATGGTCAGCACACGTTCCTGGTTACTGACGGCACCCTCGGCACTGATGGCTTTCACGTGCAGGACGTATTCCCCGCTGGAGAGATCCTTGAAGGTCACGCCGTGGGTCAGGGCATTACCGTTGCGCCAGTCGTCGTCCTTGCCCTCCATCCAGTACATGAACTGAAGGCGCTCGCTCTGGTTGTAGTTACCTGCGGCGAACTTGATGGTGAACGTGTTCTGGTTATGACCCAGTTCGAGTTTGTTGGTCTCGTTGAGGGCCTGGGGCAGCACCACGCGGTTTTGGTACTCATGTCCCGTCAGGATCTCCTCCTCGCCGATATACAACTGGGTGAGCATCACGCGGGGCAGGGCATCGTTGTCGTCAGAGGCTTTCTGGAGCACCCAGTTCACGCCATAGAGACCGCCCAGCAGCACGTTGCCGTCCTCTCTGGTCAGGATGGAGCCCGGGTTGAACTCGTTGCTCTGCAGACCGTCGGCTGTGGTATAGTTATACAGACCGTAGTTGTTCGAGCCGTCCTCGTGGTTTCTCTGTACAACGATGCGGCTGACGCCACTGCTCGTGGTGACCCAGATGTTGTGGTTCTTGTCTTCCGCGATACCGCAGATGTTATTGTTGCAGAGTCCATGCTTCTCGGTGAGGTAGTTCAGGCTGTCGTTTTCCAGGTTCAGGATGTTCAGACCCTCGCGCGTGCCGATCCAGAGCAGGCCCCTGGAGTCCTGGAGAATCTGGGTGATGTAGTTGTTGGTGAACGACTTGAGGTTCGACACGTTACCCGTCAGCACCGTCTTCTCCGTCGAGGAGAGGTTCAGGATGACCAGTCCCTCGGCCGTTCCGATATACAGGTTGTTGTTCTTGGCATCCTTCTTAAAGAACAGGCTCGTGATGTTGTTCGTGTTCAGTTTGCCGCTCTCACGGGTGTATGACGAGAAGGTGTTCATCTTCGGGTTATAGACCTGCAGGCCGCCGTTGGTGGCGATCCAGAGGTTGCCGATCTTATCCGTGCAGAGGGCATTGATATGGTCGTCGATCAGGGTGGCCGTGCTGTCCTTCGCCAGCGAGTAGATGGTGGCGCTGCCGCCCTTGATGCGGGTGAGGCCGTTGCGCTTGGAGCCTACCCAGAGGCTGCCGTCGGGGGTCGCCTCCATGGCCGACACCTTCATGCTGGCCACTGGCCCGTTGTAGCCGATGACGCCCTTGTCGCTCGTGCCATACCAGATGTTGCCGCCTGCATCCTGTGCCATAGCCGTGATATCGCCGTTGTGGTTCGAGCCGAAGCGGTAGATATACTGTCCGCTGTAGGCCACGCCCGATTTCTCGGTGCCCACCCAGAGCAGGTCGGTATCATCGACATAGACGCTCTGGATGCTGATGATATCCTTCATCCATTGGTTGTCGTTGATGTTACGCGGCTGTACGGATTCCATCTCGTGGGTGTTGAGGTTCATCTTCAGGAGTCCCAACTGGTCGGAGCCGATCCAGATGTTACCGCTACGGTCGCCCGCCATGCCGTTGATGTTACGATCGACGCCATAGCCCGTCATCCCCAGGCGCTCGCCGATGGAGGTGTCCCAGGTCTCCGCACTCTTGTTATACATAAATAAGGTGCCCTGTCCGTAGAGCCAGATATTATCCATCTGGTCGGCGAAGGCCCTCAGCGACTTGTTGCGCTTTCTGTTCTGTGTCGGCATGCCTGTGGTGGCCCATACCGTGTGCTGCTGGTGCATCACGTCGCAGCACACCATCCTGCCGTCGTCATACACGACCACGGCACCGTCCTTGCACTCCCCGATGGAGCACACCACGCCCTGTGGCACGCCCATGGCATCGTTGGTGTAGCCGAACTCGAAGAGCAGTTGCTGCTGCTGGTTGTAGGCCACGACACCCTTGTTGGGGATGGCGCCCCACAGGTTCTTGTGACGGTCGATATAGACGACGCTGGGGATGGTCTCGATGCCCATTCTGGCGAAGTATTGCTTCATGTCGCGCTCGAAACTCTCCGTCTGGGGGTGATACACGCAGTAGCCCGAGGAGGTCTCAATGAGCAGGTTGCCGTCGAGCGTCTCCTGGATGCTGTTGATGTAACTGTCGTTCAGCGATGAGCCGTCCTGGGAGTCGCTCTGGAAGTTCCTGAACGTATAGCCGTCGAAGCGGTAGAGTCCGGCTGGCGTGCCAAACCAGACAAAGCCTCGGCTGTCCTTCAGGATACAGTTCACCTGACTGGAGGTCAGTCCGTCTCGGGCGTCAAGTGTCTTAAACAGGTAGTCTGCCGCCGCTGCCAGGGGTAGGGCGAGCAGCATTGCGATGAAAAGTCTTTTAAAAGTCCTCATATCGTCGATTTCAATTTTCGTTTTCAGTCTTTATCAGATCATACACGAGTAGTGATCCACGACGCCCAGCAGGTGGTTCTTGTCGTCAGTCACCAGTACGGAGTGCACCTTGTATCTGTTCATGATCCGCTGGATTTCGGTGATCTTGGTGTCGGCCTTCACCGTCTTCGGCGTGCGCGTCATGATGTCGCTCACCGTATGGTCGAAGAACTTCGCCTGCCATTTCTCCATGGCGCGGCGGATATCCCCATCCGTAATCAGACCTACGATCTCACCGTTTACCTCGGCGATGCCCAGTCCGAGTTTGCCCTTGCTCACGAGGATGATGGCCTCGCCCAGGTGCATCTCTGGCGGCAGCACGGGCAGGTCGTCGCGGAACATCACGTCCTGGGCCGTCGTCAGCAGCCGTTTGCCGAGTTCCCCGCCCGGATGGAACTGGGCGAAGTCGCGCGGCTGGAAGTTCCTGAGTTGCATCAGTGCGATGGCGAGTGCGTCGCCCACGGCCAGTTGTGCCATCGTCGAACTGGTGGGTGCAAGGTTCATCGGACAGGCTTCCTTCTCCACGTGCACGTTCAGGTGGCAGGTGGAGTATTTGGCCAGCAGCGACCCGGGGTTGCCGCTCATGCCGATGATGGGGATGTGCATGTGGAGCACCATGGGGATGAAGCGCAGCAGTTCGTCAGTCTGTCCGGAGTGGGAGATGGCGAGCACCACGTCGTCGGAGGTCATCACGCCCAGGTCGCCGTGGAACACGTCGAGGGGGTTGATGAAGAACGACGGTGTGCCCGTGCTCGACAGGGTGGCGGCGATCTTCGCGCCGATATGGCCGCTCTTGCCCACGCCCGTCACGATGACCTTGCCCTTGCACTCCAGCATGAGTTTCACGGCAGCGTCGAAACTGTCGTCGAGTTGCGGAATCAGTCCGAGCACGGCCTCTGCCTCGTCCTTAAAGCACTGTATCGCGTATTCTTTTGTAGTCATTCCTTAATCTTGAATCAGTTTTTCCACCAGACCTTCGAGTCTGTCGAGTTCCAGCATGTTGGCGGCGTCGCTCAGGCCCTTGTCGGGATCGGGGTGCACCTCGAAGAAGTAGCCCGTGGCGCCGAAGGCCTTGGCGGCGAGTGCCATCTGGGGCACGAACCTGCGGTCGCCGCCCGTCTTGCCGTCGCTGCCGCCAGGGCGCTGCACGCTGTGCGTACAGTCCATGACGACCGTCGGCACGATCTCCAGCATGTCGGGGATGTTGCGGAAATCGACCACGAGGTTGTTGTAACCCATCATGTTACCGCGCTCCGTGAGCCACACCTCCCTGGCACCGGCCTCGCGGGCTTTCTCCACAGGATACCGCATGTCGCGCCCCGAGAGGAACTGGGCCTTCTTGATGTTCACCGTGCGCCCTGTCCTGGCGGCGGCGATGAGCAGGTCGGTCTGACGGCAGAGGAAGGCGGGGATCTGAATCACGTCGCACACCTCGCCCACGGGGGCTGCCTGCCGGCTCTCGTGGATATCCGTCAGGATCCTCAGCCCGTATTTCGCCTTGACGTCGGCCAGCATCTGTAGGCCGCGCTCCAGGCCCGGTCCGCGGAAGGAACGGATCGAAGTGCGGTTCGCCTTGTCGAACGAGGCCTTGAAGATGATGTCGGTGCCGTGCTTCGCGTTGATTTCCAACAACTTACGCGCCACGGTGTCGAGCAGTTCTGCCGACTCGATGACGCACGGCCCTGCTATGATGGTTGTCTTGTTACTCATAATTCCCTGCAAAAATACGCATTTTATTCTAATCCACCAAAAAAAATATAATTTTTTTCTCCGTATCATCCGTGGGAGATCTATTCCTTGATGAGATGGATGTCGCGCTGGGGGAACGGGATGGAGATGCCGTGCTTATAGAGCGTGTCATAGACGCACTTCAGCACGTCGCTCACCACATACGACTTCTTCGGGGCGTCGGCCCAAACGAAGAGGTTGAAGTTCACGCTCGAATCGGCCATCTCCGAGACGACGGCCTTCACCTGCTTGCGGGTGTCCATCCACTGATGGCGCATGCCATTGACAGCCTCCTCCACGAGCGTGGTGACCTGCCTCAAGTCCGACCCGTAGGCCACGCCGAAGGGCACTACGGCCAGTACGTAGCCGTGGTTGCGCGTCAGGTTCTTATAGTTCTTCGAGAACAGTTGCGAGTTCTGGAAAGTGATCACCTCGCCGTAGAGCGACTCTATCACCGTCGAGGTGTAACTGATCGAGGCCACCTTGCCCATGCGGCCATCGACCTCGATCCAGTCGCCCACCTTGATGCGCCCTGCCATCAGCGTCGCACCGTAGTAGATGTTCTCGATGATGTCCTTCGAGGCGAAGCCGATACCTGTGGAGAGTCCGCCTGAGATGGCGACGAGCCAAGTCACGCTGATGTGGAGCAGGGAGAGGGAGATCATCAGCCACACGCCCCACACGAGCACCTGGATGACGTTCCGGCCCATCACCTCCTTCGAGGCGGCCGTCGAGGGGTCCTTGATCTCGTAGTGCATCTTCAGCAGGGCCAGTATCGTACGGGCGATCCAGTGGAAGAGGAACCACAAGGAGATCACCATCGCCAGTTTCGTGATCGACACCTGCAGGTTCTCCAGGTCGATGAAGTTGTATCGGAAGATGTTCCAGCACAGGTCGTTGAGGTTGAACACGCTGGCGGCCCAGTAGATGCTCAGCATCACGGAACAGGCGCTCAGCACGGGCATCACCACATGCTCTACGAAGTCGTAGGCCCAGGTCTGCGTGATGGGCTTCTCCGAGAACCGCCTCTTCGTGGCGTAGAGTTCCAGGTAGAGGCTGACGCAGGTGATGGTCAGGATGCACGTGAGTTGCATGATCCACCAGATGAGCAGTTGTACGGCCAGCAGCGTGTAGCCCGCCCACGAGCAGCAGACGCTGGCGACGAACACCGTCTGCGACACGTAGGTGTAGAAGATGTCGGAGCGGGGGATGTTATGGTTGTGCTTCCTGATCACCCACCACTGCCACAGCGCACAGAGCAGCAGGATCGGGGGCAGGGCGAAGTTCACCAGTTCGTTGGGGATCAGGATGATGCGGAAGCCGATCACGATGAAGCCGATGGCAATCAGGGGGGCGTAGATCCTCAGGGCGCTCTTGACCTGGTCGCCCTTCACGCGGAGGAGCAGCGAGATGAGGATCACGCCCAACAGCCAGGCGTACTCCACCAGCAGCGAGGAGGCCATCAGTACGAAGTTCTGCGTCGATTTGTTCAGCAGGATGCCCTGGATGATGGCGAAGGTGATCGTCGTGGTGGCCATGATGATGATCGACTGCTTCTTCCGGAACTCCTCCGTCTTGAAGCGGCCGGGCAGCAGGAAGCGGAAGAAGAGTTGGTTCAGGACGACGGCCACGATCACGAAGACGGCGATGAGGAAGAACATGCCGAAGACGAACGTGGCGCTCCACTGCGACACGCCCTCCGTGCGGGCATTGCTGCTCATGGCATATTTCTTCTTCACGGCCTCCGTCATCGAGCGCCAGCGCCGGCTGAAGTTCTGCAGCAGGGTGGGGTAACTCTCCCCGCCGTTGATGAAGATGCTCTGCTGGATGTCAGTATAGCGCTTCTGGGCGTAGTCGTTCATCTCACTTAGACGGTGCTCCGCCATGTCGTAGAAACGGATGTTGTGCTTCAACTGGTGCTCGTTGTCGCCCAGCATCTTACGGATGTTCCTGGCCAGCACCAGACAGGTGTCGCGACGGCTCTTGCCGTAGGGCGTGGTCATCATGTCGGGCAGTCCCTCCAGACGGTTGATCAGACTGTCGTAGCGGGCAATGTCGGCCTGCGTCTTCTTTAGGAACGAGGTGAAGGGCAGTTGCCGCCTGTGGAAATCGCGGTATTGGTTGGTGGCCTCCCGACAGGCGTAGGTCAGGTCGAACACGTTGTCCTGCTGCTGCGAGTAGAGCATCAGCGCGTTCTGGTCGGCCTGCTTCAGCGTGAGCAGCAACTGGGTGATAAGTGTCTTCGTGCGCTCCCGCCTGGCGGCCGTGCGTACCGTCAGTTCGTCATTGTATTGCTCCAGTTCTGCCTGGAGGAAGGTGAGCGTCTGCTCCAGGTCCTTCTCCTTGAGCACGGCTCCCGCCTCTATGGCCAGCCCCAGAAGGAGTGTGATGATGCATGCTAGTCTTTTCATCGTTTGTCCATTTGTTTCGATAGTGCAAAAGTACGGAAAAATTCCCGGAATCGTGCAAGTTTTCCCGATTATTCTTGCTTGTTAAGTAATTTTTTGCTACTTTTGCATCCCAATAGGTAAATGACTTTTGTATCATGGTAACACTTATCGCCGACAGCGGCAGCACGAAGACCGACTGGGCTCTGCTGAGTCCCGCCATGTACGGGAGGCCTGCCTCGGTCACCCGCATCGCCTCCCAGGGCATCAGTCCCATCCACCAGTCCGACAACGAGATCCAGCGGATCCTGTCCTCCGAACTCCTGCCGCATCTCTCCGTCGAGAACGTCAGTTGTGTCTATTTTTATGGTAGTGGCGTGCGCCCCGAGAAGGAGGCACCGATGGTGCAGGTACTGCGCGAGGCCCTGGCGTGTGCAGAGGTGGTCGAAGCCCATAGCGACCTGTTGGGTTCCGCCCGTGCCGTATGTGATCATAACTGCGGCATTGCCAGTATCTTAGGCACAGGTGCTAATGCTTGTCTTTATGACGGGGAACGGATTGCCAAGAAGACAACGGCCCTGGGCTACATCATCGGCGACGAGGGGAGCGGGGCCGTACTCGGCAAGCGCTTCCTGCACGATCTGTACAGCGGTCTTTTGTCAAAAGAAATCAAGGAAGCCTTCGAGGCGGAGATGCGGCTCTCACTGCCCGAGATCATCAACCGCGTGTATCGCCAGCCGCTGGCCAACCGTTTCCTGGCCAGTCTGGCGAAGTTCGTCCGCGCCCATCTCGACGACCCCGGAGTGGAGGCCCTTGTCAGACAGAACTTCGCCGACTTCCTGCGCCTACATATCACTCCCTTCGGGCGTCGCGACCTGCCCCTGTCGTTTGTGGGCAGCATCGCCCATCACTTCGCCGCCCAGTTGACGGAAGTGGCCGAGGCCGATGGGTATGCCGTGGGCACCATCCTCCAGAGCCCCATCGAAGGACTGATCAGGTATCACAAGGCAGTGTAAAATGATGCACCTTTGCATCCGGTATGTGTTCTTTTTGTGCCACTTTTTATGTTTAAGTGGTACTTGTTTTGCAAAGTGTGTTGATTTTCTGCAAAATGTCACCCAAACTTTTGGTGGTTCCGATTTTTTTCAGTAACTTTGCACTCAATAAACTAAAACCCCGAAACTGAATGAAAAAGAATCTCATTGCAGCGATTCTCCTGGCGGTCACGTTCATGGCCTGCCAGCAGAAGCAGGAAGCGGTCTCGCCCTTTGTGAAGGTGGAGAACGGCCATTTCGTGAAAGACGGCAAACCCTATTATTATGTAGGAACGAACTTCTGGTACGGTGCCATCCTTGGCTCGGAAGGGCAGGGCGGCGACCGTGCGCGACTGGCCAGGGAACTCGACCTGATGAAGGAGATGGGCATCGACAACCTGCGCATCCTCGTGGGCTCCGACGGTGAGCGCGGCATCAGGACGAAGGTGGAGCCGACGCTGCAGGAGGCCCCGGGCGTGTATAACGACACGATCCTGGCCGGGCTCGACTACCTGTTGCAGGAGATGGGCAGGCGCCAGATGGTGGCCGTGCTCTACCTGAACAATTCGTGGGAGTGGAGCGGGGGCTACGGCTTCTACCTGGAGCAGGCCGGCGAGGGCAAGCAGCCCCGTCCCGACGACGTAGGCTATCCCGCCTTCATGGAGGCTATGTCGAAATACGCCACCAATGAGAAGGCCCACCAGTTGTTCTACGAATATGTGAGGTTCATCCTCTCGCGCACGAACCGCTATACGGGCGTGGCCTATAAGGACGATCCCGCCATCATGTCGTGGCAGATCGGCAACGAGCCCCGTGCCTTCAGCAAGGAGGCGCTGCCCGCCTTCGAGAAGTGGCTCGCCGAGGCCTCGGCACTCATCCGCAGTCTCGACCCCAACCACCTGATCTCCATCGGCTCGGAGGGCGCCTGGGGCTGTGAGAACGACTTCGGCTGCTGGGAGCGCATCACCGTCGACAAGAACATCGACTACGCCAATATCCACCTGTGGCCCTACAACTGGAGTTGGGCGAAGGCCGACTCGCTCATCGAGAACCTGCCCCGCGCCAAGGCCAATACCAAGGACTATATCGACCGTCACCTCGACATCTGCGCGAAGATCCGGAAACCGCTCGTGATGGAGGAGTTCGGCTACCCCCGCGACGGCTTCAAGTTCACCCCCGACACCCCGACGCAGGGGCGCGACGGGTTCTACGAGTACGTCTTCTCCCTCGTGGGCGACAATGCCGAGCAGGGCGGCTACTTCGCAGGCTGTAACTTCTGGGGCTGGGGCGGCTATGCGCAGCCCAGGCACGAGCAGTGGCAGGTGGGCGACGACTATACCAACGATCCCGCCCAGGAGGCGCAGGGCCTGAACTCCGTCTTCGCCAGCGACTCCACGACCCTGGCCGTCATCAAGTCGCAGGTGGAACGCATGAATCAGATTAAGTAATTATAATCCGTAAAATCCGTAGGTAAATAAAAAACAGAATATGAAAAGACTACTGACTTTTTGCTGTGCGATGATGGTCGCGATGGGACTCTCCGCACAGATCCGTGGCGAGGAGATCCAGGTGCTGGTGCAGCCCGACCGTGCCGACTGGACGTACAAGACGGGCGACAAGGCCACCTTCACGGTGTGCGTGCTCAAGTCGGGCACGCCGCTCGGCGATGCCCGCATCGACTACGCCGCCGGGCCTGAGATGTACCAGGACGTGAAGAAGAGCATGGTGCTGAAGGACGGTACCCTGAAACTGACGGGGGGCATGAAGCAGCCTGGCTTCTACCGCGTCGATGTCGTGGCCCATGTGAATGGCAGAGATTATAAGGGAGCCTGTGGCGCCGCCTTCTCGCCAGAGCAGTTGCAGCCCTCGACGGTGATGCCCGACGACTTCTCCGAGTTCTGGCAGAACGCCATCGCGGAGGCCCGCAATACGGATCTCAACCCCACGAAGCGCCTCCTGCCCGAGCGATGCACGAAGGACGTGAATGTCTATGAGGTGTCGTTCCAGAACATACAACCCAACTGGCGTACGTACGGTATTCTGTGTGTGCCTGTAAAGGAAGGGAAATATCCCGCCCTGCTCCGCGTGCCAGGTGCTGGCGTGCGCCCATACGGCGGCGACGTGTGGACGGCCTCGCAGGGAGCCATCACCCTCGAGATCGGCATCCACGGCGTGCCTGTCACGATGGAGCAGAGAGTCTATGACGATATGTTCAACGGTGCCCTGATGGGCTATTGGGAGTGGGGAATCGACGATCGCGACAAGTCGTACTACAAGCGCGTGGTCCTGGGATGCATCCGTGCCCTCGACTATATCGAGGAATACACGCCCTGGAACGGCAGGGAGATGGGCGTATCGGGCTCCTCGCAGGGCGGGTTCCTGACCCTCGCCACGGCAGGCCTCGACAAGCGCGTCACCTACTACGCCCCCGTGCATGCCGCCCTCTGCGACCATACCAACTCGCTCAGGGGTGTCGCCTGCGGCTGGCCCCACTACTTCTATTATAATAAAGGTGTAGGCCAGGAGAAGCAGATCGAGGCGTCGCGCTACTACGACGGCATCAACTTCGCCCGTCTGATCACGAAGGATCAGGCAGGCTGGTTCTCCTTCGGCTATAACGACGACGTGGTGCCGCCCACCACCGCCTGGGCCACCTATAACACCGTGACTGGTCCCAAGGCCATCAGTCCCTATCGGGCCACCTGGCACTTCTGGTTCCAGGAACAGTGGGACGAGTGGGAGAACTGGATGCTCCAACAGATGCATCTGAGATAGGAAATAAAGACCTACGGAAATAAATAAAAAACAGAATATGAAGAAGATTTTAGCAATGGCAATCGTGACGGTGGCAGTGGCCGCATGCACGACACAGAAGGCCACAGAGCCTGAGAAGACCAAGGCCCGACAGTTGTTGGAACGCCTCGACACCCTCCGTCAGAAAGGTATCATGTACGGCCATCAGGACGACCCGATGTACGGTCTGACCTGGGAGTATGACAAGGACTCGAGCGACGTGAAGAATGTCTGCGGAGACTATCCCGCCATCATGGGCTTCGACCTGGGCGGCATCGAGATGGGCGACGCCAAGAACCTCGACAGCGTGCCCTTCACCCGTATGACGGAGGAGATACAGAACCACTACCGTCGCGGAGGCATCGTCACGCTGAGTTGGCATCCCCGTAACCCCGTCACCACCATTGAGGGCGGCGGCAATGCAGGACAGAAGTTCCCCGAGGGTACGGCCTGGGATAATAAAGACTCTACGATCGTGAAGCAGATCCTCGCCGAGGGTGAGGTGCATGAGCGGTTCCAGACCTGGATGCAGCGCGTGAGCGGCTTCCTGGCCACGCTGGAGGACGACAACGGAGAGAAGATCCCCGTGATCTTCCGTCCCTGGCACGAGAACAGCGGCTCCTGGTTCTGGTGGGGTGAGGGCCTCTGCACCGTCGATGAGTATAAGGCTCTGTGGAACCTGTTGCAGGACAAACTGCTGGCCGACGGCTACGACAACCTCGTGTGGTCGTACTCCCCCGGCTGTCAGGACAACCTGACGGCGGAGCGCCTGCTCGACCGCTATCCAGGTGACGACCGTGTGCAGATGATCGGTCTCGACGGCTACCAATGGGTGCCCGAGGAGAAGGACGCCTTCGTCGCCCGTACCAAGCAGAACCTGGAGGTGCTCTGCACGGTGGCCAAAGAGCATGGTCTGATCCCTGCCCTGACGGAGACGGGCATGAAGAACATGACGCAGCCCGACTGGTGGTCAACGACCCTGCTGCCTGCCGTCGAGGACTCGCCCATCAGTTATCTGCTCACGTGGCGTAACTATAAGGATGAGTGGTTCGGCCCTTCCACCTCGAAGCCCGATGCCCCTTTCTTCGTGGAGTTCTACAACAGTGACAAGACCCTGTTCCTCAAGGATATCGCAGAATAAAATATTGCCTACGGAGGGAACAAAGGAAGGATTTAATCCGTATAATCTGTAAAATCCGTAGGAGATACAAAAAAAATAAATAGAACAATGAGCAATTTCAATGAAAGAGTGGAGGCCCTCCGCAAGCATCACGAGGAACTCCTGAGCCGCAAGAACGAACCCATCGAGTGGGGCAACGGCATTTATGAGAAGTATAAGAACCCCATCCTCACCGCTGCCCACGTGCCCCTGGAGTGGAAATACGACTTCAACGAAAAGGACAACCCCTACCTGATGCAGCGCATCATGTGTAACGCCGCCCTGAACTCGGGTGCCCTGAAGTGGCAGGGCAAGTACGTGCTCGTGGTGCGCGTCGAGGGAGCCGACCGTAAGAGTTTCTTCGCCGTGGCCGAGTCGCCCAACGGCATCGACAACTTCCGCTTCTGGGACGAGCCCGTCACCATGCCCGACGACGTGATTCCCGCCACCAATATCTACGACATGCGTATCACCCAGCACGAGGACGGCTGGATCTACGGCGTGTTCTGTGCCGAGCGCCACGACGACTCGCAGCCTGGCAACCTCAGTGCCGCCACGGCTACCGCCGGCATCGCCCGCACGAAGGACCTGAAGACCTGGTATCGTCTGCCCGACCTGAAAACCAAGTCGCAACAGCGTAACGTGGTGCTCCATCCGGAGTTCGTGGATGGTAAGTACGCTTTCTACACCCGTCCGCAGGACGGCTTCATCGACACCGGCTCTGGCGGCGGCATCGGCTGGGCCCTCGTGGATGACATCACCCATGCGGAGGTCAAGGATGAGAAGATCATCTACGAGCGCAAGTACCACACCATCACGGAGGTGAAGAACGGTGAGGGTCCGCACCCCATCAAGACCCCGAAGGGCTGGCTCCATCTGGCCCATGGCGTGAGGGCTACGGCCGACGGCCTGCGCTACGTACTATATATGTATATGACGGCGCTCGACGACCCCACGAAGGTGATCGCCCGTCCTGGCGGCTTCTTCCTCGTGCCCGAGGGCGACGAGTACCTGGGCGACGTGATGAACGTGGCCTTCGCCAACGGCTGGATCGCCGATCCCGACGGCAAGGTCTTTATCTACTATGCCTCTGCCGACACCCGCATGCATGTGGCCACCTCGACGGTCGATCAACTCATCGACTATTGCATGAACACGCCCGAGGACGGCTACACCACCGCTGCCAGCGTGGAGACCATCAAACGCCTGATTGCCAAGAATCGTGACCAAAAGTGATTATAAACTTCAAAGTTCAAACATCAAAGATAAATATGGCTAAGACTAAATTAATCGAAAAGATCGGTTACGGCTTCGGTGATATGTCGTCATCCACCTTCTGGAAGATATTCTCGTATTACCTGCCGTTTTTCTACTCCAACATCTTCGGCCTGTCGCTGATCGATGCTGGTGTGCTGGTGCTCGTCACCCGTATCTGGGACGCCGTCTCAGACCCGATGATGGGTATCATCGCCGACCGTACCAACACCCGCTGGGGTAAGTATCGCCCGTTCCTGTTGTGGGTGGCCCCGCTGTTCTCCATCTGTGGTATCCTGCTGTTTACTACGCCCGACTGGAACTACGGTGCCAAACTCATCTGGGCGTATGTCACCTATATCTTGATGATGACTGTCTATACGGGTATCAACGTGCCCTACGGTGCCATGCTGGGTGTGATGACGGACGATTCCAACGAGAAGACCGTGTTCTCCTCCTTCCGTATGTTCTTCGCCTACGGCGGTTCGTTCCTCGCCCTGTTCCTCTGGGAACCGCTGACGGACTTTGTCGTGGGTGCACCAGTGGGGTCGCATGAGGGCTATAACTCGCCTAGCGGCTGGTTCTGGGGCATGGTGGTCATCGCCGCCATCTGTTTCGTGATGTTCATCCTCTGCTTCCTGCTGACGAGGGAGCACCTGAAGACCGTTTCGACGGTGAGCGTGGGCGACGACTTCAAGTCGCTGTTGGCCAACAAGCCCTGGTGGCTGCTCATCGGCGCTGCCCTGTGCTCGAACCTCTTCAACACCGTGCGTGGTGCTACGGTGGCCTACTTCTTCGCTGACATCATCGGCTCCGGCGTGAGCCTGTCGTTCGATATCATCTTCGCCTTCTCGTTCCTCTTCTATTCAGGTCTGTTCCTGGGTGTGGGCGAGGCCTCCAACATGTTGGGTGTGGCTCTCTGTGTGCCCATCGCCAACAAACTGGGTAAGAAAACCACGTTCATACTGGTGAACGCCGTGCTGGTGGTACTGAGCGTCGCCTTCTTCTTCGTGCCCTGTACGCCTGGCGGCTTCTGGACGATGTTGGTCATGCAGGTGCTCATCTCGATCTTCACGGGTATCATGTCGCCGCTGATCTGGAGTATGTATGCCGACGTGAGCGACTATGCCGAACTGAAGTTCCACACCGCCTCCACAGGTCTTATCTTCTCCTCGGCCTCGATGGCCCAGAAGTTTGGTGGCGCCATCGGTGGTGCAGCCGTGCTCTGGCTCCTCTCCGGCTTCGGCTACGTGACGGATGCCGCTGAGTTGCAGACTGGTGCCACCCAGCCCGAGAGTGCCCTCATGGCGCTCCGCTGGCTGATGAGTTTCATCCCCGCCGCTGTCGCTGCCCTCGCCATCGTGGTCGCCTGGTTCTATCCGCTGACCACTGAGCGTATCAACGAGATCAATAGTAAACTGAAGGAAATCAGAGCCATCGAGTAATGTTCTCCGTAGGTAAAATATAAAATAATGGATATAACAACAATGAAACGTGAGATGCAGGATGTTCTGGAACAGAACATCCTGCACTTCTGGCAGACCAAGATGGTCGATCGCGAGAATGGCGGTTTCTATGGCCGTATCGACAGCAGCGAAGTGCTCCATGCCGATGCCGAGAAGGGGGCTATCCTCAATGCCCGTATCCTGTGGACCTTCTCTGCCGCCTATCGTGTGCTGAAGAAGCCCGAGTATCTGGAGATGGCCACCTACGCAAAAGATTACTTCGTCGAACACTTCATCGACAAGGAGTACGGTGGGGTGTATTGGAGCCTCGACTACAAAGGCAACCCGCTGAACACGCGCAAGCAGTTCTATGCCATTGGCTTCGCCCTCTACGGACTGTCGGAATATGTTCGTGCCACTGGCGACCGTGAGGCGCTGGAATATGCCATCAGTTTATTTGAGTGTATCGAGGGACATGCGTTGGACAGTGAGTATAACGGCTATATCGAGGCTAAGACGCGCGACTGGCAGTCTATTGCCGATATGCGCCTCTCGCCACTTGATGCCAACTTCCCCAAGTCGCAGAATACTCACCTGCATATCATCGAGCCCTATGCCAACCTCTACCGCTGCCTCAAGGAGTTCCAGGCCAGGGAGTCGTGCGACTACGTGCCCGTCTTGGGCTCCGTGCTGCCTGTGGGTGTCTCCGTCCCGCAGGCGACGCTCGACAGCGTGGAGGCCGCCCTGCGTAATATCATCAGCATCTTCACTGACAGGATCCTCAACCCGGAAACCCATCACCTCGACCTGTTCTTTGAGATGGACTGGACGCGCGGAGCCGGGCATCTGGAGAGTTACGGCCACGACATCGAGTGCTCCTGGCTGATGCATGAGGCAGCCCTGGTATTGGGCGACCCTTATGTGCTGGAGAAGGTGGAACCCATCGTGCAGATGGTGGCGAAAGCCTCGGAGAAGGGCTTGCGCCCCGACGGCTCGATGATCCACGAGGCCAACCTCTCGACAGGGCATGTCGATGACGACCTCCACTGGTGGGTACAGGCCGAGAACGTGGTGGGCTGGTATAATATCTACCAGCACTTCGGCGATGAGTCAGCCTTGGAAAAGGCCTTCCGCTGCTGGGCGTATATCAAGGACCAGATCATCGACTGGGAGAACGGCGAGTGGCACTGGAGCCGTCATCCCGACGGATCGCTCAACACTGTCGATGACAAGGCCGGCTTCTGGAAATGTCCCTATCACAACGGTCGTATGTGCCTGGAGATCATCGAAAGGTCATGATGCCTTGTCGTGGAGAAGGGTGATTTCATAAGAGGATGGTTGCTGATCCTGTTGGCGGCACTACTCCTGAGTGTTCCTGCAGGGTATGAGATTAGTCATTTTGCCAAATGGCTTTTCGCTACCTCTTTTGTCAACTCGCTGGCATGGAGTACGGTATTGCTATGGCTGATTGACAGGAACAGATTCCTGAAATCAGCCTTTTTCACCATCATCTTTGTCCTCTTCTTCCTGGAGACGGCCTGTTATCTGCTCTTTGGCTCACGACTGAATGAGACCATCGTCACTATCATCCTGCAGACCGATCTGCAGGAGGCCCACGAGTTCGTCAGTACGTACTTGCTCTCCTGGCGGTCGTTAGTGCTGCTGGTTGGGGGCTGCGTCTGTTATTATGTCCTGATGCGTGTGGTGCTGAGGCTCAGGCTGACACGCCTGTTCCAGTCCTGGGGCTCCCGCATCCTCGTCCTGGTCGTCGTGGTTGTGGGCTTCGTCCTGCCTCGTGCGGAATTGTCTTGGAGCGCACAGGGCTTCAACACCGTCGATGAACTGTATCACTCCTTCAAGTTCGTGAGGGAGTCGCATTCTGACCTGGATCACATCGCCAGGATGATGGAGAGGATTCATATTGCGGAGAGTCCGGATGAGGCGAAGGCACCAGTGATCGTCTTCGTCATCGGAGAGTCCTATAATAAATACCATTCGCAGTTGTATGGTTATCCGCTTCAGACGACCCCCAGTCTGGCAGCGGAGAAGAACATGGTCGTCTTCGATCACGCGCGAACGCCTGTCTGCTATACGCATCATGCCATGCGCTATATCTTCTCCCTGAACAGTTGTGACCGTAGTCAGGATGACTCGTTACAGTATGTGCTCTTTCCTGCCGTCTTCAAGAAGGCGGGCTATAAGGTGGCGTATTTCGACAACCAATACACGCGGCTGAAGGTGAGTTTCATGGATTACGGCTGTGGCTACTTCTTCTCGCCGACCTCTATCAGTGTCCAGTGCTTCGATGTCAGGAATACGTCGATCCATAGTTATGACGGGGACTTCGTGGATCAGTACAGTCCGCTGTTCATCAAGGATCCCAAGTCGCTGAACATCATCCACCTCATGGGTCAGCACTCGGAGGCGGAGAAACGGTATCCCCCTGAGGCGGGCGTGTTCCGTGCCTCTGATATCCAGCGTAAGGATCTGGATGAGGAAGAGCGGCAGATCGTGGCGGAATACGACAATGCGACGCTGTATAATGATGCCGTCCTCAGTACGATCATCGATGCGTTCAGGAGTCAGGATGCTGTCCTGGTCTATCTGTCGGACCATGGGGATAATGTCTTTGACGGTCCGCAGCACCGCTATGGTCGTGATGCAGGCGGACTGGACGACGAAGAGTCGAAAAGGAATATCCGTGAGATCCCCTTCCTGATCTGGTGCAGTGAGAAGTTCGTAAAGAGGAGGCCAGCCCTCTACGAGACCCTCAGGCAGCGTGCACATTGGGATGTCTGTTCCGACGATGTGGCCTACCTGCTCTTCGAACTAGGTGGGATATCCTTTAACATGGGCGATTCCACAAGGAGCCTGTCGAATGAACAATATCAGCCGCATGTGACGGCCATAGAATAGTTAATCATCAAATGTAAGACAATATGAAGAAATTATTATTATCAGTATTCACGCTATGCATGGCTTTGGACATGCTGGCGCACACGGGGGTTGGCGAACAGCCGAAACTCGTGGTGGGCATCATGGTCGATCAGATGCGGTGGGACTACCTGTCGCGCTATTACGGCCAGTATGGTGAGGATGGTCTGCGACGTCTCATGGACAAGGGCTATTCCTGTGACAACTGTCTGATCAACTATGTGCCGACGATCACGGCCATCGGACATACGTCGGTCTATACGGGGGCATCGCCTGCCCTGCACGGTATCTGTGGCAACGATTTCTTTATCGACGATGAGAAGGTGTATTGCACAGACGACAGTACGGTGATGCCCGTGGGAACTGCCAACGATAAGCGGGGCAGGATGTCGCCCAAGAACCTGCTCTCGACCACTATCGGCGACCAACTGAGGATACACACCGACTTCCGCTCGAAGGTGGTGGGCGTATCTTATAAGGACCGTGCCGCCATCCTGCCTGCAGGGCGTAGCGCAAATGCGGCCTATTGGCTCGACGTGGATAACGGACAGTTTATCACCAGCACCTATTATATGGAGGAACTGCCAGAATGGGCCAAGGCCTATAATCAGGAACTTGCGAAGAACAAGGAACTGAAGAAGTTGGGCAAGCGCGTGGGCTTCTATCCTCTCTGCGGACAGATCACGGCCGACATGGCCATCGCCGCCCTGCGGGGGGAGAACCTGGGCAAGGGGGAGGCTACCGACATGCTCTGCGTGAGTTTCTCCCAGACTGATATCATCGGCCATGAGTGGAGCACACGTGGGGAACATACCGATGAGGCCTATCTCGGACTCGACAAGGATATCGCCCGTCTGCTCAAGGCACTCGACGCACAGGTGGGCGAAGGCAATTATCTCGTGTTCCTGACGGCCGACCACGGTGCGGCCCATAACTACCAGTGGATGATCGACCACAAGATGGCTGGTGGTGCCTGGATGATGAAAGAGGACGTGATGAACAGTGCGCTGGACCAGTATCTGAAGGAGAAGGCCGGGGTGGATATTTCCGTCGTCAATGGCATCTATGGCTACCGTGTCTATCTGAACCACGGGAAGATCGCTGAACAGGGTGGCGACCTGGCCAAGGTGAAAGCGGTGCTGATCGACTACTTCAAGGCGATGCCCCATGTGCAGTTCGTGATGGATTTCGAGAAGGTGAACACCTGGAGTGTGCCTGACAGGCTCCGTAGTATGGCGCTGCTGGGCTATCATCCCCATCGTTCTGGCGATCTGCTACTGGTGCTGGAGGCTGGATGGTATGAGTTCTGGACGGGTGGTTCTTCGCCCGTGGGTACGACCCATGGCTCCTGGAATCCCTACGACGCCCATATCCCCCTGCTGTTCTACGGTTGGAAAGTCGCTCATGGCAGCACCTCCCGCGAGGTTCACATCACGGATATCGCTCCGACGGTCTGTCAGATGCTCCATATCCAACAGCCCAACGCCTGCGTGGGTGAGGCGATTGGTGAGATCGTGGATGGCGATTAACAATTATTATCAAAGAATAAATAAATATTCCACTTATTTACAAATTTTATTTGTACCTTTGCAGCATATTTGCGGCGAAGGTACAATCTTTTTGCTGGTAACTGCTTAAGAACAATATTGTTATAACGTTATATTAATTTTTATGAACTTTGCTTTGTTAATTACCGTCCTGTTGACGGCACTAACATTGGTGGTGGCGGCTTACGTGATAGCCAAGTTGATAGGACCCAGGTCCTACGCGAAACTGAAGGGTGAGCCGTATGAGAGTGGTATCCCCACGCGAGGCACCTCGTGGCTGCCCGTATCCGTGGGCTTCTATCTCTTCGCCATCTTGTTTTTGATGTTCGACGTGGAGACAGTATTCCTGTACCCGTGGGCAGTGGTTGTGAAGGATTTCGGTGCGATGGCGCTGCTGTCGATCGGCTTCTTCCTGGTAGTTCTGGTTTTAGGCCTGGCATATGCCTGGCGGAAAGGAGACTTGGAATGGAAGTAAGAAAGCCTCACATCAAGAGTATTCCCTACGAGGAGTGGAACGACAACTCTTCGTTGGAGAAAATCGTTGACGAACTCCATGAGGGTGGTGTCAATGTGATTACGGGTACGCTCGACCAGTTGATCAACTGGGGACGTTCCAACTCTCTCTGGTCGCTCACCTTTGCCACCTCGTGCTGTGGTATCGAGTTCATGGCCTGTGGCTGTGCCCGCTATGACTTCGCCCGTTTCGGCTTCGAGGTGACGCGTAACTCACCCCGTCAGGCCGACCTGATCATGTGCGCAGGAACGATCACCCACAAGATGGCTCCCGCCCTGAAGCGCCTGTACGACGAGATGGCCGAGCCTAAGTACGTGATTGCCGTGGGTGGCTGCGCCATCAGCGGTGGCCCGTTCAAGTCGAGTTATCATGTGGTGAAGGGTATCGAGGAGATCGTGCCCGTCGATGTGTTTATCCCTGGTTGTCCTCCGCGCCCCGAGGCTATCATGTACGGCATGATGCAACTCCAGCGCAAGGTGAAGATCGAGAAGTTCTTCGGTGGTGCCAACCACAAGCAGACGGCCGAGGAGGCTGAACTGGGCGTGTCGAACGAGGAACTGACGTTCCGTTCGAAGCATGGCGACCATCGTCGTGAGCCCATCGTGGTGACGGACGTCCCCAAGGAGTTTGTTGAAGAAATGAAGTCTGCACAGGCAGATGCTAAAGTAGAGGAGGTAGCCGTATGAAGTTAGAATTTCTATCATTCGAGTTTGACAAGTTCGCACAGGAGATGCAGGACTTGAAGGAGAAGAAGGGCTTCGACTACCTCGTGACCATCGTCGGAGAGGACTTTGGCGAGGAGGGTCTTGGCTGTGTCTATATCCTTGAGAATACGAATACCCATGATCGTTGTTCGGTGAAGATGATTGCCAAGACGCAGGTCTGTGGCGACGGCATGTCGTCCAACGGCACTGGTGAGACTGACGGACAGACGATTCCCTATATTCCCACCGTTTCCAAGATCTGGCGCGTGGCCGATCTGCAGGAGCGCGAGGTCTATGACTTCTACGGCATCGTGTTCCTCGGCCATCCCGATATGCGTCGCCTGTTCCTCCGCTCCGATTTCAAGGGGCACCCCTTCCGCAAAGACTGGCAGTTCAGTGATGCCTACACGCTGGAGGACGATGTGGAGCCCGACTACGGTCTGGAGTACTATATCGACAAGGACGGTTTCCTGCAGTCGAAGCAGAACAGGTTGTTTGATACTGACGACTATGTGATCAATATCGGTCCGCAGCACCCAGCCACCCATGGTGTGCTTCGCTTGCAGACCGTGCTCGACGGAGAGACCGTGAAGCGTATCTATCCGCACCTGGGCTATATCCATCGTGCCATCGAGAAGATGTGGGAGAACATGACCTACCCGCAAACACTTGCTTTAACCGATCGTCTTAACTATCTGGGTGCCATGCAGCACCGTCATGCTCTTGTGGGTGTGATAGAGGAAGGCATGGGCGTAGAACTGACCGACCGCATCAAGTACATCCGTACGATCATGGACGAGTTGCAGCGTCTTGACTCCCACCTGCTCTACACCTCGTGTGTGGCTCAGGATCTGGGTGCCCTCACGGGAATGCTCTATGGCATGCGCGACCGTGAGCACGTGCTCAACTGCATGGAGGAGACCACGGGCGGACGTCTGATCCAGAACTACTACCGCATTGGTGGCTTGCAGGACGATATTGACCCGAACTTCGTGAAGAACGTGAAGGACCTGGTGAAGTACCTGCGTCCCACGATTCAGGAGTATATGGATATCTTCGGCGACAACGTCATCACGCACAACCGTCTGGAGAAGTGCGGCCCGATGAGTCTCGAGGATTGTATCAACTATGCTGTGACAGGTCCTGCCGGACGTGCTTCCGGCTGGAAGAACGACGTGCGCAAGAACCATCCGTACGACATGTACGACAAGGTGGAGTGGGAGCAGTGCACGCTCAACGGCTGCGATTCGATGGACCGCTACATGGTGCATATCAACGAGATGTACCAGAGCCTGAACATCATCGAACAACTCATCGACAATATCCCTGAGGGCGACTTCTACGTGAAGCAGAAGCCGATCATCAAGGTGCCCGAGGGACAGTGGTACTACTCTGTCGAGGGCGTGGCTGGTGAGTTCGGTGTCTATCTCGACTCCCGTGGCGACAAGAGTCCTTACCGCATGAAGATGCGCCCGATGGGGCTCTCGCTCGTTGGCGCCTTCGACCCGATGCTGCGTGGACAGAAGATCGCCGACCTGATCGCTACCTGTGCCGCTATTGATGTTGTAATTCCTGATATTGACCGCTAAAAGATAAGGATTATGTTCGACTTTTCTATAGTAACACAATGGTTCGACCAACTGCTGCAGGTGACCCTGGGTTGCCCCGGCTGGTTGGCTATATTGATTGAGTGCGTACTGGTGGGTACGGCCATCCTGGTGGGATATGCCCTGATCGCCATCGTACTGATATTCATGGAGCGTAAGGTGTGTGCCTATTTCCAGTGCCGCCTGGGCCCGATGCGCGTAGGCTACTGGGGCTTGCTGCAGGTGTTTGCCGACGTGCTGAAGATGCTCATCAAGGAGATCTTCATCGTCGAAAGGGCCGATAAGTTCCTCTATCTCGTCGCTCCGCTTCTGGTGATCATCGGCTCCGTGGGTGCCTTCTCGTTCCTACCTTGGAACAATGGTGCCACGATCCTCGACTTCAACGTGGGCGTGTTCCTGCTCACCGCCATCTCTTCGATTGGCGTGGTGGGTATCTTCCTCGCTGGCTGGGGCTCCAACAACAAGTATTCCGTGGTTTCGGCCATGCGTGGTGCCGTACAGATGATCTCCTACGAGATGTCGCTCTGCCTCTGTCTGATCACCGCCGTGATCCTGACGGGTACGATGCAGATGAGCGGTATCGTCGAGGCACAGACGGGCCCTTGGAAGTGGCTCATCTTCCAGGGACATATCCCTGCGCTGATCGCCTTCTTCGTGTTCCTTATCGCTGGTAACGCAGAGGCTAACCGTGGCCCGTTCGATATGGCTGAGGCTGAGAGTGAGTTGACGGCAGGACATCATACCGAGTATTCGGGTATGGGCTTCGGCTTCTTCTACCTCGCCGAGTTCCTCAACCTCTTTATCATCGCAGGCATCGCCGCCACCGTATTCCTAGGCGGCTGGGCGCCCGTGAACATTGGCATCGAGGCCTTCGACGCAGTGATGG
>FLNY01000151.1_pt1 | contig 50792 bp, 45 predicted proteins | sample 1140381 | NCBI WGS metagenome assembly FLNY01 (sample SAMEA3878172, study PRJEB12797) | bioreactor metagenome | biome: Moose rumen | place: Sweden | collected 2011-10
GTATCGGCATCTGCTCTTGCTTGAGCTTCCGTATCAATTCGTCCGCCTAATGCCGTATCGGCATCTGCTCTTGCTTGAGCTTCCGTATCAATTCGTCCTCCTAATGCCGTATCGGCTGCTTCACGGGCTGATTTTTCTGTGGCAATTGCAGTTTCAGCATTGTCAATTCGTCCGCCTAATGCCGTATCGGCATCTGCTCTTGCTTGGGCTTCCGTATCAATTCGTCCTCCTAATGCCGTATCGGCAGTTTCACGAGCTGATTTTTCTGTGGCAATTGCAGTTTCAGCATTGTCAATTCGTCCGCCTAATGCTGTATCGGCATCCGCTCTTGCTTGAGCTTCCGTATCAATTCGTCCGCCTAATGCCGTATCGGCTGCTTCACGGGCTGATTTTTCTGTGGCAATTGCAGTTTCGGCATTGTTAATTCTACCGCTTAATGCCGTATCGGCATCCGCTCTTGCTTGAGCTTCCGTATCAATTCGTCCGCCTAATGCTGTATCTGCATCTGCTCTTGCTTGAGCTTCGTTTGTAATAAGCTGTTCCAAATTTTCATCAACGCTGGAAACGTATGCTTTCACAGCTTTTGCTGTTACCAACTGTTCTTTTAAGACTGAATCTGATGCATCTACATCAATCACATTGACAATATTCTTCACAACCTGACCTGAACCAAAACGCATTCCTTTTGTTGTACTAAATGTTGCCAGACCATTAAAATCTGCCGCATTTAACACGCTTAAGCTCGAAACATTTGTTGCGCCGGCATTCAATCCGTTCAATGTCGTAAGACCGATCACACCTAACGTTCCGCCTATCGTTACATCACCGCTTATAGCACCTCCGCTCTTGTCATATTTGTTACCTAACAATGCATCTGTCTTGGCTGATGTATATACACTGTCATCACTTGATGCGCTTGTGTCGCTCGTCTTAATTAATCCGGCATCTGCCGCAGCTCCTAAGGCAACCGTCTTGTCCTCAATCTGCTTTTCTGTTCCGCCAACGGTTATCTTTTGTATCTTGCCTCCGTTCTCATCTACATACTCATACACTGCCTCTGCTGTTACAAGCTGTTTCTTTCTTGCCGCTGTCGCTGCTTCGCTTTCAGTGCTATCTATTTCATGTGTTATACTCGTTACGTTATGCTCACTATCTTCGCCAAATTGCATTCCGTTTGTAGCATTCAGCTTTGTTATTCCGCCTATCGTTACATCGCCGCTTATAGCACCTCCGCTCTTGTCGTACTTTGTATCTTCTAAAGTATCTATATCATTGGCATTTATTTTTACTTGGCTGTCTAATTTCTTAAACGCTCCGACAAAGTTTGTCTCATTGCCCAGATAATTTGTTGTGCCGAGAGCATGTTGCAATTGTTCTTCTCTATTCTCATCTACATCAACTCCCAAAACATATTCCGCCCAGTTATGTGCATGGTTATACATCTCTGTTACTCCTGCGGTAACATCACTGATAACATTATTAACTGCCGTATCTACATATGTCTTTGTTCCCAATGCCGTTACTACTTGCGTGTCATCAGAACTTGACGTGATTGACTTCTCTATGCTGGATATTATCGGACGTCCTTCCGCTGAACCGATGCTTAAGCTCGAAACATTTGTTGCGCCGGCATTCAATCCGTTCAATGTCGTAAGACCAGTCACACCTAACGTTCCGCCTATCGTTACATCGCCGGCAAAGTCTGCACTACCGTCAACACCATCAAGCTTTATCATTTGCGTCGTGGTCGGGGTTTCCGTACCGACAACTTCGCTCATTACTATAGAACTGCCGTCTAATGCTGTTGTATATTTTGTCGCTTCATCTCCGCTACCTGTTGTTGCACTCTCAAATGTTTTAACACCTGTTATGTTTTCCTCGCCTGTTTTATGAACGAGGGTTGCATCAAGTAAACGAACCGCTCTACCCTTTACAAAACGATAATCGTTATCATAATTTCCCTCGGCATCAACGTGGAATATACCATGTTCGGAAGCATCTGCCTCAGTCACGGATTCATCATTGGAGCTATAAGTAATAGTACCAACCAACGGATCAAATTTTTTAATTCTTTCATGATGTAGCGGATCAAGAATATAGCCCTCACTATCTTCTTCAAAGCCTTTATCTTCCGTATAACCTTTTTCTTGTCCTTCTTCCCATGTCATATAAACATAATTTCCGTCTTTATCTTGTTCATATAAACCATGATAAGTTGCAACGGTTCCTTCAACTAAGGTATTCAAAGCATCTGCCAAGTCTGAAATAACGGCAAATCTGTCATGAACAACCAGTTCACCGGTCTCATCTCTATATTCAACCTTACTGTGCAAGTTATCTGCACCGGTGATATTTTCTAAAATATTCGGTGAAACCGCAACATGGTGATTAAATTCATTTGTTATTTGAACAGCTATAGCATCTTTTCTGGAAGCGCTGAGTAAATTAATAGAATCAATAACCATCATTTTATCGTCATTCGGACCAAATATATTATTACGATAAAGTGTCTTAAATGTATCAGACCCAACACCTAAAGCAAGACCATCAGGATTTATATTGTTAGAATTTCCTAAGTCCACATCTACTCTTAATTTAACATCACCAAGCAAATACAAATTCTTCATGGTGTTATTTTCCAAGTGATTGTTTTGGGTATCAAGTATTGCAGTTTGAACGCCGGAATATTTAGTTCCTGCTGTATCTCGCGTTAAAGCAGCAATATCCTCATCAGCCGGAGTGTATATATATGTTCGGCTATTAATATTGAAATTTTCAGTATCCGTAACTTTAGTCAAATCATATTGATAATTATTTAATGCTTCAATAGTCCAATATTTTGTGTAACTTTCATTAGCAAATACGGCTTTTATCTTCCCATCTTGAACATCTTGCTGAGATACTTCCTTTATTATAGCACCACCCTTGATTAAATCTGTAATCGGAGCAGCTCCCGGCTCAGAATCTGGTTCGTAATAATATGTTGTTCCGCCGATTTGAACAGCGACTTTACCTTCTCCGCCTGTGGTACGCAACTCATAAGTCGAAGAAATTGTGTTCAGATATTCTTTTATAGCAGAATCATTATCGGCACTACCGATTGACCATGATGATGTGCCATACTTAAAGACGTAATCGCCATTAGCTCCATCAGCTAACGTGCTGTTAGCAATAAGGTCAGACATAGTACTATCTGATATTGCAGACTTAAATTTATATTTAATACTGTCAATTGTGATACCGCTTTTCATATCAGTTATATCTATCATTTCATAAGTGGTATCAGGATGAGCTTCCAAATAATCCAAAACATCAGATGTGCTGTTTATGGTATCAAACGTCCAATAGTTATAATAACCGCCCTCAGTATCATAAGATCTGAATAAATACGGAGCTTGGGTAATTTCAACTAAACCGACGTTATTAACATAACCATATGTTGTACTGCCATCCTCTTGAAGTTGAGAACCGAATTTAATATGCGCACTGTTATGCCAATTGACTTTATTTTTTTCAATAACATTATTAAATATATATGTACCGCCGATAGGTTTATCACTGGTAGCATCTTTTTGGGTATTGATACCTAAAATATTATGCTCTACATCTTCACTTCCTCTGATAGTGCCACCAAAACTGATTTGTTTGCCTTCCGCGGCATTCACATTAATTGTGCCGGAATCATTATAAATATCGTTATATTCAGCATTTCCTTCATCGTCATAACCGGTGTTATTATAAAAAGAAATATTGTTATATTCCGCAACTATGTTTATTAAACCGTTCTCATTATAAACAGCACCACCTTTATCAAAGGCATTATTATCACTAAAACTGCTCAATACTCTGCTAAGCGTACCATATTGGTTATAAATAGCACCACCGCTGTTTGCCATATTGCCCACAAATTCACCGGAAAGCTCGTTAACCACAGAACCGTTTTCAAGCGACTTGCTTTCATTTGTGTTCGCCAGCATAATCGCACCACCTAAATTGCCGGCGATATTACCGGTAAATATATCTGAGGTAAAGTTTTCAATTTTACCCTTATCTAAATATATTGCACCACCGGACCCTAATGTTGTATTTTTAATAAATTTACCGCTGACATAGCCTATTGCATTATTATCTTCATCCGTCTTGCCGTTACCGACATAATAGATGGCACCGCCATCACCTTCTCTGGCCTGGTTATTTTCAAAGTCTGAAAAAATATCGCCGATTTTACCATGTTCTCCGCTATAGATAGCACCACCGCTTTTCTCGGCAACGTTTCCGGTAAAATCAGCAAAAATAGTATCAATCACACTGGAATTGATTGTAAGAGAAGAATCCTTTGACGCACCCTCATTATAGATAGCACCACCATGCTCACCGGCTATATTTTCAAGGAAATTTCCTGTAATTACACCTATTTTTCCGGCAGATTCATAATCATCTGCGTGGTATGCCATATTTATAATAGCACCACCGGATAAATGCGCCGAGTTACCGGTAAAATCTGCACTAATTTCCCCTATTGTGCCTTGGTTGTTAATTGCACCGCCATATTTACCCTTAGCATAGTTATTAATAAAACTACCCTTAATTGTGCCTATTTCAGCAGGCAATAATACTGCCGGACTACCATAAAGTCTTGCCGTGTTGCGAATAGCACCGCCACCATTATACTTATCATTACCTCCCTTATTTTCCGGTGTTTTATCAAAGTTGCCTAAAAAGTCACCATAAATCATGCGTATTGTGCCATTGTTATCAATAGCTGCACCCCCGGCTTCATCTTCATTGTTCACAAAATCACCCAAAATATTACCGATTGTGCCTTTGTTTTGTACAACACCGCCATAGTTACCGATATTTGCTTCAAAGCTTCCGGTCAGATTATTTAGAACTGAATTGTTTGAAACATAAAGCGCACCGGCGGAATCTCGAGTACCTGTGGTCGTATTGCCTTTGAAATCTGCCGTTATATGATCAATAATATTATTTTTAATACTGATTGCACCACCACCGGCTACACCTTGGCTATCTTTTTCGCTTTTTAAATCATAAAAAGCCATTTCATCAATATTTTCTTTCAAATTATCAATACGTTCAGATGCAACCGTATAACCTTTCGGCACAACGTGAATTACTTTATAATATTTGGTTCTGCCGTCCGGTAAAACCTCAGAGTAATTATAGTCATTTTCATTACCTTCAACAACTTTCGTACCGGAGTGCTTTGTATCATCAAGTGTCCAATATTTTGTGCCATTGGTAAATACATATTGGGCACCGCCGGCAACTTCTGCAGGAGAAACCTCTTTCAAGGTGACATAGCCATCATCAACCAAACGTGCAATATCACTATCTGTCGGGTTATAATAATAAGTTTTATTAATATATTTATCACCGGCTTTTTCAGCAATAGTTATTGAAACAACACCCTGTTCTTCGTCTTCGGAAAGAGTGTAGTGTGTTCCTTTATTATTCTCAAGATATTCTTTAGAATCTATACCAGCTTTATCAATCTTAATGGCTTTAACACCCGGAACCTGTATGGCAAACTGATCATAAACATATTCTTCACGCTTAGAATCCACTTCATGAATTGCTTCATCAAGCGTTTCCAAATTTGCGGCAATAGAGGTATTTTGTACATCATCTTTATTAAATGCTTTGATATAATAACCGTCTGATTCAACTTTTCCAACAGCCGCATCAAGCGCTTGCACGTTTGCACCGAGCGAAGTTTTAGCAATGGTTGTTTCATCAGTATTATCATAGCTTACGATATAATTACCATCATTCCAGTTACCCATTTTTTCATCAAGATATTCAAGGGTTAAACCGTTTTCTAAAGTCAGCACACCATTTGCATAAGTAGCTTTTCTGAAAATATTATCCGTCCCCTCAATATTTTGAAGTAACTTGTTGCTTATAGAATATTTATCATATTGCGAAGCATCATCTGTTAACGTCAACAAAACAGTATCGGTATCTTTATCAACCAAAACGTTGATGGCATCTATTATAAACGAACCGGTACCGTCAATAGTGGTGGCATGAATTGTATCTGACGTGTTGTTTTGCAAGTTAGCATCAATTGCCATGGCCACTGCCGAATCTAAAGTAATATTAGTTGCATTTATGGCATCAATAATAGTATTTCGTGTATCAAGATTATTCTTATCGCCTGAAAATGACAGTGTGTCTGCAGATATCTGACCTTTAGTTGTTGTGCTGTCAGCTTGTGTCTTTGTTCCCAACTTAAATGAATCAACATTTGTTAAGCTGATGTTTTGAGTACTGATAGTATTATTAAAAACATAGTTACCGCCGGTTGCAGTTAAGGTTGAGTTATTTTCACCGGTTACGGAGCCGTTAAAAGTAATTGTACGCCCCTCAGACGCTTTCAAATTAACAGTACCGCCGTTGCTATGAATATCATTATATCCTGTACTATCTCTATTAGCCGAAAAGAGAATATCGTTATTAGCACCGGTTTCAATGGTAATCGGCGCATTTATGGCATAAATCGCACCACCACGATTACCTGCCTGATTGGCAATAAAAGAGCCGTTTATACTGCTTATTTCTTTTCCCGTATAAATCGCACCACCTGAACCCGATGTCGCCACATTATCCGTAAAGTCACCGGTGATAGATGTTACCTTACTACCCTTTGATGCATCATCATTGATTGCGCCACCATTCAATGATGCGATATTATGCACAAAATTACCGGAAATAGAATTTATCACACCTTCTCTTATCTGCACAGCACCACCGCTTTTACCGGCTGTGATTACAGAGTTATTAATAAAATTACCTTGTATATTTCTAACAGTTCCCTTTCTGACGGAAAGAGCACCACCGTCACCCGCTGAAACCACATTTCCGACAAAATCACCGATAACGTAGTTTATACTTTTATCATTGTTACGCAGACCGGCACCATCACTTGCTGCTACATTTTTATAAAAATCAGCAGCTACACTGCCTATATCTCCATCACCACTATGCAAAATACCACCCGGAGCCGGATACGCGCCGGTATTTCTGTTTTCACTAATATCCGCCGTCACAGATGAAGTGGTTGATGAAACAGTTATTGCACCGCCCTGATCTTTAATAGCAACATCATTACCGGTATAATAATTTCTTTCGCTTGCAGATGGGGTAACCGTTCTATCACCTTGAGTATAACCGGTTGGGGTTACATGATTAATCTTATAATATTTGACCGTGCCGTCTGCTTGGGTTTGCGCAACATCATGTTCTTCCAATGTGCCTTCTGTGATTTTAATCCCTGATTCGGCTAATTTACTCGTATCATAAGAATAATATGTATATGTGTCACCGGTTTTCAATCTGAATACATAGTTTGAAGGCTCTGTCGTACTTTCCGTTAATGCCGCACCACCGATACCGGCCAAATTAACAACCGCCGTATCTCCCTCGCTTGGTGTGTACCAGTATGTTGTATTGTTGATAATTATTCTATGAGTACGTGATCCTTGAGTTGTATAAAGTTCATAACGACTGTGGTCTCCATTTAAATATGCCACAGATTGAGTATTAATCTTATCAAGAGTTGAGTTTAAAGCGGCAACCTCTTGAGCTGATACATTTGTCGGAGAAAAAGCTATTCCCACACTAAATACCCCGAGATTGATTAAAAAACATTTTTTTAACACACTAAGATATTGCTTCGATAAAACACCTATACCTTTACGTGTCAACCTTAACATTTTAAATCTCCAATACTTAATATACAAACAATATACCAAAACACCCTTAAAGGTAATAAAAACCTTAAAGACATTTTTTATCAAACAGTATATCCTATTTATTACTAAACGTTTAATTTTATTATAATTTTATCAACAGTATTTTTAGCACATCATATAAAAAACAAGTATAGATTAAACAACTAAATATTGTTACAAAACAATGACAATTTAGCATTTTTAAATAAAAATTCTTTACATCTGTCAATAAATTTTATATAATAGAATTAGTATTAATTTATAAAAAAATCGGAGAAAAACCATGGCTAAGTCTGAAAACAATACTCCCTCCTTTTTAGAGAACAAGTTGAAAGATACCAAAGATTATGCCGCCGCTTTTGAAAAATTCTTTTTCAATGAAACCGAAGCCGGAAAAAAGATGTCTGCCTGGTCTAAAGAGCAAAAGGAAGATTTTTTGAAAAAACCGGTACCTGACCAAGTTGCCGAAGTTGCTAAAATAGATAAAACGGCTGCTCAATATTGGGGCAGAATTACAACCCTTAATTTGCAAAAAAGTTTGTTGGAAAATGATGTAAAAGCAGAAAAACTATATACTTCTTCAAAAAACAAAACTCCAAAGCTAAATTCCGAGCACAATTCAGTAAAAAACAAAATAAAAGATGATGTAAAGAAATCTCCCTCCTTTTTAGAGAACCGGTTGCAAGATACCAAAGATTATGCCACCGCTTTTGAAAAATTCTTTTTCAATGAAACCGAAGCCGGAAAAAAGATGTCTGCCTGGTCTAAAGAGCAAAAGGAAGATTTTTTGAAAAAACCGGTACCTGACCAAGTTGCCGAAGTTGCTAAAATAGATAAAACGGCTGCTCAATATTGGGGCAGAATTACAACCCTTAATTTGCAAAAAAGTTTGTTGGAAAATGATGTAAAAGCAGAAAAACTATATACTTCTTCAAAAAACAAAACTCCAAAGCTAAATTCCGAGCACAATTCAGTAAAAAACAAAATAAAAGATGATGTAAAGAAATCTCCCTCCTTTTTAGAGAACCGGTTGCAAGATACCAAAGATTATGCCACCGCTTTTGAAAAATTCTTTTTCAATGAAACCGAAGCCGGAAAAAAGATGTCTGCCTGGTCTAAAGAGCAAAAGGAAGATTTTTTGAAAAAACCGGTACCTGACCAAGTTGCCGAAGTTGCTAAAATAGATAAAACGGCTGCTCAATATTGGGGGCAGAATTGCAACCCTTAATTCGCAAAAAAGTTTGTTGGAAAATGATTTAAAAGCAGAAAAACTATATACTTCTTCAAAAAACAAAACTCCAAAATCTGCTCCGACAAAAGTAATTGCAAAAGAAGATGCCAAAAAGGCATATATCGCAAAAGACGATGTTAAGCGTCGTAAATTAACATCGCGCCCTAAACCTATTCAGCAAGCAGTTTTAAATGAAGCTAAAACACAAGGTGGTGAGGTTATTTATCTGGAAGACTCTAAAGGCAACAGAATGCACTTAATCAGAGTCGGAAAAGGAAAATCTGCGCAAATAACTGCTATTATGACTGAAAAAGACGGTCAGGTAGGACCTGCTGTTTCAGCGCAAACTCCGGAAGCAAAAAAGATGATTGATATTGTTCGCCGCGAGATCGGAAATCCGGATGCAGATATTTCTAAGACCTTGAAATCTATTGATAATCTATATAAAATATCCGCTACAGAAATGGCGCGTGTCGGTGAGAAAATGAAAACTCCAGAATTAGATATGAGCAAAGATATGGCTGATCTGGATAAGCTATCAAAACATAATATTTCTGATAACCTGATAGCGCAAATTGCTGTATCAAAGATTGGTCGCTCAAATGGATAAAATTATGTAATAAGTTAAAGAAAAGCCACATTATTGTGGCTTTTTTAATGTTTGAAACAAAAATTTTGCTGCAACTATAAATATTACATACTTTTTTCGTAAAAGACCTTGACAATAATAAAAAATTTGTCTACAATGAAATTGTTTTGAGATTATTAACCCTATTATTCATTTAAAAAAGTCCTCATCAAGAGGCAAAAAGTATGAATGAAAAAGAAATTAATGCAATTGTCCAACTCATAGATGCCGGTCTGAAGTTGGCGGATGACACTTATGTGTTTTATGTCCCTCTGGATAAATTTATTCTCTATATTCGTGACAACGAATATGAACTATCAGTTAAGGCGCAGGAAATGTTGCTAGATGATGACAAGTGGGATTATTATGTGGAGTACGTCAACGCTCATCCTCTTGCAGACTCAGTGTTTAAGCTTGCTTTAGATAAGGATGAGAAGTATTTTGCCAAATGCTGCTATTATGGCTCCATCACCGATGAGCATAAAAAAATTGCCGTGGGACACAAGAAAGCACTGCGTTGGATTGAGTTGATGATGGATAATGCTTATTCAGAAACCTCTCAATGGCTCAGCAAGCCCGAGCTCGATGTTCCGTTTGTTAAAATGGAAGGTCCGGAAGCTGACAAAGTCTTAAAGCGCTATATGGAAGACAACCTTCCTCTTTCTGATGAGGCACAGCTTGCCCTCTTTGAAAAGAAAGATGCCAAAAAGTGGGTTCAGTACTACGCAAAGGAAAAGTGGCTCTGTGATAAGGCTAAAGAGAAAGCAAAAGAAAAAGGGTGGATTTAGCCGCCTTACTACTAAAAAGACTGAAGATATTTTATCTTCAGTCTTTTTTTTAATCTCCTATCTGATAAATACCAACTTTCTTATCCTAATAAGATGAATATTACTCGTCATATTTTGGAGCTTCCGCTTCTTCCAGCAATTTGTAAAAATATTCAATATCCTGCAAGTTCAAGCCTTCATCGCAACTAATGCTGTAATAACCTGTTTCAGCGGCAAAATTCACAACTTTATAATTGTTTTCTTCGCCTCGCACCGCAAATTTAACACCATTTTCAAGTGTAAGTGTTTTGTTGAGCGGATAGTGATTATAGTCGCCGGAAATATCCACAATACCATTTTCATCTTCCGGTCCCATAGCTTTCACGGATTTACGCAAAACAACGTTACGCCCGCCGGATATTGAAAAATGCAGTTCCAACATGCCTTCCATTGCCCAAACCGTATAATTTTCCACCTTTAGCGGAAAGTCGAAACCGGCTTTTTTAACCCCGCAACTGATATCATTTCCGCAACTTATCCACGGGTTTATCATACTTTGCGCAGAAATTGCACTAAATCCGGCAATACTTAAAAACGCCATAAAAATCGCTTTTCTCATCATTTCACCTCATTAAAAAATAAGAAAATTTCAGTAAAAAAAGCCATAAATTTTATTTATGGTATAGATGAAAAAATTATTTTACACTAAATGAATCAACATCAATTTTTGTCGGCTCAAACATTTCCTTATCAATCTCACCGTTAATGGTTATGATGTTTTCCGGTGTTACTTTTATGCCGCGCCAATCTTCATCATCTATTTCAATAATAACTTCGCCGGTTTCATCCTTAAAGGTATATTTTTCATCACCCAAGCTATTAACGATTTTTCCGGTTAAAGTTACATAAGATTCATCTCCTAATTTCAGAGCCTCTGCAACCGTTGTTGCGTTTTTTGCTACGCTCGGTCCTTCAAAACCACCGCCCATTTGTGCGTTTGCCGCACTTACACTTAAGCAAATTGCCAATAAAGTTAAAAATATTTTTTTCATTTTACTTCTCCATAATATTGCAAAACATCATAAGCATAAACAATATTCCTTTAAGAGTCTATAAAAAAATATATCATCTTTACAAAAATGAACACCAAAAGATTTACACACATATTTCCAACTAAGAGCAAGATGCTTTAGTTACGAAAAAAAATGATTGACAAAAACATTATAACAATGTATTATATCATATTAGCAAAATTACTTGTAAAGTGAGGCAATATGCAAGAAGTAAATAACATTAATTTTCAAAATGCTAAAGAATGCTGGCGTTATGTTTACAATAAAACCAAACAGATTATAGATTCTTTGCCGGATTCAAGCATGAAAACAAAAGTATGGTTGCAAAAAAAAGCAATTACTCATGTATCTGAAGTAATTAAGGTTGTAGATAATATGATTGCGAACAGTGATTATATGGAGAGTGTGGATATGAAACCGCGCAAGGCTTTTGCCAGACTGACCACTGTTGCAATTTTTCATGATTTGGGACGTGCCGCGGAAGTTGATACACAAACCGGAGAGTTAAAGAAAGGATTTGATCACGCCTTGGCATCATATGAAATGATGAAAGATGCCGGCATTAAAGACGCTGATATTCTTATTCCGGTTAAATATCATGGTTGCCTGAATTTGGGAGAAGCTCTTAATAATGATGCTGAATATCAAAACTTATCTGATGAAGAAAAAAAGGTTGTTCTGTCTTTTTCGCAAATTATAAGAGATGCCGATAAAATTGCAAATCTTGAAGAAAAGGCAAATTACGGTTTCAAAGGTTCTCTTGAAGAAAGAGATCCTAATTTAAGTGATAAATATGAGATTTCGCCTGAAGTTGAAAAAAGCATCCGTGCCAAACAACAAGTTAATAATAAAGACAGAAAAACCAGAGTTGATGCAATGTTACGCATTGCCGGTTGGATGTTTGATTTAAATACTCCGTTTGCAAAACAATATATTCGAAACAACAAGGTTGCTGAACGAATTTTCGAACAAGTAGATAACTTAATGCAAACCGCAAAGCAAAAAGCTATTGAAGAGGGAAATTTTGATCAGAAAAAATATGATGAAACCTCTAATAAACTGAAAACTTTGCAAAATTGTTTATCAGATCAACATCCGGACCAACATATAACTCGAAAAATTCAAAGCACAAAATTATATGCTTAGTTCTGATAACTGCATCCGATAAATTGGCATAATGCTATAAACAAAAAAACAGGCGTAGTCGCTATTCCGAAAACGGAAAAACAAGTACGCCTGTTTCTTAGTAGATTTTATTGCAGAGTAGCCTCTTACCACCCCACAATACTTTTATTATCAAATTAACAACTATCAAAGCATAAAGTACATGCATGCTTTGGTTCGGCGTTAGTAAGCTGTTCAAGATGTAACACACTCCGCTAACCACGCCGATTAGCAACAATAATGACACCAACAGGAATACCTGTAACATGTGTCTTTTCATAATCTCTTCCATAATATATTAATTTAACAATTTTAGTATAACCTGTTTTTAAAATATTGTCAAGTATTTTTGTGCAATAATAGCAAAAGATTTACACACCTCTTGCCAACCGTATTTTATATGCTTTACATCAAACAAATTTTATTTTAAGATGCCGGCTTATATGAGGAGGTCTTAAAATGTGCAATTTTGCTACGAAAATTAAAAATTTTATCTATTGGGAAATCATTAATCGTATCAAAGGAAATAATCAGGATGTTGTTTGTGCTGTGATAATCAATAATGATACGATTTTAGCGCAAACAGCTCAACGTAATGCCACCATTCATACTGATGACACTCAATATGTTGTGCCGGGAGGAAAAGTTGAACCGGGTGAAAATATATTGTCGGCTGTTCACCGTGAAATAAAGGAAGAAACAAACTTAAACATTGATGTTATTAAAAAACTCGGCGCAACCAGAAATAACAAATATAAATTGCATTGGTTTGCCTGCCGTCCGACTGATATTTCTCTTTTAAAGGTAACCGAACCCTTAAAGCAAAAAGAACTTAAATGGGTAAGTTTATCAGATGCATCGGTCAATTGGACACCCAAAAATCGTGAAGCATTGGATAAATATGCTCCTATAATCAAAAAAATTCAATCAACTCCGCCTGATGCCCTATAAACTAAAGAGAAACAAAATGCAACGAATAAGAAATTTTTTTATTAATTATATGGCTTTGATTGTGCTTTTCATAGCTTTAACCGCCCTTTTCGCTCCTAAAAGCGCTTTATGGATTTCAACCTCGTGGATAAACAACCTTCTCATGGTGGTTATGTTCGGCATGGGCTTAACCTTAAAACCGGAAAGTTTTATTTTAGTGTTTAAGCGTCCGAAAGATATTATTTGCGGTATATTTGCTCAATTTACGATTATGCCGCTCTTGGCTTTTGCTTTAAGCCGATTATTCGAGCTTGATACCGCCTTAACTGCCGGCGTTATTTTAGTCGGAACATGTCCGGGTGGTACAGCCAGTAATGTTATAACTTATTTTGCTAAAGGCGATATTGCGCTTTCCGTTTCCATAACCAGTGTAAACACCCTGCTCGCCCCGATTTTAACACCTTTTGTAACTTATTTATTGCTTCATACCAGCGTTGATATAGACATGACAAACATGCTGATTGCCATTGTCAATGTTATTTTAATCCCGATTGTTTTGGGCTTTGTGATGAATCGTTTTTTTGCCGGTATAACGCAAAAGTTAGTGGATTTATTACCGGTGATTTCAGTGATGGCAATTTGTATGATTGTGGCAACGGTGGTTGCTCATAATGCCGAAAAAATCTACACTTGCGGATTATTAGTCTTAAGCGTTGTTATTTTACACAATCTTTTTGGTTATTTATGCGGATTTACACTCGGAAAAATATTGAAGATGCCACCGCAAAAAATCAAAGCTTTGTCGATTGAAATCGGCATGCAAAACTCCGGTTTGGCAACAAGTTTGGCATCTACAAGTTTTCCAAACCTTGCCATGGCAACCGTGCCTGGAGCAATTTTCTCGGTATGGCACAATCTTTCAGGAGCAATTTTGGCTGAAATCTATCGCCATTGGAAAAATAAAGAAGTTTCATAATTCATATTTTATGTTTTACTTTTCGGAAAATTTTGCTAAACTGCGTTAAGAAAAAAATAGCTTATTAAGGAGATAAAAAATGTATAAGTATTTAGTTGCTCTCATAGGTCTGTTCTTTGCCTTTAATGCTTCGGCTGCAACTTCTGAAATTTTGCAAAAATCACAAGCTTCATGGAACAATGCACCTATAAAGCAAATGAATTTGACCGAACCGGAAGTAACGGTTGTGCGCATTCAAATTCCAAAGGGTGAAAAACTGCCTTTGCACCAACACCCGATTTTAAATGTCGGCTATCTGACTAAAGGCGAATTAACCGTTCATACCCAAACCGGTGATGTTTTAGTATTGAAAGCCGGTGATCCGATTATTGAGGTTATTGACACCTGGCATTATGGTGAAAGCACCGGTAATGAAGATGCCGAAATTGTTGTGGTTTATGTCGGCAACAAAGGCGATACGTTTACCATCACCGATGAAGAAAAATAATCCTTAGATGTGGATCAGTAAAGAAAAGTATGAAGACATAGAAAGGCGCGTGCAAGAGCTTAATAATGAGCTTTCACGTCTTTCTAAAATGACTTATCTGGTAGATATTAAAACCGATGGGATGAAAATGATATTAACCTTCTGCCAAGAAGATAAACTATTTTCAATTGAGGCGGTGAGAATCATCTCCGGCGAAGAAAATATACCTGATTTACTAAAATAAAATACTGATTATATCCCAAAAGCCGACACCTTTGTTGTGCCGGCTTTTTTATAATAGCAATCACGACTTGTTATTTATTTTATTAATTTTGCTATTTCAGCTTCAAGCTCTTTCATATCGGCTGTCGGTTCAAAACGGGCAACCACCTCGCCTTTACGGTTAATCAGAAATTTTGTAAAATTCCATTTTATATCAGGCTTTGTTGCCCAATTTTCATCAACCTTTGCCAACATATCACTCAAAAGTTTACTTAATTTATGCTCACCGAAGCCTTCAAATCCTTTTTGGGCTTTCAAATAGGTATAAAGAGGCAATTCGTTTTCTCCGTTGACATCAGATTTTTTCATCTGCGCAAATTGGGTATTGTAATGAAGTTGGCAAAACTCATGAACTTCATCATCTGTTCCCGGTGTTTGATGACCAAATTGATTACACGGAATATCGATTATTTCCAATCCTTTATCATGATATTGTTCATACATTGCTTCAAGCTCTTTATACTGAGGGGTAAACCCGCACCCCGTTGCCGTATTGACAATTAAGATAACCTTTCCCTTCAAATCTGCAAGTTTCAGTTCTTCACCGTTTGGTTTTGGAACACTATAGTTATAAATATTCATTTTTTTCTCCTATTTTATGCAGCATGTTATACTTACAAGATTTCTAGAGAATATTTTTAATATCTTCAATAATCTGCTCCGGCAACATACCTAATTGTTGCAAAAGCTCCTGCGGATTATAGCGATCATAAAACTCTTTTTCCAAACCATAATTTTTGACTTTCATGGCACTTGCGCCGTAAAAAGCTGCCACCTTTTGCCCGAAGCCGCCATCAAGAATTCCGTCTTCAAGCGTGATTACAAGCTGATGATTTTTCTTTAAATCCTCAAGCATTTTTTCATCTAAGCCTGAAGCAAAACGCGGATTAATCAAGGTCGGCTTAAAGCCGAGTTTGCCCTCAATTTGCTCTGCCAATTCTTCACCTCTTTGATAAAAATCGCCAAGTGCTAAAATTGCAACTTTTTCACCATTTTGCTCGATTTTGAAGGTATTTATGGCATCAAAATTTTTATCTGCCTCGCGCGAAGTTACGGCATTCCCCGGCATTAAAATCATTACCGGATGCTCTTTTTGCTCAACCGACCAATCAAGCATATTCAAATATTCTTCTCTTGAAGTCGGCGCCAAAACCACCAAATTCGGAATATTGGCAAATGCGGCAATTGTAAAAATTCCCAAATGCGTAACATCGGTCAAACCGTCAAATGAAGCATAGTTTAATAAAATTGTTACCGGATTATTATTGATACACACATCTTGTGAAACTTGGTCATAAGTGCGTTGAATAAAGGTTGAGTTGGTAACAACCAGCGGTTTTGCACCGCCCTTTGCAATACCGGAAGCAAAAGCCACCGCATGCTCTTCGGCAATTCCGACATCTTCATACTGCGTGCCTAGTTGCGCGCGCAAATCAGGAGTTAAGCCAGCTGCCATCGGCATTGCCGGCGTAATTACCACAAAATCCTTATCTGCTTTTGCCTTTTGCGTCATATAATCGGCAGTCAAAGAGGTATAACTCTCTGCCGGAAAGTTTATATTCCATTTGCCGGTTTCTCTATCAAATGGCATACACCAGTGCCAATCTTCGCGGTTTTCTTCCGCCAACTTATAGCCTTTGCCTTTTTGGGTGTTGATATGCAAAACAATCGGATGGTCCACATCTTTTATCTTTTGCAAAACCTTAATCATCGCTTCGATATCGTTGCCGTTTTCTTCATAAATATAATCAAGTCCGAAGGCTTTGAAAATGTTGTTTTGAGCCTTGCCTTTAGTGGCGCGGAGTTCGTTTAAGTGTTCGCAAATACCGCCATGACATTCGGCAATTGCCTGTTGGTTATCATTGACGATTATAATGAAATTTGACTTTATTTCCGAACCGGCAAAATCGAGCGCCTCCAGAGCTTCACCGCCGGTAAGCGAACCGTCGCCGATAAGTGCGATAACGTTATATTTTTCGCCTTTTAAATCACGCGCCTTCACCAAACCGCTGGCAAGCGAAATTGAGGTTGAAGTATGTCCGATGTTAAATAAATCGTGCTCGCTTTCTTCCGGATTTGTATAGCCGGAATCCTCGTTAAAACATGCGTCATCAATATAGCCGTTCTTGCGTCCGGTTAACATTTTGTGTGGATAGCTTTGGTGCGAAACGTCAAATACGAACTTATCTTTCGGCGAATTGAAAACATAGTGCATAGCAATACTTGCTTCCACAATACCGAAGTTCGGTCCGAAGTGTCCGCCGATTTTGGTCAAGCGATTAAAAAGCGCTTCTCTGATATCAGCAGCTAAAGTTTTCAGTTGTTCGGCATTTAGTTTTTTAACATCTGCCGGAGAGTTAATGGTTTTTAATATATCGTACATAATTTTTCCTTTCAAAAATTTATGCTGTTATTTTTTTATATAATTCAAATCGTTTTGCGGTATGTTATTATCTTCAATATAGCGTTCAACTTTCATGTGCAAATCATATTTGTTGCGAAGTTCGGCAATTTTGTTCATCATCGGGGTTGCATGGTGCTTATCAATCGCCTCTTGGCTCTCCCAACTATCAATAAGCAAAACTGTTTCAGGATCATTTTTCGGATAAAAATATTCGTATTTTTTATTCCCTTTTTCCGCGCGAATAAGCGCCACTGTTCCGCTTTGTTCCATTTCTTCGGCAAATTTACGGGCATTACCGTTTTCGCCTGTATAGTAAATATTTACCGTTATTGCCATATCCTTAATCTCCTTTGCCTGCACCACAAACGGGATAATTGCAAAAAGCAAAAAAATTATTCCGCAGGTTATAAAATTTTGCTTTTTCATTTTTGCTCCGTATTTTCATTAGTCTTAAGATTAATTATCACATACTCGGATTTCGTTCCGGTTTTGAATTTGATAGCCCAATCGGAAATACCCGATGTAACAATAAAATCGGTATTTTGACGTTTTTCATGCCCATAAACCAAATCATTTGCCTTTATCCACTTGCCGACCTGATTAAACGGAAAAAGCTGTCCGCCGTGTGTATGTCCGCTTAAAACCAAATCAACTTCGGCCTTTGCATCTTTATCATATTCAACCGGCTGATGATCTAAAACCAACATATATTTATTTTTATCCAAACCCTCAGTCAATTCTTCAATAGGTTTACGATATCCTTTTTGCTCTTTTATTGCCGAATAATCGTATCGCCCTATAATATAAAACTCCTCTCCCGGCATAGCAATTTCATCACGAAGAACTTTAATCCCGTTTTTTTCCAATTCATTTATTAAATCTGCTTCCGAAAATCCGCGATGCGCAGAGCCGTAGTATCCTTTATCATGATTACCTAAAACAAAATACACACCATATTTTGTTTTAAGTTTTCCCAAAGCGCTGGTAGCAATTATCATATCTTCTTTTTTTGTGCCGTCATCAACATAATCACCTACAACAACCGCTAAATCAGGATTTTGAGCCTGAATTTTTTGAAGATGTTTTACAAATCCCTCTCCGTTAAAAGTTGTCCCGATGTGTGAATCGGCAAACATGGCAATTTTTATATTCGGAACTTTTTTATTTGTGGTTATTTCATAATCCGTTTGCCAAACCTTATGATCAAAATACCACCCTGATATAAGAGCAATAACGGTGATTAAAAGAGCAATCCAACCGGCATAATAATGCTCAAATGTAATACCGCTGATTTTTTGCAATACCCAAAATACAACCTCACTTACGGCTAAAATCATTGCTAAATACAGCACGCAAATCAATGCATTTATAAAATCAATAAAAAATGCTAAAATTCCCGTAACTCCGAGCGTTACTAAAAGACCGAGAGAAAATTGTTTGAATTTTTCCCATTCGGCCATATCAAACATATCAAGAAAATTCGGCACTCTTGCACTCACATAAAAAAGCGAAGTAATAATCACGGCAATGGATGCCCACATAATCATAATCCACATAGTCATTTTTGTTTTCCTTTTAAATTTATACTCATCAACTTAAATTTAATGCATTTTTTCGGGCAAACACCCACACACTTTAAGCAATTAATGCAATTAGGGTGGCGCACAAAATTCATATCTGCAACTTTTACATTCATCGGACAAATTTTATTGCACAACCGGCATTGAATACAATCTTCTTTTTTGCGTTTAAGGCTAAAGGGACGCACAATACTTATAACTCCCTCAACCGCACCTTTCATACAAAAATAATTACAAAACGGACGATCAATAAATAAGCTTGCCAGCAAAAAAAACACCAAGGTTAATCCGCTTGTCCAGGTCAGCGCATTATGGAAAAGGTTATCGTTAAAATAATATCTTGCACTCAAAAAAGCATAATTAACGCCGGCAAATAAAATTAAACCAGCCCAAACATATCGAGAAATTTGTAAATATTTTTGAAATCGCCAAGAAATTTGAAAGCGCGGAAGTTTTAATTTTCGGGCAAGCCAAGCGCATAAATCTTGCGCCGTTCCAAAAGGACATATCCAACCGCAGAAGAATACCCCTACAAACGGCACCGTCCATAAAAGCCAACCGGATATTGTCTCCGGATGTGGCAAAAAAGGAACAACCAGACCTGCAATAAAGCAGGTCTGTGTTAAAATCTTGAATATTTGTAATCCTTTAATTAAGCTCATTTAGTGGCTTCTTTAAGGCTGTCTTTTGCCCAGCCGGCAAGACCGAAAGTTATGCGGCCATATCCGGACCAACCTTTAATAACAACCTCGCAACCTTCGCATAATTTTGCCGTATCCTCAAATGAGTTATCGGCTCCGCCTCCGCCGTGAGTAACAAACGGAATAACGGTTTTTCCCTTAAGTACTCCCGATGCCAAAAATGTTCTGACCGGAGTTGACATTGTTCCCCACCAAACCGGTGAACCGATAAACACCACGTCATATTGAGCAATATTTTCAGGCCACGGCTTAATTGCCGGAAGTGTACCTTCTGCCAACTCTTTTTTTGCCAGTTCCGTTTGCTCTTTATATTCTGACGGATACGGGGTAACCAACTCGATTTTATATAAATCGGCTCCGGTTTCTTCTGCTATGATTTTTGCCGCTTTTTCGGTATTACCGGTTAAGGTAAAATAGGCAACCAAAGTTTTTGCACTTGCTGCTGAGGCAATAGTTGTGCTCATCATCAATCCTGCCATAACAGCTAAAAATTTATTCATTTATTTTTCTCCTTTTATTACTTATTTTAAGTTTTCTTCAAAAAATTTTTCAATTTTATCAAATGGAATTACAGCTTTTTTGTAATATAAATCAACGTGATTTGCATTAGGAATAATCAACAATTCTTTATTATCACCGGTAAGTTTTTTAAATGCATCTTCGCTGAAATAACGGCTGTGTGCTTTTTCACCATGTATCATCAACACCGGAGATTTAATTGTATCGGCATACGCCAAAATCGGCTGTGTAATCAGCGAGAGTGCCGAAGTTTTATTCCAATGTCCGTTTGAATTAATAGAACGTGGATGAAAACCGATTTTCGTTTTATAATATCCGAAATAATCTTTAACAAATTGCGGTTCATCACCAGTCAGTTTGTCAGGCAATCCGTCAGCTTGCGCAAAAGTTCCGGTTTTATAGTCGGTAGTGCGTTGTGCATTTAAGCTTTCACGCATTTTATATAAATCATCGGCGCTCATTACATCATTATAGCCCTTTGCCGAAACTCTTGTCATATCATACATTGTGCTGGTAACTGTTGCTTTAATTCGGGTATCTTGCGCAGCCGCATTCAAAGCAAACCCGCCCCAACCGCAAATACCGATGATACCTATTTTATTTTCATCTACTTGAGGTAAGCTGCTTAAATAATCGACAGCAGCCGAAAAATCATCTGTATTGATATCAGGACTTGCCACATTACGAACTTCTCCTCCGCTTTCACCGGTAAACGACGGATCAAAAGCCAAAGTTACAAAACCTCTTTCAGCCATTTCTTGAGCATAAAATCCGGAAGATTGTTCCTTTACAGCACCAAAAGGACCGGAAACGACAATAGCCGGCATTTTTTCTTCCGCTTTATTCTTCGGTTCATATAAATCACCGACCAATTCAATCCCAAATCTGTTTTTGAATTTAACTTTACTTACATCTACTTTATCGGATTTAGCAAAAACCTTATCCCAATCAGGTGCATTACCGTTGGCGGCACAAGCGTTATCCGGTGCAGCAAATAATATACTTAAAGCAGTCATTGACAATATGCAAAATGTTTTCATTTTTATAAAATTTTCTCCTTATTTAAGTTTGTTGTATTCTTCATCTGAAACCGGTTCAAGCCACTCATTTGAACCACCCGCTACCGGCACTTCAACGGCAATATGTGTAAACCAACTGTCTTTAGCCGCGCCATGCCAATGCTTTGTTTCCGGTGCAATATTCACCACATCGCCGGCTTTAAGTTTGCGCGCCGGCTTTCCCCATTCCTGATACCAACCATTACCATCGGTTACCAGCAAAATTTGTCCCCCTTTATGATGAATATGCCAGTTATTGCGGCATTTAGGCTCAAATGTAACATTATACATCGGCACGCCGTTTTCTGTTGTAATCGGCTTTAAATAGCTTTTCCCGCTGAAATATTTGGAATACGGATTTTCCTCACCAAAACCGAATATAACATTTTTTGCCTTTGCCTCACCGGAAATATTTAAAATCTCGGACACCTGTTCATCGGTAAGCCCATTATGTTTACCAATGTTTATATGCGCATTCAGTTGGGCTTCAACACCGTTGCGAGCGGCAAGCATTGCAATAGTTGCTATTTCACGTGTTTTCCAATCAACATTATCGCGAGAAAAAATATCACCGAATAAATGGGCTTTTAGGTATTCATCAATAGCCGGCGCAAATTCAAACAGATTCCCTTTAACTTCAGCACCCACTAATTTAGTCTGGTTTTCCGCGCCGTAAGTAAGCGCATCACCTACAGGTTTAGCGCCAGGCTCAGCTCCTATAACATCTTTATTTTCGCGCTCTTCAACCGTTTGCATTAAAGTAGCAAGTGCATTCAGGCTTCGCGGAAATCCTGAGTATGCATACGCTTGCACCAAAATTTCTTTTAATTCATTCACCGAAACTCCGGTATTAAGCCCCTCACCGATTGCCGTTTTCAGCATCTCCTGATTGCCGAGTGCGGTATAAGCCGAAACCTTAGCAATTGCTTCTTCTTTATTATTAAGATATTCTCCGGCCATTAAATTTCCTCCTGTTAACATAATTGCCGTAAATAGCGGTACAAATATTTTTTTCAATTAAATAACCCCTAGCGAATAAAATTGGTAAACACGATTTTTTCTTCTTTCGGCATTGGAACTCCTGCTTTTTTACCCGCTTCCTGACATTTTAAATGCCAAGCAAAATTGCGCGCTAAAATACGCATATTTTGCAAGCCTTCCAAATCTTGGCGAACTTGCTCCGGTGTATGTCCGTGCACCATATTCCAATATCTGCCTGAAATAACCGGCATTTCAGAAATCATAAAATATTTATTGAGTTGATCTAATGTTGCAGTTGTACCGGAACGACGAGCGCTTGCTACGGCAGCCGCAGGTTTATGGCGAAAAACATCGTCTCTACCCGACTGAAATGCCACAAAAAAAGCGCGATCCATAAAAGAGGTAATCGCCCCGCAAGCTGAAGCATAATGCACCGGTGAACCGAAAATAAACCCGTCATAATCTTCAGCCATATTCACAAACTCATTCACGCAATCATCAATCACGCAATGTCCTAATTTTGCACATGCCCCACACCCCCGACAACCGGCAATCGGATTTATGCCGAGATGATAAATTGTTGCTCCGATACCTTCTTCTTTTAAGGTGGTCGCTATTTCTTCCAATGCAGTATTCGTGCAACCGTTTTTATGAGGAGAACCGTTAACAAGCAATACTTTCATCTGTTTTATCCCTTAGCAACTATCTTTTTCAACCATTCATCAATTTTTTGCTCTGCTTTTTCGCGCTCATTTTGCGCAATATGCCCATAAAGCTCAAAACTAGATAAAATTTCAGCACCGGTAGTTTTTGCAATTTTTTGCGGAATTGTTGCTAAGCCGCTTCCTTCGTGCGTTACAAAAGGTAAAATCTTTTTGCCTTTCCAAATATGTGATTCCATAAACGTATACATAGCCATCGGCAAATCAGACCACCAGTTCGGCGTACCTAAAAAAACAACATCATAATCGGCAAAATTTTTCACTCCGCCAACAATTTGCGGACGAGCTCCGGACTTTTTTTCTTCTCCGGCAACTTCAGTCAACTTCTTATATTCTGTCGGATAATTATCGTGTTTAAGCTTAACCTCAAATATATCGGCCCCTGTTTTTTTCGCAATTATCTCTGCTAAAATTGCGGTATTTCCTTGCGTAATATTCCCCACCGCATATTGCTCATGAATTCTTGAAAAATAAACCACCAAAATTTTACTCATCTTTTTCTCCTTAACTTAAATAATTACTTATCATAGGTTTAACATCTAAATTAAAAATTTTATCTGCATAATCAAGCGGATTAAAAGTACCGTCAGACATACACCAACAAGTCATCATTCCGTATAGCTCACAAATAATGGTATGCGTTATAAGTTCTACCGGTGTATCTGATTTCAGCTCTTTATCAGCAACCGCTTTACTTAAAATTTCACTCAGCATATCAATATCAAACTGCCATTTTGAATTATCCCAACCCTCTTTTGAAGCATTTGGATCAATAACGTTTTTACTCCACTCACGGCAAATGTTTATTCCATAGCGCTCAACTTCCACCATAAAACTTATAAAATAGTGTTCCAAGCGCTCAATAAAACTTTTGTCTTTCATTTTTTGTATTCTGAAAGCAATGTGATTAAAAAATTGGCGACAAACAATATTGCTGAGTTCTTCTTTATTTTTGAAATAAGTATAAAAAGTGCCTTTAGCCACTCCGCAAGCCTTAGTGATTTTTTCAATACTGAAATCGTTAAAATCGCCGTTACTTATCAGCTCGGAAGCGATATCTATAATTTTTTGCTTTGTTTTTAGAGCATTCTTCTGACGCTGTGTAGGCATAATTTTCTCCTTGTTGCGAATCGTTATATAGCATCTTATTGACTAAAAGTCAATGACTTTATGTGCGATATAAACAAAATCACAACAAAAATGAGCTAATTAATGCGAAAATTTAAGCCACTAATTATATTGTTATTTTATTGACAAATTAATCATTATAAGCTATTATACCTTCAAGAGGATATTGAATGGCTGATGTAACAGAAGTTTTGAATAAAGCCGAAAACAAAGAAGAGCTTAAAGCTGTTCTCCCATTGAGCGCGAAACAAGAATCAGAGATTTTTCAACAAATAGCAACAGAACTTTCTCAACAAAATGATTTTGAAGCTTTCTTAGATAAAAAGGTTCATTTTGATAATCGCGATTGGACGTATGGCCAGTTTTTATATAAACATTGCTTTGATGAAGTTCAGAAATTTACCTATAAATGCAAAGATTATTTTGATGGTAAACCGGTGGCAAATTTTGGTGAAACAGAAAAGAATTTAGCACAAAAAGTTGCCTTCATTTTTTCCAATAATTTAGCGCAGCCGGATGGTGTTTTGCAAACTGAAAAACTCAAAGAGCTTGATATATTTAACGGCGACAAAGAAAAAGAAGCTTTTTATCAAAATTTGTTTGCTAAATCTAATCGCTCGTTTGAGGGAAATCCGTGCTATTGGCATCCGGTTTCGCAATATCAAACTTTGGTTATTGAAAATGAGCTCTCAAAAATTGGAATGAATACAGGTCAGATACGCGATTTAATGGTTCATTGCGAAAAGGAAAGAGAAAAAGCCGAAAGATTTTATAAAGATAATATGCCGGCAGAATTTGTGCATAATTCAAAAGTTTCTCCCGAAGAAATGGGCAATACCGTTCAAACGAGATTACGTTCTGTTGATTCCGCTATCACAACGCAAAAATACTGCTTTATAGCCGAGCCGAATTCATTTCATTCCGGACTGCCGATGCAAGGTGATAAAGAATTTAAGAGCTGGCCGCGATTTAGCCCGAAAGTTATGGCTTTTCAGATGTCAGCGACTGAGTTTGCCGATAAAACAAAGGATTCATACAATTATAAAATTGATATGTCGCAAAGAGACGCAATTCAGCCTTGTATTCCGTTATGGGGTGGTGCGCCAAGCGAATGGGTTAGTGTTAAAGATTTAAGCTACTCTCCGGATGTTGAAAAAGAAACGCTGCAGGATTTACAAAAACAAGGTATGAAATTTTATCTTGTGCCGAATAAAGGGGACTGGGATTTGCTCCGCCAAGCCGAAAATCTATCCGAAAATGAGGCAGAAATCTTTATGCAAAAGTTATGCCAAGAAGGCAAAGCAGTGTTGTTTTCAAGCCAAGATAAAATTAGCATTTCAGAGCCTTCTTTTGAACATTATCAGGCGTTTTTAACAGCGTGCAAAAAAATGCAAGATTACGTCAAAGATCAAAGCAATCCAGACGATGTCAGCAAAAATGTAAGCAAAGGTTTTATTTTCGCTAAAGAAGAATTTTTATCGCTGAGCAAAGATGAATATAAGGAAAAAATTGTTGAAGAATATGCTAAAAGAAGTCAAGAAGGAGCTACAAAACCCGAGTATTTTCGCTTTATAATGGTTGGAGATGAAATTGCCGGTTATGTTAGCGTTCGAGCTTTGCCGAGAGATGAATTTGATGAAAGACAAGGCTTAGAATCGTGTAAAAAATGGGATTATATCAGTGAAAATGGCGCAAGAGCTGCAATATCCGATGTATTATTACCGGAATATCGCGGTAAAGATATTATAGGAAAAGCTACAAAACTCTTCTTCAATGAATTGCAGGAAAAAGGAATAAATGAAGTTTCGGCAACTGTTTTGAAAAATAACTCTGCTTCGAACAACGCGCATGAAAAAATGATTGATAATTACGGCGGTAAAGCATACGAAGTTTATGGAAATCCTGATGGCAATGGTGTTCAATATTATAATCGATATATCATCAGCACCGATACAAGCGGAAGACAAAAGGATAATTATAAAGAGAAAACAATTGATGCGTGGAATATTGCATTTGATGATAAAACCGGAGAATTTGTAGAGGTTAATGATAAAACCGGCGAACATCGCGCTTTTCAGCAAGAACAAGAGTATAAGCCTGAACCGGAAAAACCGAGCAAAGCTCCGGAACTGAAATTCAATCCGACCTCAGGAGAGTTTGAATATGCAAACCCGAAACTTCAAGAAATTGCCGAGCGCAGGCGAGAATTAAATCATACAAAGCAAGATATTTTAGCACTCAAAGAACGTATTGCTAAACAAGGTCTTGAAGAAATCGGATTGGAAGGTAAAATGGGACAAACCGGTAATTCGCGAGCCACCAATCCTAATGAAGCCGTAACCGAAACCCATAAAAAAGTTGCGGAAAGTCAAATTGAGGACTTAAAACCGTTTATTAAAAATTATTTAGAACAAAAAAGGACTAATTCATGAAACTATATCACTACGTTACCAAAGGAAATAATGTTTTAGAAAAAGGATTGTTATCGTTTGCCAATAATCCGAATGCCAATCTGCGGCATTATTTTAAGCGAACGGGCGGCAAAACCACTCACAAAGAAATCTGCGAGTGGATGGAAAGTTGCTTTGCCGGTCGCAGTCGAGCTATCCGAGGTTTTTCCGAGCCGATTAAGTGGACTGAGCACAGTATTCATTGTTTAAAAGATTTTATTGATAATGCAGATAAATTTGAGATTGATATTTCCGCTATGGATAAAGACGGCTTAATTGAGGCTGTTTATGTAAGCCCGTCAATTTTAGACTTTCCTGATATTACGGAAGAAAAAGGCATGGATGAAATATTGCAAAGACTAAACAACATTAATGACATAGATTATTCGCCGATAGATTGGGGCGTGTGCGATGATGAACTCGGTCACCGTTTTGCCTATGTGCGCTATTATTTGATTGTGGTCAAAGGCGGTGTTATCCCTCCGAAATATTTGAAAGTCGTTGACTGAATGAAACTATACCACTACGCACCAAAAGAAAATACCGTGAAAGAAAAAGGCCTGCTGTCAATATCCAAAGGCCCGCGTGATTTACGTGCTTATGCTCATCGTGCCGGTTCGGAAAATCGTGATGATATTATGGCATGGCTTGATAAGACCTTTGCCGGTCGTTCTCGCGCGATTTCGTGTTTAACCGAGCCGATAAAATGGCAAGGCAATGATGCGGTGCTAAAAGCGATTGTTGACCGCTCGGCATTGTTTTCGTTTGAGCTTGATGATTTAATCAAAGCCGGATTGCTCGAGTCAATTTGGTGCAAAAACGGCTCGGATGCCGACGGATATAATGAAAAATTCTTTGAGGTCAAACCGGAAGAAATCGACTTGTCACCTTTAACTTGGGAAAAAGTCGATGCCGCCAAAGATTTATTATATGCAGTGGTGCGGCATTATCTGATTGTGCTTAAAGACGGCTACATTCCGCCGAAGTTTTTGACTTTAGAAAGATGATTTTTCTTGATTTTTGACAAAAAATATGTTATTAATAATTATAACAAGGAAACAGTTAGGACTAACATCACGAATTTACGAAAAAAAAATCAAATTTCCGGCAGTAAAAATAAAATAATCTGAATAGTTGAGGAATATTTAATGATAGATCATAACGAAAATAACACATTAAAAGATGAAGTTTTTGTAAATATGTATGGTCAGATTAACTATGAGCTTAAAGACGGCAAGTTAACCATTAATCCCGATTGGTTTTCTTATTTTCGTCTCGGAGTGAAATCGCAAAATAATGATGCACATTGGGAAGAGAATATTACTCTTAACCCGAAGAAAAAAACCGTACTGAGTCTAGGCGGAAATCAAACAAAAGATGCAAAAGCGGCTAACGGCAACAATAACAATTCAGCCGCTGTTTTCGGATTTACTGATGAGCAAAAAAACAATATTCAATTTGTATCTTGCTATCGTCAACACAATCAGCATATCCATACTCTTTTGCATCAGTTGGGAACTTATAATAAGCAAATAGAAAATGATTATAAGCGCGAAATTTTGCAAAAATTCATGCCTTTTATGGCACGCAAGATTGACGGCAAATTTGAACGCTTACATCCGCAAGAGCTTATGGAAAACTTTGCCAATATTATGATTCAAGCACACTGTTTCGGGGCAAATGACTTACCGCGTATCAATAAAGTTTTCAAAGATACAATGACAGAACTCGGATACTCTGAAAAAATACAAGAAGATGCCTTAAAACAAATTATTTGCATAACTAATAACAGTCAGCGCGAAATGACCGATAACTTAGATTTCAGTTGTGTTCATCGTTATTCTGTTACTGATGGACAAAAAATGCCGGAATATAATACCGCCGAATCTGCGGAATATCCGGTTTTTGTGCATGATTATCAGGCATTTGCCGATAAGAAAGGCGAACAAGCGGCATTTATTGAAATAAAACCAAACGAGATGATAATGGTTTTTGATAAAGTATTGGCTGAAGAAAATAAAAACGAAGAGCATAACGATGCTTTTTGGACAACCGATGAAAGCATGCTTTCGCAAGTCGGTAAATTACAAGCCCGTTTAATGGCAAAAATCGGGCAAACTTGGTATAATAATAAATCCGACGTTTCAGATATTGCAGCTTTTTTAAAAAAAATCACCGAAAAAAGCACCTTGCATACTTTTGTTAAAAAAGCACTTAGCTTTGGTAAAAAAATAAAAGCCGAAAAGAAAAATGCACTTATCAATCATCATATTTTGAAAAGCGCATGGAATAAATTTCAAAATCCGAACAGCGAAATATCAAGAACCGGTGTTTATAAATTGCTATCGAAAGAATATAGGAGATAAACATGAATAATGAAGATTTATTTGACTTTATTTTATCTTGTATAATAGATGTTGACCAAAACGGTTATGCTAAATTCGAAGCTCTTGTCGGAAAAGAAGACAGTGTTAAAAATTTTATTGCGACAAACCATCTCGAAAACATAAAAATGCCTGAATTTATGGGGTTTGCGGAGAAGTATGAAGCCTCAATTCAACACAAAGATAAATTGCGGGAAAAGAAAATAAAAATTTTCATGAGTAAATCACCTGAAGATATAATACAGTTATCCTTAGAAGAAAAAATTGAAGCTTTGGAAATGTTTTTCGGTTATGGGTTGACCGCTAACGAGCTGACAGATATTTGTTCAAAAAATAAAGATCAATTAAGAGCCCTCTTATACAGCATCAAACTGCCGAAAGAATTTTGGGAAAAAGAAGAAAAACAAGCTGACCGCTTTGTGGCATTGGTGGCAAACAACAAAAAAATTACCGATAATATGAGAAATTGGAAAGATTTGAGCCTTGATGATAAAAAAGCCACCATACAAGAAACCGCAAAAATTATAAATTATGCTTATCATACTTCTTTGGATATCAGCTTTTTTACTCCCGAAGAATATCGTAAACAACATAATCTTGATGACAATTGTCATGTTCCGGGGGCAATCCATAGGGGCGGAAAACTGTTTTTTAATACTGAGCGTTTAGAAAATGGTGATAATTATATGGGTGTTTCGGTGGTATTTCATGAATTTATACATAAAAGACAGCATCAGGACAACATTGATCCGCTGATAAGAAGATTATTTGATTGCGGTATATTTCATGCTGGACGGCATGAAGAAAAATATGTAGATAAAAATTCAAAAGAATTCGGCGATATATATTCATTATTGCCGGTAGAAATACACGCCTATACCATGCAAAAATATGTTGAAGACAATATTGCCGATAAAACCGGAATCGAAAAAACTCAAGCAAAAGAGACAGAAGATGCCAGACAAGTGCATAATAAAGCTTTTGCCATGGCAAATATAACAAAGTCAAGAAGTATGGAGAAATAGGACCATGACTGACGGATTAAATATAGATTTTAGTGAGATGTATGCTTTTGATATGGTGGACGGCGATAAAACTGTCGGCCGGATGAATGTCAGCGTGCATAAACAAAAAACATCTTCTCGCGGTGAAAGTCAGATTTATCCGGATTCATGGTTTATCGGCGATACCGAGCAATTAAAGCCTGTTTTGGAAATTGACGGTTTCGGTACAATTGAAAATCAAGGTCATGGTTACGGGCGTGCAGGTTTACAACGTGCTTATGAAATGAGCCTTGAAAAAGGTTGCGATGGTCGCGTTGAAGTTCATGCTACTTGGGGAGCCGGTAAGTTTTACGAGCATTGCGGTTTTTCCGGCAGAAATGGCGAAAATAATGGACAGCCTGGAATTAAATATTTTGAGCCTACCGAAGAGAATGTTGCTACGCTTTATAAAGGCGGTAAACGTGAAAATTTGAGTTTGCAAACCGCCAAGCCGATAGATTTTGGCGATATTGATATAGATTCCTTGTTAGCTAAAGATAAAGTAAAACAACCGACAAAACGTTTGCGTGATGTTGAAAAAATATTTTTAGCCGGTAATACTCAAGTTGAAAGTAAAGCTGATTTAGCAAAAATTGTAGAAGAACCATGTTTAGCCGTGTGCGAGGATTTATATGATAAGAATATACTGACTTATTGGAGTTCGGCTAATAAAGATGCACCTGATAAAGCGTATGTCTTGATTCGTTATGAAAGTCTGGACGATAATAATAAAAAAATTGCCGATGATTTGCTGGCGCGAGGTGTTTTGAAAGACAATTATCAAATGGAATCCGGTAATTCGGCTGAAGAATACGGCAACGCTCTATATTTGGGAATAGACACCAATCTCGATATGCCAGTGCAGGAAATCTCGGATAAATTATGCCAAATTGCGTCAGAATTTGCACCACAAGACATAAAATACAATGTTTATACGCCGCAATATTTGCTGGAAAATTCGCCTTTTAATGTAGGTAAGAAATCATTTGCTTTTCCTAGTTTAGAAGTTGCTGTTTGCGGTGAAAGATATACGGATGATTATAAGCCGGAGCGTGAAAGTATATATAGAATTCTTTGCTTAAAGATGCACAGCAAGCAAGAAAACGGCTTAACTGCTGATGATATGCACGATGTAGCTGAAAAAATCGGTTGGATTTATAACGAGGAAAACGGCTGTTTATATAAAGATAAGGAAACACTTCGCCGGCATAATGAATATATTAAACAAGAGGAACACATGGTTAGCTTTAAGGATATAGTTAATTTTAAGTATAATGAACAAGAAGTTGATAAAGATATCAGAGAGTTGTTGGCAACAGATGAGTTTCATCCGGCTTATGAGGATATGGTGCGGTCATTCTTGGCTCCGGAAATTGCTAATTGCAAAAATACGGTTGATGATGACAAACATCATTTGCAAGTGCATATTCACGGCCCGATGTGCGAAGATGCTTTAACCCGCACACCGGAAGAAATAAATCCGGAATTGGATTGGCTCGGATTTTCAGAAGATAAGCGGAAATTTTGGTATGATTACTTTGTGCATCCGAAATTCGGTCGGCAAAAAACACCGCCTTTATCTATCTTGCAAAACAACGATAAAAAATTGATTATGTATCCGTTTGGCTTATCGAGAGACGCTTTTTATAGCGTATATACCGAAATTCATGAGCTTATGCACGGAATGCAGGCAAAATATGATGGGGAAGTTAAAGAAGATGAGTATCTGAAAGAGCATTATGAGCTTTTGTATCAGGGCAAATCACGAGATGAGGCTAAGGAAATTCAAGCGGCCAAAAATCCGCACTTAAAAAAAGAAGATACGCATTATGGTCGGTGCATCAGCGAAATGCAGGCAAATTCGGCGGCAACGACATATATGATGCTTAAAGCGGTGGAAACCGGCGATAAAAATTTGATAGCCAAAGTTGAAAAACGTTTGCTTAATGAATCGGCCTCCATGTCCGGTGCTTTGATGAATGAACGTTTGGGGTTGGCATATTTTGAATATCCGGCAACAAAGAAGATTATTGAGGAAGTAAAACAAGGTAAGTGTGCGCATTTATTAAACGAAAACGGCTTATTAAACTGGTCGGCGCTTTACAAATATACCAAAGATAAAGTTGCAGAGATGGGATATAGCAAAGAAGATATGAATGAATCACTTAATACTGCTAAAATGCTGAAAGAAATCAAAGCTAAGCATCCGGACAACAAAGAAGAATTTTTAATGGATGTAGAAAAAGAAGCCCTGAATGTGCCGCATCCGCACAATAAAATATTTAGCCAATTTGTTGAGGCTGAGCGTGACTATACACCGGATTCTTCACAGAATTTGCATCGATTTTATGATTATTTAGGCGTTAAAGACAATCGCGAGACGTTGCTTGAAAAAGCCGACAGCAAAAATGTGCCGCACATTGAGGAATACCGTCAAATATACACTAAGAACAAAGTATTGCAACAAAAAATACAAACGCAGCTTATAAACAAAGTCCGCTAATTTCTTTATTCATGGATAAAGAACTATTGCTTGTATTTTGCTTATTTTTTTTATAGTTTTGAAAATTTTCTTGGTGCAATTTTTGCACTTGTTCAGCATTGAGTTTAATTAAACCAACTTTGGCAATATGCAACGGATTATCAGATTGTAACAGACGTCTGCACACCTCTAACGAAACAACACTGCATACGCCTTTCTCGCGGCATATCGGTTTATCATTTTGAAAAGTAGTTATTTGCATACCGGTCTCGCTGAACTTATTTTTCAAGTGTTCGAGAGTAGCATTTACTTCTTTTGAAAAATCAAGATTGCCGCCGTCTCGTTTGGCGTGTTGTTCTAAAATCATAATATTCATCGCATTGTTTTTTCTGTCTGCCTCAATGCATAAGGCAACACCATGAGCTTCTTTATCTGAAGAATAAATTGTTAACGGTGCGACAAATTTTTGCAACACATCATTTTTATCGCCCATTATGGCAGATAAAATAACCGAAACATCATCAAGCAAAACAAATTGATTTTGCTCCGGATTTATCATAATTTCACCGGAAATCAGGCTTTTATGGTCACTTTCTTGCAAAACATACATAAAAGCTTCATTTTGAGTTTCAGAATTCAGCATTGCTGACGTATCTAAAAATCCGCAATCTTCCGTTTGTTTGGCAAAATTCCGGCATATATGGCTGGTTGCTTGCAAATTATATCCCGCAGTCGGAATTTTAATGCCTAAATTGGGAGAGTTCATAATATTTCTATAACTCTCTTCATCTAAATGACGATACCCGTATGTTTTGCCATCAGACATATTTTCTCCTTTGATTAAAAATATATCACTAAGCAATATAAAACGCAATATATTTAGTAAATCTTATTTTTGGTAATTTTGATTTGTTTTTGAGCCAATATTTCCTTTTGATAGCTACCGGCAAAATTTTCTAAAACCTTAGCCTTTATGCAAGACCAAGGTATAGTAGAAGAGAAACATCACTCCCCTAAAGAAGATGATTTCAATTTTGCTTTTGCCAGTTTGTACACTTTTTCTACTTTACCCATTTTCCCGTGTTGACCAACATGTGACTGAACAACATCTTTCATAACTTCACGTTCTTTTTCCACTTTTTTGACGTATGATTGGTCTATTTCCTGTACTTTTCGTGCTGCTTCTTGAATAAAATCTCCGAATTCCTTTGGAGAAAGAATAACAGGCTTTCCACCTTGCTTAACAGGTTCGGCGGTTCTGAATTTATGCCCGAAATCGTCATAGCCAACGCCTCTCGTTGCTAATCTGTATCCGGCAACATCTTCAAACTTAAACTCGTGCCCTGTCCATGCCAAATCCCTACCATTTTTATCTATCGCCACACCCATAATTTCAGTATACTCGATACCATACTTACTTGTTACGTTATCTGATAATTCCACGCCTTGTTCGTAGCATGCTGTTCCAATATTGATATAAGGCTCGGTTTTCATACTTTCTGGTATTGTCAACTCATCTATATTTACATTTTTGTTTTTAGCAATTTGAGCTTTTAACTCTGCAATTTTTTCTTTATACATGGCAAATCTCCCCACAAACTTTTACTATATATCAGAACAAAGAATCGCTTCTTATGATTTCATTTTACCTCCCTTCTTCGCATTTTGTCAAGTATTTTTAATTGAAAAAAGAAACTTTTTTTAGCAAATATTGCTTAATGTAAGAAGATTGCTACGTCGAAACTTCGTTTCTCCTCTTCATTTATACTCTTCACTCTTAACAAAAAAAAACACCCTTTCGGGTGCTTTTTTTGTTATTGGCTTAAGTGGCAGAGATTGGCTCTGCCGCCACTGCGCTCATCGGCTTCGCCGACCGGCACACTCCCGTCTGGCTCTCGCTTGTGGTCGTCTTGCTTAAATTTACTCATTTGTTTTTATTATGAAAATTTAAGCTTCGGGCACTTGTTCCCATCGGCTCAAAATGTGCGCTGTCGCTTCTTTTTCGCCGGGGAACTGCGCTTCTGCGGTAAAAAATGCCGTTTAAGGCATTTTTTATCCTCGAACTCCTTTCCCCAGAGTTCTCATCTCTTTCTCCGCTTCGTCACAAGATCCTTGTCCAACGTCGGGCTGAACCACATCTAGTCACAACAAGAGAATATCCAAAAAATTTTCATTTTTTGCGAAAAAACACTTGACAAAATGCGGGGGGGGGTAAAATGGACTTATAAGAAGCGATTCTTTGGATTAACTTAAACAAGGAGAATTGATATGACTGAACAAGATAACAAAATAAATGATTTCTTATATAATTTACCGGCCAGGTATGTTGCTGACCGCTTTTATGATAGTAACTTATCTGAGATTGTTGAAAAATCAGGACTTCCTAAAGATGATTTTTTAACAAATGAAAAGTTTCAAGATTTCGTTTTAACCAAAATGGCTGCCAGATCATTACATGGAGATATAGTATCAGATAAGGAAAATGATGATTTCATAAAACCGATGATTGCCAAAGATTATCGGTTTGCAGAGGGCTATCTGAATTTGTTAGAACATGCCGGTGCAGGCTGGAATAAAGGATTTATGGGATATGTTGCTTATGCGGCCGATGTTGCAACATTGGCAAATAGCGATTATGACAGAACAAATGCTTATATATTGCTTGGTAGATATACCAATGAAGAAAATGTTATCAACTATTTACGTACTGAACATATTGAAAATCTGAAAGAGCCTGATCGTTTTATGGAATTAGCTGAAAAACAGCTTGATGCAGAGATAAAAAATATGAAAACAATAGGTGCCGCTGAACCGTTTGATACTTACGGATTGGACAGATTGAGTGAATTTGCTGAAAAATTTCCTGAATATAAAGAAAAAGTCGGACTGTTGGTTAAAAAGGCAAAAGATAATAATCTTATTAAAAAGAGCAGGAATAACAGTGTTGAAACTGAGTATTTAATCGGTGATATTCCGGCTGCTAAATTAGAAAAACTTCGCAAACGAATTGCTGGTGCCGTTGGTTTAGAAAATGTGAAAATGCCGTTTAAGGGACTTGAAAGAGATCTATCGCAGATGATTTTTGAAAAAAAGTCAAAGAAACAAGGGAAAAATGCATAACATATAACCATCTAAAGTGATGAAAGGATAAACATGTGAAATTTAAGCTTCGAGCACTTGTTCCCATCGGCTCAAAATGTGCGCTGTCGCTTCTTTTTCGCCGGGGAACTGCGCTTCTGCGGTAAAAAATGCCGTTTAAGGCATTTTTTATCCTCGAACTCTTTTCCCAGAGTTCTCATCTCTTTCTCCGCTTTTCAATAACAAAAAAACACCCTTTCGGGTGCTTTTTTTGTTATTGGCGGAGAGGCAGAGATTGGCTCCGCCGCTTCGTCGGTCATCGGCTTTGCCGACCGCCATACTCTCGTCTGGCTTGACCTCCTCGTCGAACTCTTTTCCCAGAGTTCTCATCTCTTTCTCCGCTTTTCAATAACAAAAAAACACCCTTTCGGGTGCTTTTTTTGTTATTGGCGGAGAGGCAGAGATTCGAACTCTGGGTGGGATCGCTCCCACGACGGTTTTCAAGACCGCTGCATTAAACCGCTCTGCCACCTCTCCATTATATTCGCTCCGACTCCATAATTACTCAAATTAAACCATTTCAGCAACTATCTGACCGAGCAAAACCTCTTTCGCATATTTTTTTATTCTTGTCAAGAAGTTTTTTATTTTTTCATTTAAACTTTATGCGGTAAGCGAGCATAAATAAAGTCGCTGATTGCATTCGGTAAAATTGAAAGCCCCCAAACTGCTAAGCGCATCGGCAACGGAAAAGCAATTAATCCCACATTTTTTTCCACTCGCTCAGCAATAATTTTTGCCGCTTTGTCCGCTTGCATAAAAAATGGCATCGGACATGTGTTTTTGTCGGTTATGCGCGATTTAACAAACCCCGGACATACCACACAAACTTTTATATTATAAGGTAAAAGCGCACCGCGCAAAGCTTCTCCGTATGCCTTTATACACGCCTTGCTCGCACTATATGACGGACAAGCCGGCAAGCCGTGATATCCGGCAATTGAAGCAGTCATAACAATGGTTTTATTTTCATCTTTGCGTTTTTTGAAAATTTCCACCGCCGGTGTAACCGTATTTATCGTACCGCCCACATTTATATCAAACGTATTGAAAATATTCTGCGGAGTTTCCTCTCCGGTTGAAACTCCGGCGTTGGCAAACACAATATTCAGCGGTGCAATTTTTTCGCAATTTTCAATCCAAACGGCAACTTTTTCGCGCTCGGAAACATTTATAATTTCAGCATACACTTTAGCACCGAATTTTTCACAACGAGATTTCACTTCCTCTAATCTTTCCGCGTTTCTGCCGCAAATAAACAAATTATTCACTCCGTTTTGTGCATAATAAAGTGCCAGCGCCTCCCCTATTCCCGAAGATGCACCGGTAATTAAAATATTTTTATTTTCACTCATATTCAAAATCCTTGCGAAAAAAACAATTAAATTCTTGTAATCTCTTTTAAGCCGTTTTATACTGCCAAAAGATAAATTTTGCAAGAGGTAAGATATGATCGATAATACCGATATAATAAATCATCTGCGTAATGTGCGCCGAGGGGCGATGTTTATTGTGGAAGCGCCTTCGGGAACCGGAAAATCCACCGTTATAAAAGAATTAATGAAAACCGATCCAAACCTAAAGTTTTCGGTTTCGGTAACCACCCGCGCTCCGCGCGCCGGAGAACAAAACGGTGTTGATTATTTTTATATCAGTGACGAAAAATATGATGAATACCTTAAAAACGATGCTTTTTACGAATATGTCGATTCGCAATACGGCTCGCGCTACGGCACCCTTAAATCAGAGGTTGACAGCTTCATAAATGTAGGACAAGATGTTGTTTTTGATATGGATTGGGTAGGTTTGCGCCAAATGAAGCAAAAAGCACCTGATGATGTTGTTTCCATTTATCTTTTGCCCCCTTCCATAAAGGAAGTTCGCCGGCGTTTGATTGACCGAAAAACCGATAGTATGGAAACCATCAATAAGCGTATGAATATGCTCAGAGATAAGATGTCGCATTGGAACGAATATGATTATGTGGTAGTTAATGTTGATGTAACACAAACGGTTGAAACCATTAAGGAAATTATATCAGCTGAACGCATTAAACGTGTACGCCAAGTAGGTTTGGTTGAATTTGTTAAAAAACTGGACGAGGAGGCAAAAGAAAATGAATCATAAACAAATATATACCGATAAAAAAGGCTTTTCTTTTGAACCATCTTCCGCCAAGGTTAAAATAAATGAGCGAAAACAAACTTATGTCATTATTCGCAAAAATGATGAGTTGTTGTGTCTTTATGATAACGATGCCGAGATTTATACTTTGCCGAAAATTGAAGATGTGCAAAATTTAGTATCAGCCCCTAATTCCAGCTTTAATACCATATCATATATAAAAGAAAAAAATCGTTACTTCAAAGAAATACAAACCTTCAATGTTTATGAACTTTCAAGCGGCACTATCAAAGGAAATATTCTTCAATGGTGCAAGATTAATGATATTTTGATTCGAAATATTGCGTTTGATGAAACGGTTTTCACCGGTTTTAAAAAGCTTTATGTAAGGTAACAGATATGGAAAAAATATACAATTCCTTAGAAGAACTGGTCGGACATACTCCGCTTTTGCGCTTAAATAAATTAAAACAAACCTATGATTTAAAGGCTGATATTTTAGCTAAATGTGAATTCTATAATCCGATTTTTTCCATAAAAGATCGTATTGCTCTTAATATGATTAATAAAGCGCCGTTCTCTTTAATCAATAAAGATACTGTATTTATTGAGGCAACTTCGGGCAACACAGGAATCGGATTGGCGGCATTTTGTGCGGCAAAAGGCTATAAGTTGATAATTGTCATGCCGGAAAATATGGCAAAAGAAAAAATTGCACTGATACGCCATTTCGGTGCTGAGGTTTTATTAACTCCGGCTCAAGACGGTATGGCGGGAGCCATTAAAAAAGTGGAAATATTAAAATCACGCTCTGACAACATTATTGAATTTAAGCAGTTTGAAAATCCGGCAAATGTTGAAGCACACAAACTCACAACCGGACTGGAAATTTTTGAAGATACTGCCGGAAATGTTGATGTTCTTATTTGCGGTGTCGGCACATCCGGAACCTTATCCGGAGTTGCGCAAACCTTAAAATCATGCAATCCTGATTTGTATGTTGTGGCGGTTGAACCGAAAGAAAGTTCTGTTTTGAGCGGTCATGAAAAAGGCGCACATCGCATCGGCGGAATCGGAGCAGGTTTTGTTCCTCCGTTGTATAAAAAAGAACTGGTTGATGAAGTGTTTTGCGTTTCCACAAACAAAGCATTTGAAACCGCAGAATTGATAGCCCGCACAGAAGGTTTGCCGATCGGTGTTTCCTCCGGCGCCGCCATGAATGCTGCCATTAATATTGCTCAAAGAAATGAAATGAACCATAAAAACATTGTGGTAATTCTGCCTGACAGTATTGAGCGCTATTTGTCCGATGAATATTTTAACAACGAAGAGAACACAAAATGAAACCTTTTGCAATTTTAAGCCGTTATATAACAAAGCAACTTATCGGAAACTTTTTTATGGTATTTTTCTCCATTTTAAGCATAATTTTGCTTTTTGAAGGCATTGAAGCCTTACGCAAAATATCAGGTCATGATGACATATCTTTATGGTTTGCCGCTCAGCTAGCCGTTACACGCATGAGCAAAACCACTGAAATTGTTATTCCTTTTGTGATGATGGTAGCAGCGATGATAACCTTTTGGCGCTTAAGCAAAAGCAACGAGTTTGTGATTATTCGTTCTACCGGCGTTTCAATGTTTGGATTTTTATGGCCGCTGATGCTGGCTGTTTTTGCAATAGGAGTACTAAATGTAACCGTCTTAAACCCGATCACCTCAAAGCTTTATGAATTGCACGAGGTTTTGGATTATCGGCTGGATGCTCATGATCCGAATGCCGTTCTTTTTTCAAGTAAAGGACTTTGGATCAGAGAAGGACTTGATGACGGAAAAGTATTTTTATTGCAGGCAAAATCGCTGCGTCAGGAAAATGACGCTATCTGGATGCGTGAAGTCAGTATTACCGAACTTAATAACCAAGATCATACCACAAAGAATTATGAGGCATATTTTGCCGTTTTGGATGATGATATGATTACTCTTAAAGATGTTAAAGTTATGGAGGGCGGAAAGCCGGTAGAATTTTTAAACAGTTATGAATATAAAACCAACATAAACATTCAACGCATAAAAGAGAATTTTGTTGAGCCTAATGCCATTTCTTTTTGGCAACTTCCGGAAGCCATCGAATTTTATGAGCATGCCGGATTTTCTGCCGTAAGATTAAGAATGCGCTTTTTCGGACTTTTAATTTCTCCGTTTTTATTGGTCGGTATGATGATGGTGGCAGCAATCTTTATGTTGCAAAACACCATGCGCGGTTCTCACTTATTATTTAAGGTTGTGCTAGGTGTTGCAATCGGATTTTTGGTATATTTTTCATCGCAAGTTGTTTATGCCTTCGGTGTAAACGGATATATTCCGGTTTGGCTGGCTGTATCTGCTCCGACACTGATAATACTATTAACCAGTTCTTCTATGTTGGTTGCTGCCGACGAAGTGTAATTTTTTATTTTTGAGCAATAAAAAAACGCCCGAACAAATCAATCATTCGAGCGTTTTTCCTTTTAGAGATTCCATAATCCGGAATAATCAACTGCAACACCGATAATTGTGCTGCTTCCGTATTTATGCGAACCGCGATCCTTTGCTTGTAAATATTGAACATACGGACCAAAGGCAAAGTTTTTATAAATATCTACCATCATGCGAGCCTGAATATTCCACTCATACTTAAAATCTTTGGCATTATATGAAGAATAGCCCAAATAATCTCTGAAATAAGTATCAACATCAAACTTAACTCCCTCGCGGAACGGATATTCCGCTTTCAAGCCCAGTTCATAACCATATTTACTGACATCTTTGCTGTATGTGAAGTCATATTCGCCAAAAGCTGCGGCGTACATATCTTTAATATATTTTCCTTCAAACATTTTGATACCGGTTAAACCGCGGGCAATTTTAGTGCGCGGCGCATCTTCATTTTTTTCAAATTCTGTTTGATATTCTGCTCTGACAAACGGACCGACATCAGCATCCAGATAGCGCCAAACTTTGCGGGCATAATCGGTTGAAAGCAAAATTTTATCGGCATTTTCACTTGTTACATCAGGACCGTCAACCGGTTTAATTTTAGTTTTTCCGTATTCGGCAAACAAATTGTTGCTCCACAAATAGTTTGCTTGATTGTAATCAAGATAAAAATCCAAAACACCTTTAGTAACGGTTTCGCTGTCACTGCTGAGTTTTGAATTAGGCGAATCTTTGTATTCTTTTGCATTTTTCACTTGAGTAGAAGAAATTTCCAACGAGGCCTTCTTCAAATTGGCACGCCAACCATATTCGTTTTCATCAGCTGAATCTTCAGCATTTGCAACATTTGCTGCAACAAACATCGGCAGGGTCAAAAGCCACAAATATTTTTTCATTTTCAGTCCTTTCTGTAGTAAATATATCCACATTTGGCACTGTATATCATATCAGGTAAAATTTTTGTTACCATTGTGGATAAAGTTATTGATTTTATAGGCAAGCTCTTTTTTCCGGATAAATTGAAATTATATAAAGGCAAAAAAAAGAAAAAAGGAGAAACAGATGAGAGTTATAATAATAGGCGGCGGAGCTGCAGGTGCAAGCTGTGCCGCAAAACTTAGACGCTTAGATGAAACGGCTGAAATTATCGTGTTTGAAAAAACTCCGGAAAATTCGGTTGCCAGTTGCGGTTTGCCTTATTATGTCGGCGGAATAATTGAAGAGCGGGCTGATTTGTTGGCCGCCTCCCCGCTTCTGTTTGAAAAGCTCTTTAATGTTGAAGTCAAAGTAAATACCGAGATTGCAGCCGTTCATGTGGCAGATAAACACATAATGGCAACAACCGGTGATGTATATGATTATGATAAGCTTGTTTTGGCAACGGGAAGCAGGGCTATAATTCCACCGCTTAAAGGATTGGAAAATATTCCGCATTTTGCTATTAAAACTTTAGCAGATGCCGATAATATCAAGAAATATATTTCAGAACATAATGTAAAATCGGCGCTGATAATCGGCGGAGGCTTCAGCGGTATTGAAATGGCGGATAATTTTAAGGAACTTAATATTAAAACCTTTATGGTTGAATCCGGTTCTCAAATTTTGCCTAACGTTGATGAAGACATGGTACGTCAATTAGAAAAAACTCTGCGTGATAATGATGTAAAATTATACTTAAATCAAAGTGTTATTGAGTTTAATTCAGGTTATGCATTATTATCAAGCGGAGAAAAAATCGAAGCGCAAATAGTTGTGTTTGCACTCGGAAATAAGCCGAATATTGAACTTGCGCAAAATGCCGGAATTGAAATTTATAACGGCTTTATCAAAACAGACGAATATATGCAAACCTCTGCAACTGATGTTTATGCCTGCGGTGATTGCGCCTGCACAAAAGATTTTGTTTCAGGGGCGATTGTCGGCGGCGGCATGGCAGGTCCGGCAAACAGACAAGGCCGCTTAATTGCCTGTCATATAGCCGGTATACCATATAAAAACACCCCAACATTATGGACAGGTGTTTTGAAGGTTTTTGATAAAACGGTTGCTTTTTGCGGTCATAGCGAGAATATGCTTAAAAAATATGATGTTAAATATCAAAAAATGATTGTTTGGACAACCACTCATGCCGGCTATTATCCCAATGCCGAATGGCTGGCTCTTAAGGTAATATTTGATGAAAAAAGCGGACGCATTTTCGGCGCGCAGGCTGTTGGCGGTGATGGTGTTGACAAGCGTATTAACGTTATTTCAACAATTATGCGCTTAAACGGCACCACTAAGGATTTGCGTGATGCCGAATTATGTTATTCTCCTCCTTATTCAAATGCCAAAGATGCCATTAATTTAATCGGTATGGCAATTGAAAATATCCGCGAAAAACAGTTTAAGCCTTATTTCGGTACGGATTTTGACGGCTACACTATTTTAGATGTGCGCTCACGCAACTCGTATAACGAAAAACATATTGACGGTGCTATCAACATTCCGGCGGGACAATTACGAGATCGTATGGCGGAAATTCCGCGCGACAAGCCGATTGTTGTGCATTGTTACCGCGGATATTCCAGCTATGTTGTCGTGCGAATTTTGATGCAAAACGGGTTTGATGACGTATACAGCTATGCCGGAGGTTGGCAACAATACGAGGCAGAAACACTATAATTTGTATGCAATATAACCGAATTTAGAACCCAAAAAAGAATCTTTTTTTCATAAGAAGATTCTTTTTTTTGCTCTAGCTCATATTTTCGCTGTTTTTATCAAAAAAAACAGCTTGACAATTTCAAAATATATGAAAATAATGAAGAACAAAATAAAAACATTGAGGTAATAAATGCTTACGGAAAAACAATATAATCTGCTTGTTTATATCAATAAAATCAACAAAGAAAAAGGACAATGCCCTTCTTTTGATGAAATGAAAGATGCAGTCGGCTTGCGTTCAAAATCAGGCATTCATGCACTGATAACATCGCTTGAAGAACGCGGTTTTATTCGCAAGCTTCCGCATAAAGCACGTTCACTGGAAGTTATCAGGTTGCCGAAATTTAAACCGCAAAATGTTATAGATGAAGAGCATAAGCGTGATGAGGCCGTTCGCAACGGCTCGGTGCAAATTCATTACTACGGAAAAATTGCCGCCGGCCTGCCGATTGAGGCTTTATCTAATGAAAACGAATATTTGCACGTGCCTTATGAGATGGTGGCAAACGGTAAATTTTATGCACTTAAAATAGAAGGAGATTCTATGATGGAAGCCGGTATTTTGGATGGAGATACCGCCATTATTCGCCAACAAGATCAAGCAAGAAACGGGCAAATTGTGGTTGCACTTGTGAATAATGAAACCGCAACTTTGAAAAAATTAAGAAAAGAAGGTGAAAAAATCAGCCTTATACCGTGCAATAAAAGCTATCAAGCACAAGTTTATAATGCTAAAGAAATTCAAATTCAGGGTGTATTAAGCGGAATTATCCGTAAATATTAATTTTTCAGCGGTTTTCTTTTGTTAAAATAAACTTGCGAATTATCTTTCTTTTTGGCTTGAGATTTAATTTAAATGCCGCTAAAATCGGCAAAAAATATGCTTTATTTTAAGGAGATAAAAATAAAATGTCAAAAGTTCTGATTACTTCCGCTTTGCCTTATATCAACGGCGTTCCGCACTTAGGACACATGGTCGGCTGCTTGTTGCCGTCTGATGTTTATGCTCGCTATATGCGCATGATGGGAAGCGAAGTTCTCTATGTTTGCGGAACAGATGAGCATGGAACGGCATCAGAAGTCGGGGCATTGAAAGAGAATATGCCGGTTGAAGAATATTGCGACAAATATCACGCTCGTCATAAGCAAACTTATAAAGATTTTAATCTTTCATTTGATTATTTCGGTCGCACATCATCCAAGCAAAACAAAGAGATAACATATCATATTTTTTCGCAGCTTGATAAAAATGGCTATATTGCCGAAAAAACCATGAAACAAATTTATTCTGTTGATGATAAAATGTTTTTGGCTGACCGCTTTATTACCGGAACCTGCCCGCATTGCGGATATGAAAAAGCACGCGGAGATCAGTGTGAAAACTGCACCAAAGTTTTGGAGCCAACCGACTTAATCAATGCAAGAAGCACAATTTCAGGTTCAACAAATCTGGAAGTCAGAGAAACAAAACACCTGTTTTTAAACCTGCCTAAAATTGAGCCGAAACTTGTTGAATGGTTGAAAACTAAAGAAGCCTTTTGGCCTGATGTTGCTTATTCAATCGCAAAAAAATGGGTAAAAGAAGGCTTAGAACCACGTTGCATTACTCGTGATTTGAAGTGGGGTTTTCCGGTCAACAAGCCCGGTTATGAGGACAAAGTTTTTTATGTGTGGTTTGATGCACCGATCGGTTATATCGGCATCAGTAAACAATGGTCGGATGAAAAACCTGCTGAGCGCAACTGGAAAGATTGGTGGATAAATGCCAAAGATGTTCGCTATGTTGAGTTTATGGGCAAAGATAATGTGCCGTATCATTCAATAACCTTTCCGGCAACCATGCTCGGCACGGAAGAAAACTGGACTAAGGTTGATTATCTTAAAGGCATGAGTTATTTAACTTTTGAAGGTGGAAAATTTTCCAAGTCCGAAAATCGGGGTATTTTTGCCGAAGATGCAATCAAAGAATTTCCGGCAGATTATTGGCGCTATTGGTTAATGGCAAACGCGCCGGAAAGCTCTGATTCTTCATTTACATTCGATGGATTTGCCGCCACCGTAAATAAAGATTTGAACGGAGTTTTGGGCAACTTTGCTCAGCGTGTTTTGAAAATGACAGCTTCAAAATTAGGCGAAACCGTTCCGCAAGGCGCAGAATTTACCGCTGATGAAAATGAATTGATTGAAACACTGCAAGCGCGCGTGAATGACTATTTCAAATATATGAATGAATTGGAGTTCAGAAAAGCAATTGCGGAATTGCGCTCAATTTGGGTTGAAGGCAACAACTATATCACCAAAACCGAGCCGTGGACAGTAATTAAAGAAAACCAAGAGCGAGCTGAAACAATATTGCGTGTGTGCCTTAACCTTATACGTATTATGGCAATTTTGAGTGCGCCTTTAATGCCGGATACGGCTGAAAAAATGCTCGCTAAATTCGGGCTTAATTCAAATGATATGCCACTTTTAAAAGATTTTGACGTTAAAAAAGAAATCACCGCCCTAAAAGCCGGTCAGCCGTTTATGGTGGGAGATGCGTTGTTTGAGCGTATTACGCCGGAAAAAATTGATGAACTGAAACAAAAATATGGAGCAAACAGCTAATGATGGAACATGAAAGACAAAGTGATGACGGTTGGGAAAAATTCTTATACAGAGTGTATATGATTTTAACTTTTCCGGTGCGCCGTTGGTGGATAATTTTAAGCGTATTGGCAACAGTTCTGCTGGTGTTGATTATTATTCCGACTTTGGACGGGGTTAAAAAAGAAGACATTGTTGATTGGTATAAGGCAAAATTAGTGCATTCTGATTTGAATAAAGCCAAAAACAAAACAATTGCCATGATCAGCAAAAAAGTTGATAATCTGACTGATAATGTGAAACAAATTCTGCCGAATTCTCCTGAAGAAAGTAAAGAGCAAACAAAACCGGCAAAAAAGGAGAGTAATTTGGTTTCATGGAATGTGGCAGAGTTTAAAAAAGCAAAATATGTTCCAAGCAAAGAGAAAAAAGGAACTGCCGATAAAAAAGAGAGCGATACAAATATTTTTGCTAAAATGAAAAATATTGCCACTCAAAGCACGGAAAAGCCAATAAAGCAGATAAAGCCGATTACAACCGCAAAAATAAAGGCGGAAAATCCGCTCAAAAGCATTACATCTTATTACAATGTGCGCACTGATTTAAATCTGGAATATTTGGATAAACCTGAAGTTATTTCCGGCTCTGCCACTATTTCCGGAGCAAATGAGCTGTATATTGAAGAAACATTTGTTTATCTGTACGGAATATATACAAATCCGCGCAAATACAGCCTTAGTCAGGCAAAAAGCTTTTTAGAGAACATTACTGAAAATCAAACTGTTACCTGCTCTATTGTGGCATATAGCACACAAACGCAAGCCAAAACAGCACTTTGCTTTGTTGATGGCGCACTGATTAATAAGCAAATGGTGCTTGAAAAAATGGCAGATAACGTTGCCTTAAAAATGGAATAGTTATGTGGCATCCGGTTTTAATGATCAGCGGTTATATCTTAAGCATTTTAGGAATAATAATGCTGATACCCGCCGGTTTGGATTTTTCTAAAGAAAACACTGAATGGTCTCATTTTTTTTCCGGCTCCATAATCACCATCTTTATGGGCGTGTCATTATTCTTGGCAAACCGCACAAAGATTGAGAAAATAACTCTTAAACAAGGCTATTTATTAACCGCAACCAGTTGGTTTTTAACCATAATATTTTCTTCCATACCTTTTATTTTAACAAACACTGTGCAAAATATTCCCGATGCCATTTTTGAGGCGGCTTCGGGCATTACCGGAACCGGCGCAACCATTATGACAGATGTTGAAAGTCTGCCGGAATCTGTTTTACTTTGGCGCTCAATTTTAAATGCTTTGGGCGGTTTGGGAATTGTTATTTTTGCCGTTGCCTTATTACCGTTTTTGGGCATCGGCGGAATGCAGATGTTTCAGCGTGAAAATTCTGATTCAAGCGATAAATTCATGCCTAAATTCAGCTATATTGCCAAGCGCATTGTTTTCGTTTACTGCTTTTTAATCACGCTTGCTTGTTGTTTGCTGTTTTTGTGCGGAATGAACTGGTTTGATGCAATAAATCACGCAATGTCTGCCATCGGAACCGGCGGTTTTTCCACCAAAAACAATTCAATTGCTTTTTATGATAGTGCAAAAATCGAATTTATTATAATGATTTTCATGTTGGCAGGCTCTCTGCCGATGACCTTTTATATTTTGCTTTTAAGCCGTAAAACGCCTGACAAATATAACCAAATTTCCGTATTTTTGAAAACAGCATTTTACTTTTCTCTTTTCGTCAGCATTTATTTGTTTTTGAACTCAAATTATGGTTTACTTACATCACTTAGATATGGTTTTTTCAGCGTTATTGCCACCATTACAACAACCGGACTTGCCGCCACGGATTATACCGATTGGGGAGTTTGGGCAACTTCGGCAATTTTGCTATTGTCGTTTTGCGGAGGTTGCACCGGTTCAACTTGCGGTTCAATCAAAATATTTCGCTGGCAAACAATTCATGCTTTTTTGAAAAAATACATACTTTCCGCCATTGAGCCGCACCGCGTTGTTCCTTTGAAAGTCGGCAACATTAACGCCAGCGAAAAGATAACAACCTCTGTTTTTGTATATGTCTTTTCGTTTTTCTTGTGCTTATTTACTTTGAGCTTATTGGTTAGTTTAATCGGGGTTAATTTTCAAACTGCCTTTGCCGCCGTTACAGCCTGCATAACCAATGTTGGTGTCGGAAGCATAAATATTATCGGTCCGAGCGGAAATTATGCGTTTTTTGCTCCGTCCGTTAAGTGTTTATTGGCATTTGCCATGCTTTTAGGACGCTTGGAAATCATCACGGTTATTGTGCTCGTCAGCCGTTCTTTTTGGCGCAAGTAACTCATTTTTATAATATTGCAGAACATAAACTCTGAGCGCACTTGAAAGATTTTCGGTTTCGCGCGCGGAATCTATTTTAGTAACCAGTTTATTAAGGCTGATATTTTGTTTGGCGGCAATATTTTTCAACTCAAACAAAAACTCGTTTTCCAGAGAAATACTGGTTGCATGTTGGTCAGCAATCAAAACAGAAATTTTTTTCATTATCTTTTTCTGAAACTATCAATAGAAATAACTTCCGCCGTTTGTGAGAGCGGAGTTTCCGGCTCTGCCACATTATTATCGGTTTCAGCTTCATCAGAAGAAAAGCTCAAGCCGAATTTGGCATACGGATCGGCAAAATAGGTGATTGCTTCAAACGGAATTGTCAGTGTTTGCGGAATACCGCCGAAGCTTAAATCGACTGAAAAACTATGAGGGCGCACGGTTAAATTTTCAAACTGATTTTGCAAAACAACCGTCATAGTATCCGGATATTGCGCTTTAAGATTTTTAGAAACAATAACTCCGGCATAATTGGTTTTGAAGGTAATATAAAAATGATTTTCGCCCGGCAAGCCTTGCTCTTCCACAATTTTGAGGGCATAATAAACCACATTGCGCAAAGATTTTTCCACCAGCTCATCATAATTTATGTTTTCAATAAACTTAACCATTTTTAACTTCCTCGCATAGCAAAAAAAAGCCGTTCTGTTGCTGGGCGGCTTCTTCCCCACTTTGCTCTAACCATAGTGCAAAGAATTTAAATTCGTTGCTTTTGCTTAAATTATGCAGCTACGGCAACAGGTGCAAAATTATCATTTGCATTCATTTTATTTTGAACCGATAACGGTGGTATCTCACCGGACACAACACATATCTTTACTGAGCACCGTCAAACCTGTTTCACCCCCATAAATGGTGGAGGTGCCGAGTACTGCCCTCGGGTCCGACACACCTATTTCATAAGGTCTCTGGTGTCACAGTCAAATAAATTTGACCCCTTATATATAATGCAATTTTTTTTACATTTCAAGCTAAATATTTTGCATAGCTGAAACTAAATTCAAAAAATCACCAAGCCCGAATTATTATTGCGGAAAATACTCAATCATCATATTTTCCGGCTTATTTTTAAATAATTTAGAAGTGCTTTTTTCTTTCATTTCCTTAATTGATAGAGGTTCAGATTGTTTCATTTTTCTTTTAAATAAAATATTAGTTCCCGCCGGTTCATAATACTTTAACAACAGCTGTATATCAATATCATACCTTTTATCACCGTTAGAAAATCCTCTGTGCAAATAGTCTTCATAATAAACAAACTTTGGTCTTTTTTCCACTAAAATTTTGTTTATATCAAACTCTTCTGCATAATGATATAATTTTGCATCCGTATCACCGACAAAAGACCATGAAAACCAATAATAATGCGGATCTTTATTGAAAACGCCGAAAGGAAAAGAATTCATATTTAGCACTATATCATCTGCTGTTGTATTTTTAGCAATGGTCATTGTAATTACCATTGCTTTATCTGTTAAGCTTTTAGTGTGAGTGAGTAAGAAGAACCGCAAATTAGAGACTGCCAGCACAAATACTATGATATATGTAAGGCTTTTATATTCTTTTAACAGCATACCTACCGCAAGTGACATAACGATCGCGTTATACAGCAACAGCATTTTGAAGTAATATATGTGAACAGAAAAATACATAGTTCGCAATGCTAACTCAGTAAAATACATTAATAGAATTGTCGTAACATAGATATTTGGTTTTTTATAAATCAAATATATTGCACACATAAAACCAGATAATAAAACAGCGTAAAATTTACTCATATTTACAACATCTTTATTAAATAGTGAGTTTACCACCCAATTTAGTTGCCAATAGCGCTCCAAATTTCCGGAATAATACAAAAATGCTACGGCCAAACCCAAAATTATTGTCGGCACAACTATCGCTTTTGCTAACATTTTAAATGTTGCTTTCTTTTTTATCAGCAAATAACCATAAACCACTCCTAGCGGCAAAGCCAAAAAGATAATGGTTTGCAAAAATAAAAAGCCAATTGTCATCATTATGGCACAAATGTTGAGATCTTTCTGTTTTTCATCGCGAATAAACTTAAAAAAGTAATAAAGTCCCAGCATAAAAAATAAATGCATAAACATGTCGGGCTTAATTTGTATGATGGAGCATTGTACTATAAGTGAAGATGCAAATATACATATAGTTAATAAGGCAGACATTCTATCCTTCAGGAAACCTTTGATGAGACGATACACAACACACAATGTCAAAATTGAAATGCTACACATAATAACCCTGAGAGGAAATATTATCAATATATTTCGATTAGCCATTCCCATTATCGGGGCAAACAAATACCACATTAAAGGATGGTGGTGTTCAAAAAAATCCGTATATGGAATATATCCATTCCATACCAGCCAAGCAGCGTGCATATGCTCAAAATCATCGGCCACAGCAGATTGAGAAAGAAATATACTACAAAAAACATAAAAAAACTCTAAGCCAAGAAAAAACTTCAGCCATCTGGAAAATGATTTTTCACTCATAGATATACCCTTAACAAAAACAATATTATAAATTTAATATGTTATACAACATATTAAAAAAAAATAAATAATTAATTTTAACTTATTAATAGTCTTCTTATAATGAGAATAAATA